>ERZ773195.564-NODE-564-length-32564-cov-6.888400_pt1 | contig 32564 bp, 25 predicted proteins | sample MGYA00580530_ERZ773195 | MGnify/ENA primary metagenome ERZ773195 (study PRJEB29015, sample SAMEA2737751) | human gut metagenome | biome: human gut; feature: human-associated habitat; material: faeces | place: China | collected 2012 ...
ATCTGACGAAAAATTTGACGACGCATCTGCCGCACAATCTTTGTGCGGTATTGCCATAAAAACCTGTCGTAAGAACTTATCGTGCTTTTACGCCCTAGCCCCTACGATTGCCTGCATTTCGATTTCCACCAGCTGTGTGGGACGGTTCAGTTCCTTGATACCGATCCATGTGCAGCAGGGTCTGCTTTCCTTGAAGTACTCGGAATAAGCACGGGTGATCTCGTTGTTGTAGGAAGACTTGGTGGTAAAGATGTTCACCTTCACAACTTCTTCGCGGGAAACGCCGTTTTCTTCCAGCAGACCGACCAGCTTGTTAAAGATGTACTTTGCCTGTTCGTAGGGATCACCCTCACCGTAAACCGTGCCCTCCGGTGTCACCGATGTGGTACCGGAAACGTACACGAACGGACCAGCTTTCACGATACGGGAATAGCCTGCCACGTCCTCATAAGCGGAGCCGCCCTTGATGTTCACTCTCTCAAAATCCATTGCAATTTCCTCCTTGCCGGAAACTTTCCGAAACACGCCGTTTTGCGGTTTCACCAGTTCCTTTGATGCTTCTATTGTACCACGGTTTTTTCCGAAATAATTGAACAATTCGGACTTTGCGGCAGATGCGGAAAAAGAAATGACAGCTGACAGCAGATTGACATTTTTCCAGTAATATGTTATAATTTAGGCGTCAACCGCAATTTTCTAAAGGCAGCACCGTGCAAAGCTTGTGCGGAGTTGCTTCAAGGCAATACCACACAAAGATTGTGCGACAGATGCGTCGTCAAATTTTTCGTCAGATGAAACAAAAAGCGGAGTGAATACTTGATGTATTCACGAGCATTTTTGTGAAATATGACGGGAAATTTGCAAGCAGATGGCGTGCAAAGTCGCCAGACGCTCTTTGTGCGGTATTGCCTCAAGGGAACTTTCCCTGCAACCGAAGGAGGAAAAAGCACCTTTATGTTGGAATTAAAAGGCATCAAAAAAGACTATCTCGCCGGAGAAAACACCGTCCATGCTCTGAAAGGCATTGACCTGCGATTCCGACGAAACGAATTCGTTTCCATTCTGGGACCGTCCGGCTGCGGCAAGACTACTATGCTGAACATTATCGGCGGGCTGGATCAGTACACCGAGGGCGACCTCATTATCAACGGACGCTCCACCAAGGATTTCAAAGACCGCGACTGGGACACCTATCGAAATCACTCGATCGGCTTCGTGTTCCAGAGTTATAACCTGATCCCCCACCAGACTGTGCTGCAAAACGTGGAACTGGCTCTGACGCTGTCCGGTGTGTCCAAGGCAGAACGCCGAAAGCGTGCCAAAAACGCGTTGGAAGATGTGGGGCTGGGCAATCAGCTTTCCAAAAAGCCCAGCGAGATGTCCGGCGGACAGATGCAGCGTGTGGCAATCGCACGGGCACTGGTCAACAATCCGGATATCATTCTGGCAGACGAGCCTACCGGTGCTCTGGATACAGAAACCAGCATTCAGGTCATGGAGATCCTCAAGGAGATCTCCAGGGATCGCCTGATCGTCATGGTCACACACAATCCGGAACTGGCAGAGCAGTATTCCTCCCGCATCATTCGTGTCCTGGACGGCAGGCTGACTGACGACTCCAGACCGCTGACGGAGGAAGAATACCAGCGGGAATTACAGGCAGACAAGGCGGAAAACGAAAACGGCAAAAAGCTGAAAAAGCCCTCTATGTCTTTCGGCACTTCATTCTCCCTGTCCCTGAAAAACCTGTTTACCAAAAAGGGCAGAACCATGCTGACTTCTTTCGCAGGAAGCATCGGCATCATTGGCATTGCACTGGTGCTCTCTATTTCGCAGGGCTTCAACACCTATATCAACACCATTCAGGAAGAAACCCTGTCCTCCTATCCCCTGACGATTCAGAAAACCAACACCGACCTGAGTGCCCTGATGGAAACCTTTATGGGCTCTGCCACCTCGGACAGCACCCACAGCAATGATGCGGTGTACAAGAAATCGGCGGTTTACGATATGATGGACGCTCTGAACAACATGGAAACTTCCGAAAACGACCTGAAAAGCTTCAAGTCCTATATTGAATCGGAACGGAAAGACAGCGAAAGCGACCTGCACAGGGCAGTCAACGGCGTACAGTATTCCTACGATCTGGACATGCTGATCTACACCAAAAATGTGGACGGCACCATTATCCACTCCGACACCGAAGAACTGATGCAGGAAATGGTACTGGAACACATGGGCATCGATATGCAGGCAATGACCAATGCCAGCACTTCCATGTTCGGCGAAGAAGCCACCTCAATGATGTCCATGGGCATGGGCGGTTCTTCCATGAATCTATGGCAGGAACTTCTCCCCGGCGACAAAGGAAACCCCATCAACGACCTGCTGAAAAAGCAGTACGATGTAGTCTATGGCTCATGGCCGAACAGCTACGACGAGATCGTGCTGGTGCTGGACGAAAACAACGAACTGGACGATATGACATTATACGCCCTCGGTCTGGAACCGAAAGAAGATGTGGACAACATCATGGAAGCGGCAGTGAACGGCAAGGAACTGCAAAAGGACAACAAAAGCTGGTCCTATGCCGACATTTGCAGCATGGACTTCCGCACGATCCTGAATTCCGACTGCTACCGCTATGACGAAAGCACAGGGCTGTACACCGACCTGCGGGACACCGAAGCCGGCTTGCAGTACCTCTACGACAACGGTCTGAAACTGAAAGTGACTGGCATTATCCGCCCCAATGAAGATACCACTGCTCCGATGCTGTCCGGCTCCATTGCCTATACCAGCGACCTGACCAAGTATATCATTGAACACAGCAAGGAATCCGATGCGATCACTGCCCAGAAGGACAGCAAGAACACCGATATTTTCACCGGTCTGCCGTTCAAGGATACCTCCGGCAGCACCTCTGATGCGGACAAGCAGACTGCCTTTCTGGAATATCTGAACGAACTGGACGACGGCGGAAAAGCACAGGCATATGTACAGATAATGAGCATTCCCACCGAGGAACAGCTGAACGATTCCGTACAGCAGGCAATGCAGGGCATGAGCCGCAGCGATATGGAAGCGGCAATGCTGCAGGGCATGACACAGCAAATGAGCATGAGCGAAGGCGATGTGCAGTCCTATCTGGAATCCATGAGTGACGACGAAATCACCGACACATTCACCCAGATGATGCAGCAGCAAGTCAAGGCACAGTATGCCCAGCAGGTACAGCAGCAAATGGCTGCCATGCAGCCGGCAGAACTGGTAGGAGCTTTGAACCAGCTGCTCCCCACCCTGACCACGGAACAGTGTGCGAATTACTATGACGAAATGATGCGGTTCTCCGATTCCACCTATGAGGACAACCTGAAAGCACTGGGGGATATTGATCTGGACGACCCTGCATCGATCAATCTCTATGCAGCAACCTTTGAGGACAAGGACGTGATCGAAGATGCCATTGCAGACTACAACGAGGGCAAGGACGAAATGGCACAGATCCAGTATACCGACTATGTGGGGCTGATGATGTCCTCTGTGACGAAGATCATCAACACCATTACCTATGTGCTGATCGCATTTGTTGCCATTTCGCTGATCGTTTCCTCCATTATGATCGGCGTTATCACGTTGATCTCCGTACAGGAACGCACCAAGGAAATCGGTATTCTCCGTGCAATCGGTGCATCAAAGCGAGATGTTTCCAGCATGTTCAATGCGGAAACCATTATCATTGGATTTACCTCTGGTTTGCTGGGCATCGTGGTCACATACCTACTCTGCATTCCGATCAACCTGCTGGTACACCACCTCACCGGCATTCAGAATCTGAGTGCAGTTCTCCCCGTTCCGGCAGCGATCATTCTGATTGCGATCAGCGTTCTGCTGACATTGATTGCCGGATTTATCCCGTCCAAGAGTGCGGCAAAGAAAGACCCTGTTGTGGCACTGCGTTCGGAATAATTCGAGGCAATACCACACAAATTATAACACCATAAGTAAAAAGCCATACCGCAGAGCGTTTATTCTCTGGGGTATGGCTTTTTCTCTTGTTTACTGAAAATATCTGCGTTACTGTAGCAATTCCGCCAAGTCCTGCTCCGGTGTGGTGATCGGGGCGATACCGTAACTGTCTACCAGATATTGCAGCACGTCCGGTGACAGGAACGCCGGCAGCGACGGGCCAAGCCGGATATTCCGGATTCCCAGATGCAGCAGTGTCAGCAGAATGCAGACTGCTTTCTGTTCGTACCACGACAGCACATAGGACAGGGGCAGTTCGTTGACACCGCAGCCGAATGCCTCTGCCAGTGCCACTGCGACCTGAATCGCACTATAGGCATCATTACACTGTCCCATGTCCATGATTCGCGGCAGCCCGTCAATGGTGCCCAGATCCAGATCATGGAACCGGTACTTGCCGCATGCCAGTGTCAGCACAATGGTGTCCGGCGGTGTCTGCTTTACGAATTCTGTATAATAGTTTCGTCCCGCCTTGGCACCGTCACAGCCGCCGACCAAGAAGAAGTGCCGAATCTTTCCTGCCTTAACAGCGTTCACCACCTTGTCCGCCACCGACAGTACAGCACCGTGTCCGAATCCGGTCGTCAGTTCCGTGCCGCCGTTGATACCGGTCTGCTGCTGCGGTGCTGCATAGCCGCCCAGTTCCAGTGCCTTTTCGATGACAGGCGTGAAGTCCTTATCCTTGCCGATGTGTACCATTTCCGGAAAGCCCACTGCTTCTGTGGTGAAAACACGGTCGGCATAGCTGGGCTTCGGCGGCATCAGGCAGTTGGTAGTAAACAGCACCGGTGCCGGAATGGCATCGAATTCTTTCTGCTGGTTCTGCCATGCTGTTCCGAAATTACCCTTGAGATGCGGATAAGCTTTCAGCTTCGGGTACGCATGTGCCGGCAGCATCTCCCCGTGTGTGTAGACGGAAACGCCCTTGTCCTTGGTCTGTTCCAGCAGCAGCTGGAGGTCTTTCAGGTCGTGTCCGGTAACTACAATAAACGGTCCGGCATCGATCTGCATGGATACCTTGGTCGGCTCCGGTGTGCCGTAGGTTTCCGTGTTGGCACGATCCAGCAGTGCCATACAGCGAAGGTTGACTTCTCCCAGCTTCAGCACTTCCGGCAGCAGTTCCTCCATGGTCAAATCCAGCCCGATCTGCATCAGTGCTTCATAGAAGAACTGATTTACCATGTTGTCCGTATAACCCAGCACCATAGCATGATAGGCATAGGCTGCCATGCCACGCAGTCCGAATAGCAGCAGCGATTTCAGCGAACGGATATTTTCTTCCGCCTGCCACAGCTGTTCCATGTTATAATCTTCGTTTCTGCCGCAGGGTGATGCACAGACGGCACACCGGGGAATCATTCTGCCCTGTTCCCGATGCACGCGGTCGATTTGTGCCTGAATCCGGTTATCGTCAAAATTGACATTGGTCAGAGTCATAAACAGGCTCTCGATCATCAACGCATCTGTCTTTTCTGTAACAAGATCTTCATTGCCGTCCACGGCTCTCGCCAGTCCGATCAGAGCACCGGTCAGTTCGTCCTGTAGCTTCGCTGTGCCGGCTTTTTTGCCGCACACGCCTGCGGCTCCGGTACATGCTGTACAGCCTACAGTCTGTTCACACTGGTAGCAAAACATTTTCTGTTCCATGTTATCTCTCCTCCTGAATGGTTCCGTCTGTTCCGATCACCGTTACGTGACAAGAAATGGCTTTTCCGCTTGCCGCAATGGCACGCTGCACTGCCTGTTCGATACCGCCGCAGCAGGGCACTTCCATTCGTGCCACAGTGACACTGCGAATGGAATGTGCCGCAAAAATCGCCGTCAGCTTTTCCGCATAGTCCACCGCGTCCAGCTTGGGACAGCCGATCAGAGTGATTCTCCCGCGGATAAATTTTTCGTGAAAATTTCCGTAGGCATAGGCGGTACAGTCTGCCGCGATCAACAGATCGGCATCATCAAAATAGGGTGCCATGACACCTGCCAGCTTGATCTGCACCGGCCACTGGGAAAGCTGACTGGGACAGGCTGCTCCTGCTGCGGGAGCAGTGCTTCGCTGAAACTGTTTGGCACGCATTCCCGGACAGCCGGAAAAGGGCTTTTTCTGTGCCAGCTTCTGGGCACGCTGCACAGCTGCTTCATCATAGGCAGGAGCTTCCCGCTCCTCAAAAGTGATCGCATCGGTGGGACATGCCGGCAGACAGTCGCCCAGACCGTCGCAGAAATGTTCCCGCACCAGCACCGCCTTTCCGTCAATGATGTCGATCGCACCCTCGTGACACGCCCTGGCACAGGCTCCGCAGCCGTTGCATTTGTCACGGTCAATGTGAATGATTTTTCTTATCATGTGTATTCCTCCTCATATCATACGAAAAAGCTTTGTGTAGTTTTGCCTTTCGATGCTGTTGCCTTGACTTTCTGTATCCATTATAGTATAATAACAGCATCTTGTATGTTGAAATTTCAACAAAACGGAGGTTCACATGGAGAAATTTTTTCCAATTTTAAAGCAGTGTCCGCTGTTTGCTCACATTGCCGAAAGCGACTTGTCCGCCATGCTGCACTGCCTGCAAGTCACGGTGCAGCACTATGACAAAGGGCAAATTGTGATACACGAAGGCGAAAAGGCAGAACGGTTTGGCATTGTGCTGACCGGTGCGGTGCAGCTGTGGCGTATCGACTACTCCGGCAACCGGAGCATTATGGCAAACGTGGAGCCTGCACAAATTTTCGGCGAATCCTTTGTCTGTGCAGAAGTGGAATCGATTCCCATACAGGCAGTGGCATCTGCGTCCTGCGACGTGATGCTGATCGACGGCAGCCGCATTCTGCACGCCTGCGGCAACGGCTGCGAATTTCATCAGCAGGTGATTTTTCATCTGCTGCAAATCATTGCCCGCAAAAATCTGGTGTTTCACCAGAAACTGGAGATCACCTCCAAACGTACCACACGGGAAAAGCTGCTGACCTATCTCAATCAGCAAGCCCAGCGGCACCGGAGCAGCACGTTTACCATTCCGTTTGACCGGCAGGAACTGGCGGATTTTCTGGAAGTGGACCGCAGCGGGCTTTCCGCAGAGATCAGCAAGCTGCGAAAAGAGGGCGTGTTGGAAAGCGAACGGAGCACGTTCCGACTGCTGTGACCAGATAAAAAAGCTGTGTAGGTTATCAAAAACCTGCACAGCTTTTTTGCAAATATAAAGGAGATGATATTTTCCTTATTCCTTTACCAGTTCTGCACCCAGAGCCGCACACTTTTCCAGTGCTTCATCGTCCGGAGTTTCGTTGACGATCAGACCTTCGCCGCCAACCAGTATTGCACCGTCATTCTTGGCACGTTCTTCCCAGTTCCGCATCCATTCGCCGTCGCCCCAGCCATAGGAGCCAAACAGAGCGATGGTCTTTCCGGACAGGTCGCCTTCGATCGAAGCGAAAAACGGTTCAAATTCGTCTTCTTCCAGAACCTCATCGCCCATTGCAGAACAGCCAAATGCGATACGGTCATAGTCTGCAATGCTGCCGCTGAAGTCAGATACTGCGAACAGTTCTGCACCTGCTGCATCTGCAATTGCCTGTGCCATCTGTTCGGTATTGCCTGTGCCACTCCAATAAATTACTGCTGCTTTCATGCTTTTTTCCTCCTAAAAATTCTGCTGACTTTCGCCGGCAACCGGTGATATTGCAAAGCTTTTTGCAATATTACCCTTATGATATTTTCAGAGCCTGCAAAATATTACAGCCCTTACTCAACTTTGCACAGAGAAATACTCTGCACTTTTCATAGCTGGCAAATGTCCGGCGTGCCTGCTCCACGTTTCCGTACACTTTCCAACAACCGCACAGCTTGCAGTTCTCCCCCTGATGCGTGATAAAGCCGTCCACATCTTCCAAAGGGTACCCCAGAAAAATTCCGATCTCATGGGGAAATTCCGGCTTCTCCGCAATGCGGTTCTGCAACCGCATCAGACATGCCGCCAGATCCATATCAGCGGTGTAACCATACCGCAGCAGAAAACGCCGGATTTCCGGCTGTTCCAGCCGTTTTTGCAGCAGCTTCGGGCGATACAGCAGTACCAGCTGTCGCTTCTGACAGCGGCACATGATCTGCATCTGCAATCCCCCGCGGACTGCCTGTGCATTAAACGCTGCCGCATATGCCGGAATGTCAAATTCCTCTCGGGACAAGGACACCAGACTGGCACATTTGATGCCCAGCAGTGTCGGTGCCGTAAAATGGGCAAGCTTTTTTTCGAATGTTCTGCACTCTCTTTCGGACATGGTTTCACCTCTGATTTGCAATGCTGTACGTTTTGTATATCTCATCACTCTGGAAATATACAAGAGTTAGAAAAAGCTAACTTCCTCACAGAAAAAACAGAGCTTTTTCTCGCTCTGTATAGTTAGCTTTCACTAACAATAGTTAGTATAGCATAACTCAAACCGTTTGTCAAGTGTTTTTTGCAAAAAAACACGGAACATGCCACAGGGCACATTCCGCATTCACACATAAAGCCAACAAACGAACTTTATGCAGCGTTTCCCTTAAGCAAAACCATACAAAGTCGCCAGACGCTCTTCGTGCGGTATTGCCCTTAGTATCTGGGTTCAAACTTGGAACAGGAGTTCAACGCCTGTGTCGTTCTCGCAGTCTGGTAGCAGGTCTGCTTTTCTGTCATTTCCACTTGGAAATAGTCCTTCGTTTTCATCTGGATCATTGTGCTGCCCATTGCACCGTTCCAATGACGGCACAACACGCATTTTTTTGCCGTTTTCAAAAGTGTGTACTTTGCCATATTCCTCACCTTTCCGTCCGGAATGCTCCGGTGTTTCCGATATTCCTGCAAGTCGTCTGCCGCAGCTATGTACTCGCTGTAAGGGATTCTCCTTATATACTCTATCATACACTTCACATCGGACAGGTGGCTGTCTGTTCAAAAAGAATTTACAACATTTTGCATTTTTCGAACAGCAAAAACGTGTTCCCGCAAAGATGCAATGCACGATTTTGCGTACAATCATTTTGTGGGAACACGTTCTATAGTTTTACAAGTTGCCTCAATTAAACCGTTCGTCAATGACACGGGCAGTCTTTTTGGTGCTGCGAGGCAGTACGCCAACTTCTACCACTTTGACGATCGGCGTGAAGCCGATACGGCTCTTGACCTGCTCCGCAATGCGGCGGCTCAAGTCTGCGAAGTCCACATCACCGGTGGATTCTACATAGATTCGCATGGTGTCCTTGCCGTCCAGATGAGAGATGCGAATCTGGTACTCGCTGGAAATTTCATCAAATGTGCTCAGAATCTCCTCGATCTGGCTGGGGAATACGTTTACGCCCTTGATCTTCATCATGTCGTCGGTTCTGCCCATAATGATGTCGATACGCGGGAATTTGCTGCCGCAGGCACAGGTGCCTGGAATGATGCGGGACAGATCGTGTGTACGATAGCGAATCAGCGGTGCACCCTGTTTGACCAATGTTGTGATGACGATTTCGCCGATCTCGCCGTCCGGCAGATTTTCGCCGGTGACCGGATCGATGATCTCCAGATAGATATAGTCGTTCCAGTAGTGCATACCGCAGTTTTCCTTGCAGCTGATGCCGATGCCCGGACCATAAATTTCTGTCAGACCGTAAATGTCATACAGTTCAATGCCCAGTTCGCCGGAAATCCGGTCACGCATTTTCTGACTCCAACGCTCCGAACCGATAACACCCTTTTTCAGATGAATCTTGTCCCTGATGCCACGCTTGCCAATTTCCTCCGCCAGCAGCAACGCATAAGAAGATGTGGAACACAGCACGGTGCTCTCCATATCCATCATCATTTGCAGCTGCTTCTCGGTGTTGCCCGGTCCCATGGGAATGACCATTGCTCCAAGCTTTTCCGCACCGTTCTGGAAACCAATACCGGCTGTCCACAGACCGTAGCCCGGTGTGATCTGAATCCGGTCTTTTTTGGTGATGCCGGCAGTTTCATAACAACGCTTGAACTGGATTGCCCAGTCGTCTACGTCCTTGGCGGTATACGGGATAATGACTGGTGTGCCCGTAGTACCGGAGGACGAGTGGATCCGGACGACTTCTTCTTCCGGTACTGCCATCAGTCCCAGCGGATACGCGTCCCGCAAATCTTTCTTTTCCGAAAACGGCAGCTTCGCGAATTCCTCCGGCGTGTGCACTTCTGTCATGCCGGCAGCTTCCAGCTTTTTGCCGTAAAAGCTGTTTGAGCGTATCAACGCCTGCATGCGGTCGTTGACCTGTTCCAACTGTGTTTGTGTAATCTTCATTGTCAAAACCTCTTATTCTTCAATATGCAGTGCTTTCCGGTTCAATTCCCGAAACTGCGGCTTTACAGTACGTTCCATGGTTTCCGTCACTTCTTCCAATGTCAAAGGCAGTACCCCGCTGCGGAGTACGGCTCCCAGCATGACCATGTTCAGCACTTTCGGGGAACCGATCTTCCGGCAGGCAACATCGCCGTCCAGCATCGTCAGATTGCCGGCATGCTTCTGCAAATAGGCAATCATTGCCGCGGCATCATAGGCACCGCCGCCCAGCGTTGCTGTTACCGGCTGAATCGGGTGCGTGTTGAGAACAACTGTTCCCTCCGGTTTCAGATAAGGCAACATGCGGACAGCTTCCGCCGGCTCGAAGCCGATCAGAAGATCTGCTGTGCCCTTGGGGAACATGGGGCTGTACAGCTCCTCTCCCATGCGGAGAAAGCTGAACACGCTGCCGCCTTTTTGTGCCATGCCAATGGTTTCGGCACTCATTACCGGAATGCCCTTTGCCATTGCCGCCGCTGCCAGCAGTTTGGAAGTCAGGACAATGCCCTGTCCCCCGACACCGCAGAGAATGATATTCTTACGCATGACAAGCACCTCCTATTGCCGCAGTGGGGCAGACCTGTGCACACAGTCCGCAGCCGGTGCAAAGTGCCTGTTCGATCTGCACCTTGCCGTCCTGTAGCATGATCGCCGGACAGCCCAGTGTCCGGATACATTTCTTACACTGTATACATTTGCTCTCTTCGATCTGTGCCGGTTTGCCGGACTTGATGAGTACGGCACAGGGCGACTTGAAGATGATCGCCTTTACACCGTCCTGCACAGCCACCCGCTTTACGCAGTCGATCGCCTCCTGCAAGTGCAGCGGGTTTACGGTTTCTACGGTTTTCACACCGATGCCGTGGAGCGTGTCCTCGATGCTCACCTTGTCCACCACTTGCCCCATCATGGTTTTTCCGGTGCCGGGGTGAGGCTGATGTCCGGTCATTGCTGTGGTGGAATTATCCAGTACCACCAGTGTCATATTCGCCTGATTGTATACCGCGTTGACCATGCCGGTAATTGCCGACGCAAAAAATGTGGAATCCCCCACGAAAGCAAAACAAGTGGTATCCGGTTCGATTTTTCCAATGCCCTGCGTCATGTTGACACCGGCACCCATACACAGACAGGTATCCACCATGTCCAGCGGCATGGCGTTGCCCAGCGTATAGCAGCCAATATCTCCGCAGAATACGCTCTTTTTGCCTTTCATCGCTTCTTTTACGGCAAAGAATGAGGCTCTGTGCGGACAGCCGGCACAGAGCACCGGCGGACGTACCGGCAGTTCCGGCGGCTGGTCTGCTGTGTTCTGCTTCGGCGGCTGCCAGCCCAGAAAGGCTGCCAAATCTGCCGCCACGCTGTCGCAGGAATTCTCTCCGGCAAGAGCCACGTCCTCTGTCAGCTTGCCGCGGATACGGGTGGGCAGGTGGTACTTGCCGCAGAGGTACACCAGTTCCTGTTCAATGACAGGATCCAGCTCCTCCAGACACAGCACCTCGTCCAGTCCCTGCAAAAACTCCACTGCCAGCTGTTCCGGAAACGGGAACGGTGTTGCCACTTTCAGCAGCCGCGGTGCAGCTTTGCCGTGCAGGGCTTCCATGGTATAGGAAAAGCTGATGCCATGGGTGGCAATGCCCTTCTGACATGCGGTATCTGTTTCCGGATAGATCCGGTTGCGGGGATAGTCGGAAAAGACACTTTTCAGTTCGGTATTCCGCTTTTCCATACGGATATGATTCTGATAGGACAGCTTGGGAAAAATCACCCACTTGGAGGAGTCTTTCACAAACCCCTCCGGCGAGTTGACCTGATATTCTGCCGCATCTTTCACCGTGATCGAAGCGTAGCCATGACAGACTCTGGTCGTCGGGCGAAACAGCACCGGTGTGTGGTAACGCTCCGAATAGGCAAACGCCTCCTGAATCATGTCATAGGCTTCCTGCACGCCGGAGGGGTCGAAGCAGGGCAGCTTGGAGAACGCCGCAAACCGCCGCGTATCCTGTTCGGTCTGCGAGGAGATCGGCCCGGGGTCGTCTGCCACCAGTATCACCATGCCGCCTTTGACACCAATATATGCCAAGCTCATCAGCGGATCAGAAGCCACGTTCAGCCCCACCTGCTTCATGGTCACCATGGTTCGTGCACCGCAGTACGCCGCACCGGCAGCCAGTTCCATTGCCGCTTTTTCGTTTGTGGACCACTCCACATAAATGCTGCCGTCATTGTGCTTGGCAGTCGTTTCCAGCACCTCGGTAGACGGCGTTCCGGGATAGCCGGAAACCACGTTCAGACCTGCCGCAATGGCACCCATGGCAATCGCAGCATTTCCCATTAAAAATTCTGTATGCATGTTAACCTTCCAATCTGTTTTGGGAATCCCAGTCCGCTGGGAACGGCTTTTCGCAAGTCAAGATGCACAAAAGCCCGTCTTTTATTATAACGGAATTTGTTTGCAAAGTCAAGTGTTCTGCAATAAAACAAATCCCATTTTATTACACGTGCAACAAAAAACCGCCATGCACAACTGCACAGCGGCTCTCTATTTCAGGAAAATTAGGGTTACTTTCTGCCCAGCACGAAGTCCCAAGTCGGATTCTTGCCTGCACCCTGCAGGGCAACGTAGTAAAGGATATAGTACACATCGGTGGAATCTACCGAGCCGTCACCGTCAATATCGGCAGCGGCGATCTGGTCAGCGGTGAGATTGCTGGACATGCCTGCACCGCGGTATGCCACGTAGAGCATGGCTTCGAATACGTCGTTGGTGTCGAGCACGCCGTCACCGGAAGCGTCGCCCTTTGCAACTGTCGGAGTGGTCGTGGTGGTTGTGGTAGCTGTGGTAGTGGCAGTCGCTTCGGTTGCCGTTGCGGCAGTGGTGTTGGTGGTAGTTGTAGCTGTAGTTTCTGCGGTGGTCTGTTCTGTTGTGGATTCTGTGGTTGTAGTCGTCGTCGTAGTGGTGGGAAGTGTCGTTGTGGTCACTACAGGCTGTGTAGGAATCGGATCATTGGGATCCCAGTTGTAGTGAATGGTTGCGTTTAAGAGAGCATCATTATAATCGCCAATCTGCATTGCATTCCAGTCATCTTCCGAACCGGTGTAATACACATCTTTCAGATTCTTACAATTATTGAACGCAGCATACTGAATCTCTGTAACATCTTTAAATAACAGAACGCTTTCCAAATTAGAGCAGTCATTAAAAACATGGCCTTCTAACGACATAATATTTTCAGGAACTGTAATAGATTTTAATGAAGAACAACCATCAAAAGTGTAATCTCCCATACTGATCACACTGTTGGGAATCGAAATCTTTTCCAAGCTTTCGCATCCATGAAATGCGGAATTATTGATAACAAGCACAGAATCCGGAATTTCCACATGTATCAATTTTTTGCAATCCCCAAAAGTGCCTTCAGCAATTTCAGTCAGACCGTCCGGCAGAACAACTTCCAGCAACGATTCACAAGAGTTGAATACATCTGATTCCATTTTACTCAGTTTTTCCGGCAATTTCACTTTTTCCAAGCTGGTACAACCAGAGAAGGTGCTATATTTCAAAGTAGAAACGCCATCAGGAATGGCAATAGAGGTCAAAGCGGAACAACCATAAAACAAAAAGCTCCCCATGCTCGTCAAGCTTTTGGGTATAGACACATATTCCAATCCAGTACAATCATAGAATACATAGTTTCCCATAGTTGTTACAGAATCCGGAAGTTCCACAGAAGTCAAAGCAGTACAAGATTGAAATGCACTATTACCAATGCTCACCAAGTTCTTCGACAATGAAATCTGCTTCAGTCTGGGGCAGGAAGAAAATGCATTTTCACCCATAGTAGTTACAGAATCCGGAATTGTAATCTCCGTCAAATTATTACAACTACTAAACACAAAGTCTCCAATATCTGTTAAATTCTCAGAAAGTGTAACTTCTTTTAATTCAGAACAATCTGCAAATACGGCAGTCCCCATTGTTTGCACACTATTTGCCATTGTTACAATTCTCAAATGGCTACAGCCATTAAAAGCAGACCTTTCAATGGAAATCACGCTGTCCGGTATTGTAACTTTCACCAGTTTGGATTTCGAACTAAACGCATAACTGCTGATCTTTGTAACCGGCTTCCCCTCAATTTCCGACGGAATCGTGGCAATGGTCACATCATCATCACAGCCTGTGATAGCCACCTCTGTACTGTTGTTGATCAGTTGGTAAGTCAACCCGTCTGCGGATTCCGCACTTGCCGCAATGGACACCCGCGGCAAAGCAACCTGCACTGCCGGCAATGCTCCGACACACAAGGTCACCGCCGTCAAAGCGGCTAAAATTTTTCCGATTTTCTTCAACTTTATTTACTCCTCTCACAAATTTTCCATGATACGAACGTATATCTTTCCACTATATATGCTAGCATTTTCTATTATACCGCAAAAAAAAAAAAAAAATAAACAACTTTTTGAGAATATTCTGTGAATTATGAAATTTGTGTTGCTGCAAATGCAAAAAACAACCCTGTATAAAGCCATAAAACAGGTTCTGTACAGGGTCGCTTTTCTTTAAGAGAGGAATATTTTTGAAAGGGATTGCCTAAGGCAATACCGCACAAAGAGCATCTGGCGACTTTGCACGCCATCTGCTTGCAAATTTCTCGTCATATTTCACAAAAATGCTCGTGAATACATCCAGTATTCACTCCGCTTTTTGTTTCATCTGACGAAAAATTTGACGACGCATCTGTCGCACAATCTTTGTGCGGTATTGCCCTAAAATTTATTCTGCCATTTCCGGCAGGTTGTTGATGATTTGCACCAAGAACCGGAGCAAAACGGTTGCGTCATTGGTATCTGTCATGCCGTTGGCATCGCAGTCTGCGTTCTGCCGTGCAGCATCATTCAAGGTTACCACGCCGGCAGTCGCCTTGTTCAGCAGCACTGCGTCTGTGATGTCTACTCTGCCGTCCAGATTCACATCACCATACAGCACCTGTCCCAGCACTTCGGAAGAAGATGCAGTTGTCTGAGCTGTGGTTTCTGTGGTGGAGGCAACGGTTTCTGTGGTGCTCTCCGAAGAAGCGGTTTCACTTGTGGTGTCTGCCGCAGAGGAAGTGGTTTCTGTTTCTGTGGTCGTGGTTTCTTCGGTCGTGACTGTGGTTTCGGTCGTGCCGGACTGTCCCAGCACCTGAATGGTCAGAACAACGTCCGGACAAGTGGCAAATGTCACATGCAGGGTGTGCTTGCCTTCTGTCAGGGTTTCCAGATAGGAGCGATTGAAGCGGAACTGGCTGCCGTTGACAGCGTAATCCGTTCCCTGCTGCAATGCATTTCCGTCCTCGGTAATGCCGGTCAGCACATGTCCGTTAGTGATAATGGTAAAGATGATGTCTGTGGGATCCTGCGGGTCAAAGGTCGCTTCTGTTTCTGTTGCTTCTGCATCGGGTACCGTGACCGTACCGTCATGGTACAGACCGATGTCATCGAAATACCATACACCGGTTCCCGGATTGCCGTTCTGTCCGGTGTAGAGAGAGAATTCTTTCACACCGCTCAGTGTCGGAGTTTCTGCGGCAGTACCCCATTGCTGCACATAGAAGTCTGAGAACGGGATCTTTACCTCTGTCCAGCCTTCTTCGGCAGTGACTTTCTGAACGCTCTCCCAGTATGCACCGGCACCGTCCACAAACTGGAATGTAGTTTCGCGGTTGCTGCCGTCCGACAGGATCCAGAAGCGAATGCCGTCGAAGCCGGTCCAGTCTGCACTGCCCAGATTCTTGGTGGCACCGCAGTAGCCTGCACCGCCGTCTGTTACGCTGTAGTCGTATTTCAGGGCAGCCTTGCCGTTCTTTACATGTTCGGTGTCCAGCGAAAGGGTCAGGCTGTCACCGCTGGAATTCTGCTGATATGCTGCGGCAACTGCCTTGCTGTCTGCATAGCTTTCGAAGTCGTCGATTACGCTGCGGGACTGTTCCTCCGCAGTGGAATCGTACACGCGAATCAATGCGGTCGGCTGTGCACCCTCGGTGGTAAGCAGCGTTACCTTGTGATTGCCCAGTTCCAATGATTGCAGTGCATTTTTCGAAATGGTAACTGTAGTGCCGCTGATGCTGTAGTCGGTGTCAGCAGTCAGTGTGGTGTCGTCCAGCTGTAGTCCGGAGATGCTGCCCAGTTTGATCGTTGCCTGCAAGGTCACATCTTTCGGGTTCACAATGTCAAAGTCTGCCTTTTTCGGAGAAACGCTGTTCTGTGCATTGCGGGCATTCATACGCTCTGCATGTGCCATAATGACATCACGTGCATCATTGGTTTTCGGGTAATCCCGAAAATAAACGGTATAGCCGTCATAGTCCTGATACAGGCTGTCGCCGTCCATGGAAGCCAGCATCCAGTAGTTGGTTCCGGCGAATTCTACGCCCTCGTAGGTGTTGCCCTCGAAAATATTGAACCAGTCTGTGTAAACATCGGCTCTTTCGCCCTGGTCTTTCCAGCCGAATTCTTCTGCGATCAGCGGCTTATTCATTGCCGCGGTGTCCTCGCCGTGCTTCTTGAACCAGAATTCACCCTGCTCCTTGGTCAGTCCCCACTGGTCACAGTACACATGCAGAGTGCCGAAGTCAATATCCGGAATCGAGGTCAGCTGTAAATAGTCCATACCGGAGCTGCCGTGGTATACATACTTGTGGTCGCCCTCCGGAAAATCGTTGTAACCATAATTATAGAAACCCTCGTCACCAACAGCCAGCATGTGGTTGTTGTCGATAGACTTCACATAGGCACTCATTTCGGTTGCCCACTTTACAACAGTGTTGTTTTCACAGCCAGCATCGGATTCACAGCGAGGTTCATTCGCCAGTTCCCATGAGAAGATCGTGGGATCGTCCTTGTACTTTACGCCGGTATATACGTTCTCATGATTGAGCAGTGTCTTGATGTAATCCTTATACCAGCCCTTAATGGTTTCATTGGTGTAGAAGTCATCGTGACCGCTGACATTTTCCCCTGCCAGCTTTGCCCACTGGACATACTGTCCCATGCCGCCGAATGCTTCCCAGTTATTTGTAAAGGTGATCAGCAGCTTGATACCTTCCTGCTCTGCCTTATACAGTGCATAGTCCAGCTTCTGCAAGCCGTCCTCGCCTTCGTTGACGACCGGTCTGCCCAGATCGGCATCGAAATACTGATAGTACACGCCTTCCTTTTCGCCGGAGCCGTCTACGTTGTCGGTGAATACGGTGTAACCTTTATCAGAAACCTTATCCGTTTTCACACCGGCATCTAAGTTGCCCCATGTGCGGACAACTTTCAGTCCCATTTCTGCGGCATCTTCCAGCACTGCATCTACGCTTTCCTTCGGCTTGAAGTTCAGGTAGTAGTTGTTGGTGCCGGCATAGTAGAATGTAGAGCCATCCAGCATGAACTGGGTGCCGTTGGTGGTAACGAATCCGCTGCGGGTATCAGCTGCATTTACGGTGAATGATGATGCAAACGGCATCATTACGGTGCTGCAGCCGAGAACGACACTGCTGATTGCTGCGATCCATTTCTTCTTCATTTTGGTTCCTCCTCATAACAATTCCAAAAGAGCGTTATCCCTGTTGATGTATAAATTCCAGATTCCGGTCGATCAGATCACACCGCTGCTTGACACAATCGGCACTGCGAAGCGGGTCCTGCGGGGTGTAAAAGGCGTAATCCAACAGTCGCTTGATGTCGGTAGTGGCAACGTGCAGCCGTGTGTCTGATGATGCATAATAAATGTATACCGTGCCGTCCGGCCGAACGATCGCACCGTTGGTGAATACCACGTTGGAAACGTCACCCACCCGTTCTCCGCCCAGCGGAGCCAGAAAATAGCCAGACGGTTCGGCAATCACTTTCCACGGCTCGTGCAGGTCTGTGACAAATACATACAATACGTAGCGAAGTCCTGCTGCCGTATTCCGCACGCCGTGTGCCAGATGCAGCCAGCCCTGTTCCGTTTCGATAGGCACCGCACCGGCTCCGTTTTTGGATTCAGTAATGGTGTGATACTTCCGCAGGCTGGTCATACGTTCTTCTTCAATCACCGCATGGGTGATGTCCTCTGCCAGTCCGAACCCGATACCGCCGCCGGAACCAGTTTCAATGAAGCCGTCCATCGGTCTGGTATAAAACGCATACTTCCCGTCTACGAATTTCGGAAGCAGGCAGACGTTCCGCTGCTGGGGGCTTTGCTTGGTCACCAGATTCGGCAGGCGTTCCCACGTGTTCAAATCCTTGGTGCGGACAATGCCTGCTGCCGCCACTGCCGCCGACAAATCGGCAGGGTCTTTGGCACTGGATTCAGAGCAGAACACGCCGTAGATCCAGCCGTCCTCATGCTGAGTCAGCCGCATGTCATAGACATTGGTTTCGTCCGGATACAGATCCGGCAGCACAACGGGCTTTTCCCGAAAGCGAAAATTGTCGATGCCGTTGGTGCTTTCTGCAACCGCAAAGAAGCTTTTTCGGTCATTGCCCTCTACCCGAACCACAAGACAATACTTGCCGTTCAGATAAATTGCTCCGGCGTTGAACACTGCGTTGACTCCCAGCCGTTCCAGAAAAAACGGGTTCGTTTCCGGATTCAGATCGTACCGCCAGTGCAGCGGCACATGGTCACGGGTGAGCACCGGATTTTTCCACCGCAGGTAGATACCATTATAAAAAGAAGATTTCTCATTTTTGCGGCGGAGCAATTCCTCCTGCTTCTCTTTCTGCCGCAGATATTCAACATGATACATCTGGATTCCTCCTTATGATCTCCATACACATTCTGCCATTATGATACGGACACTTCCACGGGTCAACGATCGTCAGCTTTTTCACCGGTTTGCCGGTGATGTCCACTTTCCAGAACCATTCGCTGTTTTCCCGCGAGTCCACCAGCTGCCGCAGAATATACTTCCACACTTTCGCGGCGGCTTCGCCGTACTGTTTCTGTTCAGGGTGTTTTTCCAGCATATGGACAAATCCAACGATCGTCTCTGACTGCACCCACCAGATCCGGTCTGTATCTGTCACACCTTTTTCGATTTCGTTGCAGACGGCTTCGCCGTCAAAGCCGCGTTCCAGTACAGACTGTGCCAGCACATCGGTCATGCGGTGTACCTTTTCAGCCAGTGCCGCATCTCCCAGCAGATCACAGCCCCAGTCCAGTAGCCATGCACTTTCAATATCGTGTCCGTAGCTCTGGAGGTCGATCAGACTGTGGTAGTTCTTATCAAAGAATACCTCCTGCCGGCGTTTTTCCGGTTGGAACATGTGCTTTCCCCAGATGTCCAGCAGGGCACGCAGTTCTGTTCCCACTTCCGGTGCCTGTGTCGCCTGATACAGTCCGCTGTAGCCTTCAAAAACATGGAGCAGGGTGTTCATGGTACGCTCTGCCATAACACCGTTTTCGGAAAGCTTTTCGTTAGATTCCGGATTCCAGAAACGGTCATAGGCTTCTCCATAGCCGCCTGCATCGCGGCAATGGTTTTCCACGCACTGAAACAACTGATTTGCTGCAAACAACGCCTTCGGATTTCCGGTCAGCCGATAATAAGCAGACAGGGCGTAGATCGCAAACGCCTGATTGTAGGTGTGCTTGGTGGTGTCCAGCGGTTTTCCATCAAAAGTCACCGACCAGTACACGCCGCCGGCTTTGCGATCCATGCAGTACCGCATCAGAAACCGGTACGCATGATCTGCCGCCTGCCGCAGGTCCGGACGTTTCAGCAGCATTGCCGCTTCGGAAAAAAACCAGAGGATCCGGCTGTTAAGAATACAGCCCTTTTCGGCTTTTTCATTTCGCCGCAGGTTCAGATCTACATAACTGACAAACCCGCCATAATGATCGTCCTGCAGCGACAGCCAGAACGGAATAATTTTTTGTTCCAGCATCATTTGCACTTCTGCGGTCAGTTTCATGTCCATCCCTCCTATTGTTGGCATATCTGCAATTATCGTCTGCCCTCGCTGCAGTCATCATCACAAGCCGCATCATGGGACTGAATGTATTCGACTACAGTCTGTACATCAGTAAACGCCAGACCCACATAGCTGTCTGCACAGCCATAGTAAATCGCAATTCTGCCGGTGTCGCCGTCCTGCAGGGTGGCACAGGGGAAACAAACGTTCGGCACAAAGCCACGTTCTTCGTACCACTGTTCCGGTGTCAGCAGGAAGTTTTCACAGCGGTATTTCACCCTGGACGGTTCGTCCAAATCCAGAATGGCACCGCCGATGCTGTAGACGAATCCGTTACAGGTATTGGTAACACCATGGTAGAACAACAGCCAGCCCTCACTGGTTTCGATTGGTGCTGCTCCGCCGCCAATTTTGGTGTTTTCCCACCAGCGGCTGCTCTTGCCCATAACATGGCGGTGGTGTCCCCAGTATTCCATGTCTTTGCTTTCGCTCAGGAAGATGTCCCCGAATGGGGTGTGTCCGCTGTCACTGGGACGGGACAGCATCAGATATTTGTCGTTGACCTTTCGCGGGAACAATACCGCGTTCCGGTTAAACGGCAGGAACGGATTTTCCACTCGCACAAATGTCCGGAAATCGGTCGTCTTTGCCATGCCGATCGCTGCACCATATGCGTCCTGACACCAGATGGCATAATAGGTTCCGTCCACTTCTACCAGTCGGGGATCGTATGCGTAGACCGGCTGAAACGGCTCGCCGTTCTCATCTACAAACTGGATCTTATCCGGTTCGAACTCCCAGTGGATTCCGTCGCGGCTTCTGCCGAAGTAGATAAACGGAATGCCGTTCACCTGCTCTCCGCGGAACACACCCACATAGGCACCCTGATAGGGAATCACAGCACTATTAAATATGCGGGCAACATCGGGAATCGGATTGCGGGAAATGATAGGGTTTTCGGTATAACGCCACACCGGTGCAGAACAGTTTCCCGGTCGGTTCTGCCACGGAATATTCGGCAGGCTGGCTGCCTGTGTCAAAGTCGGGTTCATATATATTGCCTCCTATTATTCCTTTACAGCACCCATTGCCATGCCGCTGTAGATCTGTTTCTGACAAAACAGGAAAATAATCAGAATCGGAATCATGGTGATAATTACGCCGGCACAGATATACTGATACTGGCTGCCCATAGGTCCGGTGAATGTGTACAAAGAAGTGGATACCACCTGATACAGGTTCTTGTCCTGCAAATACAGGTTTGCCATATAGTATTCGTTGTAGGTGCCGACACCTTTCAGAATCGCACTGGTAACGATCGCCGGTTTCAGCAGCGGCAGCAGGATTCGGAAAAATACGCCGAAATAACTGCAACCGTCCAGAATTGCCGCCTCGTCCAATGTCTTTGGCAGATTCTCGAAAAACTGCAAAAAGATATAAATGGCGATAACATCAGTCCCAAGCATCAGGAAAATGTAGCCGTAAAGCGTATTGACCAGATGCAGAACCGTCATGATCTGATAGACGGTGACCTGTGTGGCAATTCCCGGGATCAGTGCCGCAACCATGAACAGATTGCGAATCAGGTGATTGCCGCGGAACTGGAATCGGTTTAGCACATACGCCAGCATGGCGGAAATCATGGTACTGCCCACCAGCACACAAACCAGAATCAGAAAGCTGTTGAGAAACGCTTTTCCCATGTCTGCCTTTTCCCATGCCACCTTGAAATTCTCAAAATTCAGCCAGCTTTCCGGCAGTGTCATAACACTGGTCGTGCGGTATTCTTCATCGTTTTTAAATGCCGTTGTCACACAGCTGACGATCGGCACCAGTGCACAGAATGCACCCAGCAGCAGAATCGCATACTGTAGAATCTGCTTCGGCAGTTTTTTTAGAAAGACGTGTCCCTGTTTCATTTTCTCGCCCTCCTCTTACTGGTGCGAACACCAGAATCCAACTTCTTTTCTGCCAGCTTCTGCACAGCACTGACCAACAGGATCAGCACCAGCAGTACCACTGCCATTGCCGATGCCAGACCAACCTTCTGGTTGGCGTGTGCCAGCTTATCCATTAAGACAAAATAGGTCGATGTTCCGAAGCCGCCGTCTGTGATTACATAAGGGATTTCGAATACGGACAGCGAACCGGAAATGGCGAGGATCATATTCAGTACTACGATCGTGCGAATGGACGGCAGGATAATGTAACGGAACCGATGCCATGCGTTGGCACCGTCAATGGCTGCGGCTTCGTACTGAGTTTTGTCTACGCTGGCAATTGCTCCGATAAACAGTACCATGTTTTGTCCCATGTACCGCCAGATAGAAGATGCCACCAGCACCCAGTTGTTGATGCGGGTATCTTTCAGCCAGAACGGCAGCATGTCTTCAGGAATTCCCAGCAAGCCCAAAATGGAGTCCAGCACGAATCCGTGGGTATAGAAATACTTGAAAATGAATCCCACGGCAATGCCGCAGACCAAACTCGGAAAGTACAGTGCTCCGCGGAAAAAGTTTCCACCTTTTGGATTAAAGCTGAGAATCGTTGCAAACAGCAGTGCCAATGCCAGTTGCACAACGGAACCAACCATATAATACAGGCTGAGTTTCAGGGCATTGAAGCAATCATCTCGTGTGAAAACGTCCACATAGTTTTGCAGTCCCACAAACTTTCTGGCACCGATATATTTCATGTCGTAAAAGCTGAACTGCACCATTTTGAAAAACGGCAGATATGTAAACAGTACCAGCAGGAACAATGGTACAAACAGAAATGTCAGGGTCACTACCACTTTTTGTACATTCACATTGGACCATTGCAGCCGCCGCTTTCGTTTGGACAATCCGACTTCTGTGTGATGTTCTGCCATGTCCATGCACTTCCTTTCTGACTTCAAGCGTTATCTTTATTCCGGAGTTACACCGTTCTTTTCCTGTGCACTGGTCCATGCAGCATTCCATTCATCGGCGATTTCTTCCATCGTTTGATTGCCGCCGATGGCTGCTTCTATAATCGAAGCCACATGCGTGGAATCAGAATCCAGAGAAATTTCAGAATCGTTGTTGATCTTACCGAACAAGTCTTCTTCTCCGGCAGGAGCAGGATTATCGGTCACCAGCGTGATACTCTGAAAGCTTTCCAGAGAATCCGGATACGCATCGCCCTTTACGATCGGGATACCGCCCTGAGTTTTCGCAAAGCCGGAGGACTCGGTGAGCCACTTGATGTACAGCATCGCTGCCGTTTTTTCTTCGCTGGTACTGTTCACATTGACACCATAGCAATAGTCTGCACTTGCGGAAGCATACTGTTTGCCGTCCACGCTGATCGGGAACGGCATATAGGCGATGTCATCTGCATTGGGACCGCCTGCCTGCATCTGCGGCACTGCCCAACTGCCCAGAACCATGCAGCCAATATTGCCTTCGTTGATCTGTGCCTTACAGCCCTCCCAGTCAGTTGTAGTCGGGTCTTCTTCCGTCAGCCCCTGCTTTACTGCCTCATACAGAGTATCGTATACGGCAAACGGTCCGGTCATATCGTCATGCTTTGCAAACGGATCCTTGGAGTGTACCAGCTTGTTGTTTTTGAAATCTGCATCTCCCGTTGCACCGCCGCTGATATAAGCATCCCATGCTGTTAATGTCCAGCCGGCAGCGTAGTTGGTATACAGCGGAATGGCATCGGTTTTTTCCTGAATCAGCTTCAGATCCGCCAGAAATGTTTCCGGATCTGTCGGCAGTTCTGTGATGCCTGCCTTTTCAAAAACTGCTTTATTGTAAACGACACCGCTGACATTGCCCATGGTAGGGATACCGTAGACTTCATTATTAAACATCTGCTTATCTGCAAATTCGTAAGTATCCTTGAAGTCACCGTAGTCACCGATCTTTTCAAAATAATTACTCAGTTCGCTCTTGTCTACCGTAGTTGGAATACAGCAGATGTCACCCCAGTCACCGGAAGACAGCCGTGTTGTAGCATCAGTATCGTAATCGGTAATACCTTCATAGGTAATTGTGATGTTCGGATACATGGCATTGAATTCGCTGATGTAGTCCTGAAAATCGGAATCCACCAGATCGGTGCGGTTGGTCAGGATCTTCAGGTCTGCCTTCAGATCAGTAGCCGTTTCGCCTACCTGCATGTCCTTATAGGCAACGGTCGGCTTTGCGTCTGCGTTTTTGCTGGTTTTGCCGTTGGTGCTTCCACACGCGGTCGCCGCAGCAGTGAGCATGCCTGCCAGTACCAGAGCCAGAATTCTGTGTTTCATAATAAGTTCCTCCATTTCGGTATTGCGTTCTCGTGCCGAATCGCAATTTTATGCTGATTTTTCACGTATAGCTTTCCGGAATCTTTTTTATATTCCGTTTCTCTATGATCCTATCTTACTCTATTTTTACCTAAAAGTCAAGCTAAATTTAAGCTTAAAACAGCTTTTCTGCATTTTTCACAAAAGGATTCTATTCGAATTAGCTATATTCAACAAACATTTCACCGGATTTGTTGTGCAATTCGGTATTGTGATTCGGGATTTCCGATTTTTTAGCTAAAAAATAAGTCCAACAGAGAAATTCTCCCCTGTCGGACTGACATATAAGCAAAATTGTTGCTAAGGAAGCACTGAATAAAGCTTGTGCGTAAGATGCGTAGTCAGATTTTTCGACAGATTTCTGAGCAATATGACGGAAAATCTGCAAGCAGATTGCGTGCAAAGCCGTCAGGCGGACTTTATGCAGTGTTTCCTGAATGTTTCTGCACGCTTTCCCGAATCACCAGTTTTCCGCTGACGACAATGCGGCGAACTTCGGCTTCGGGCTTCTGGATCCGGCGAATCAGCTGCTGGGCACTGACTTTTGCCATATGATCTACGTCAATGGCGTAAGTCGTCAGCGATGGAACAGCCAGATCTGCCAGAATGTAGTCATCGAATCCCACCACAGAAACGTCCTCCGGCACACGGATCCCATTTTCTTTCAGAGCATTCAGCAGCACATATGCAGTAACATCACAGTTACAGGCAAACGCAGTGGGCAGCTTAGACAGACGTTCCAGAGAAACTGTCACCTTTCCTTCTGCATCACGATCCGGTAGAATATGATCTTCCGTCACAGTCACACTAGCTTCCCGCATGGCACGGCAATAGCCATAATAGCGGTCAGTGATACTGCTGGTGGCATTGACAGAACCCACAAAGACAATATCCCGATGTCCCATTTGCAGCAGGTAATCCACCATGGTATACATGCCGTAATAGCCGTCGGAGATCACGGAGTCCCGATGATACCGTGCGTCAAACGCGTCCAGCACTACCAAGGGAATTTCAGTTTCCGCCAGCATGTTCCGGTAGGCTTTTGAGAAATTGCCCATGACGATCACGCCGTCTACCCGTTCTTCCTGCACCAGCCGCGGCACCTGACAGTTTTGCTCCGCAGTATCGTTCACCACTTCCAGAATGCCGATATGTCCGGTCTGTGCCAGATAAAACAGGATCCGCTCGTACAGACTCCAGTAAAACGACTGTCCTTTTTCAATATATCGATAAGATGTCACAATTCCCAGCGTATAGGTTTTCGCCGCAGCCACCGGCTTGGCTTTCTTGTTCTTGTAACCCATTTCTTCTGCCAGCTGTAGAATTTCCTGCCGCAGCTCCTCGCTGACACCGTCCTTTCCGGCAAGTGCCTTGGAAACTGTTACAATGCTGACATGCAGCCGCTCGGCAATGTCAGACATTCGTACTGCTTTTGCCACGTTTCTCCGCCCTTTCTTTTTGCAAAGTTGCTTTTTTAGCTAATTATACAGTAATTTAAGTAATTTGTCAAGAATTATTTTTCGAACAGCAGACGAATATTTTGGGAAAAGCTGAAAGAACCGCTGTACATTTCTGCACAGCGGTTCTTGTCTGGTGTAAGTGATACGTGAAATTTTACCAAAAAACATATATCTGAAAACATTCGAACACCATTTGCATTTTCTCCAAGCCTATGCTATAATATAGTTGTATTTTATCATTAGGAGAAAAGCTATGGCAGAAATGATATTGGTTGTCGATGATGAAACAGAAATTGCAGACCTTGTGGAGGTCTACCTGAAAAACGAAGGCTATCTGGTGAAAAAGGCTTCCTGTGCCGCAGAGGCTCTGCATATTGCATACACCCAGCCCATTGCACTGGCACTGCTGGACGTGATGCTTCCGGATCTGGACGGCTTCACCCTCTGCCGGAAAATTCGGGAAAAGCATTTGTTTCCGTTGATTATGCTGACTGCCAAAACGGAAGATGTGGATAAGATCACAGGGCTGACACTGGGTGCAGACGATTATATCACGAAGCCGTTCAACCCGCTGGAGGTCGTTGCACGCGTCAAGACACAGCTGCGACGATATATCCGGTACAACCAAACTGCACCGGAACCTGCTCCGGCTGCAGTGTACGACTGCGGCGGACTGTACATCGACCATGAAAGCCATACATGCACCCTCTACGGCAAACCGCTTTCACTGACACCGCTGGAATTCGAGATCCTCTGGTATCTCTGTTCCCGCAAGGGGCATGTGGTTTCTTCCGAAGAACTGTTCGAAGCAGTCTGGGGCGAAAAATATCTGGACAACAACAATACCGTTATGGCACACATTGCCCGCCTGCGGGAAAAAATGGGCGAACTGCCCCGCAAGCCCAAGTGGATCAAAACGGTATGGGGCGTGGGGTACAAGATCGATGAATAAGCAAAACAGCAAACACAAAAAACTGGTACAGTTCTGGCTGTGCGGCATCGGCTTCACCATTGGCATGGTGGTCTTGTTTGGACTAGGGTATATTCTCTGTCATCTGGTCACATGGCAGTCCTACGAAACGCCCTATATCCTGTTGAAAATGGCGGAATTCGGCATCGCACCAGCACTCTTTCTGGCAGGCTGGGGATTTTTGATTTACCGTTTTTTCTTCTATGTCCCCAGAGCAGTTTCTGACCGTTCCCGTGCCATTCGGCGGCTATGGCTGCGAACGGTACTGCTGTTATTTCTGTCGATCGTGTTGTGGCTGGGACTAATGATTCTGCTGCTTGTCGGCATTTCGTCTTTGCTTCGCTGGGATATTGTTTGGAACGGTTCGGCTTCCATGGCATATATCTTGCAGACAATACGTTTTTTGACTCCGTTTCTGGCAATTGTCGGCGTGTTCGTCATTTCGCTGCTGCTTTTCCGAAAGCCGTTCTCCTATTTACAGGAGATCGTACAAGCAGCAGAGCAAATGCAGCAGGAACCGGAAAAACCAATTACCCTTTCCGCACCAGTCAAGACGATTCAGGACGAACTGAACCGCCTGCGGGAATCCTCCAACCAAAACGCACTTGCCGCAAAGGAAGCCGAACAGCGGAAAAATGATCTGATCGTCTATCTGGCACACGACCTGAAAACACCGCTTACCAGTGTGATCGGCTACCTTTCTCTATTGCAGGACGAGCCGGAAATTTCACAGGAACTGCGTGCAAAATATACCGGCATCGCTCTGAACAAGGCACAGCGGCTGGAAGAACTCATTAACCAATTCTTTGAGATCACCCGTTTTCAGCTGACGCATATGGAACTGGAATGGGAAACGATTCACTTTTCCCGTATGCTGGAGCAAACTGCCTTTGAATTTCAGCCGATTCTGGAGGAAAAGCACCTACAGCTGCAAACGGAAATTGCCCCTGATGTGAAACTTACCTGTGATCCGGATAAGCTGGAACGGGTTGTAGACAACTTGATTCGCAACGCTATCAGCTACAGTTATCCCAATACCGCCATTTCACTGGAGATGCACACCACCGAGGAATATGCCGTGCTGACGATCTGCAATACCGGACGCACTATTTCACCGGAAAAGTTAGACCGCATTTTTGAACAGTTCTTCCGCGGGGACAGTTCCCGTGCCACTGCTACCGGCGGGGCTGGATTAGGATTGGCAATTGCCAAGCAGATCACCGAACTGCACGGTGGCACAATAAAAGCAGACAGCCGGAACGAGCAGATTCGATTCACCGTAACGCTCCCGCTTCGTCAGAAAATCGTATGATTTTTTTCAGAAAAAAAACAGAAAGCCATATGCATTTCCGCAGGCACTTCTTTCGCAGATGTGATACAATCAGAAGCGAAAGGAGTGCTTTTTATGACTTCACAAAGACACAGATTTTTTCGTTTTCTGTTTATTCCCCTGCTGATTCTGGCAGTGCTTCTCGGACTGGTGCTGTTCCGACAGCATGCCGGTTTACCTACCAGATTTTCCACGCAAAGCAACACCCCGTGGAATCTGATACTGGTCAACAATGAACACGCCTTGCCCAGAAGATACTCGCCGGAACTGACGACACTTTCCAACGGTGTGCAGGTGGATTCCCGCATCTACCCTGATTTACAGAGTATGTTTGATGACATGCGAACGGAAGGTGTCTACCCTGTTGTCGGCGAGGGTTATCGTTCGGAGCAGCAGCAACAGGAGATGATGCAGGAAAAAATCGATGCCTACCTTGCAGAGGGCTACAGTGAACGCAAAGCACGCAAGGAAGCGGAAAAGTGGGTGGCAAAGCCAAACTACAGCGAGCATCAGCTGGGACTGGCACTGGACATCAACGCCGACAAGAGCCGGTGCGACAACGACACCATTTATCAGTGGCTGTCACAAAACGCCTATCGCTACGGCTTTATTCTGCGGTATCCGGAGGGCAAAGAGGACATTACCGGCATTGACTACGAACCGTGGCACTATCGCTATGTGGGAAAAGAGGCAGCACAGGAAATCCAGTCGGAAAATGTTTGCTTGGAGGAATACTTAGAAAAGACATAACTGCTCCGGCAAATCCAGCAAAAGTTTTTCTCTGTTCTCCGATTCCCACAAAAACAATTGACATTTCCCACAAATTGTGCTACAATATAGGCAAAACAGAAATCAGCCGCGGAAGCATTCCGCACGCACATGATACAGGGAGGACTTTATGCTGCATCACATTTTTCAGAAATTGCTGCTGCCGGCAGCTCTGGCGGGAACCATGCTTGCCGGCACAGCGGCTCCGGCGGTGTCCCTCGCGGCACAGGCTGCCACACAGCCGGACAGCTACCACGACGACTGGCTGCACGTCAACGACAACGCCGAAATCGTAGACAAGGACGGCAATCCGGTCTGGATCACCGGCTGCAACTGGTTCGGCTACAATGTCGGCAGTCAGGTTTTCGACGGAGTATGGTCCCAGAACATGCACGATATGCTCCGGCAGATCGCCGACCACGGATTCAACTTTCTCCGCGTTCCCATGTCTACGGAAATTTTGCTCCAGTGGAAAAACGGCGACCCTGATCCCGCTACCCCCAAGGTCAACCAGTACACCAATCCGGAACTGACGGAAGAAGGCATTGAGGGCGGCACGATCAAGTACAGCTTCGACATCTGGAACATGGCGGTGAAGTGGTGTCGGGAACTGGGCATCAAGATCATGATCGATATTCACAGTGCAGAAACGGCTTCCGCCGGTCATCAGATCAGCCTGTGGTATACGGACAAATTCAGCACAGAGGACTGGTGCGATGCACTGGCATGGTTCGCAGACTATTATAAAGACGATGACACCATTCTTGCCATTGACTTGAAAAACGAACCCCACGGCACAGCTGATGTAAAAGACCAAATGGCAAAGTGGGACGATTCCACCGACCCTACCAACTGGAAATACGCCGCAGAAACCTGTGCGGCACGGGTACTGGAAAAGAATCCGGAACTGCTGGTCATGGTAGAGGGTACGGAAGTCTACCCCAAAGAGGGCTATGACTGGACTGCTCCGAGAATCGACTACACCACCATGACAGAATATTATTACGGCACATGGTGGGGCGGCAATTTCCGCGGAGCGAAAAAATATCCCATTGATCTGGGCAAATATCAGAGCCAGCTGGTCTATTCCCCTCACGACTACGGTCCGCTGGTATGGGAACAGAAGTGGTTCTACGACGGCTTCACACAGGAAACGCTGCTGAAAGACTGCTGGTATGACAACTGGTTCTTCCTCCAGGATGAGGGCGTGGCTCCCCTGCTGATGGGCGAATGGGGCGGATTTATGGACGGCGGCAAAAACGAGCAGTGGATGACCTATCTCCGCGATTTCATGATCGAAAACCGGATCCACCACACGTTCTGGTGCTTCAACGAAAACTCCGGCGACACCGGCGGACTGGTCTACGACAACTTCGGCAAGTGGGACGAGGACAAATATGCTCTGGTCAAGCCGGCATTGTGGCAGGACGACAACGGTAAGTTTATCAGTCTGGATCACACAATTGCTCTGGGTGCCAACGGCATTTCCCTTTCCGACTACTACGGCAGCGGAAACAGCAGCACAACAGCACCGGACAGCAAAATAATTGCAGGTGATGTGAACAGTGACAAGCTGGTCAACGGTGTGGATCTGACACTGATGCGGCAGAACATCACCAAATGGCAGAGCACAGAGGATGTGCTGACTGCCAGCCCGCAGGACACCAACGGCGACGGCGTATTCAGCGTAGCGGATATTGTCCTGCTGACACAGTATCTGCTGGGGAAAGACGTCACACTGAAAAGCTACACTTTGTAACAATACCATTCTATAAAAAAGCCCCCTGACTTTCACGGTTTGAACCAGAAAGTCAGGGGGTTTTTTATGTATACAAAGCTATATCAGACAAACGCTTCCCTGATGCTGTCATAGTGCAGGAAAATGCCCTGTGCAGCAATAGCACGGATCTCCTCGGCAGTTGCCAGTGCGAATTCTGTTACCTCGTCCGGCTGTACTTTTACATCTGCTTCGGTAAAATCCAGCACGTACTTGTAAATATCCACAAAGTAATTGTTCTGTTCTTCCGGATTGACACGCTTATAGGAAAACGCATAGCCGCCCTTGGCACCGGTGACATCAATGCCAGTTTCCTCCAGAATCTCACGTTTTACGGCATCGGCTCCGTCTTCTCCGGCACGAACACCGCCGCCCGGAACTTCCCACCAGCCGGCAGCCCATTCCTTGTCCAGATTACGGCGTGTAATCAGATATTTGCCGTCCGGACGCTGCAACACTCCCAGCACGGTCAGGTGAAACTCGTCCGGCTTCATGTGCCAGTCATTCCGGTTCATTGTGCGTCCGGTCTTTTGTTTGTTTTCATCGTAAATATCCCACTGTTCCATGGATTTTGCTCCCTTTTCTTTTTTTTGCCTTTTTATTGTAGCATAGTTGAGGGGCTGTTGTCAAGGCGAATTTGATGTTTTGCTATTGCATGGAATAAAGGAAACGCTGAATAAAGCCCGCCTGACGGCTTTATGCAGTGTTTCCTTAACTCTTGTTTGCTGTACATAACAGTTAATTATCCCTTTCCAAAGTGATATGATTTAAATAATTTTTGCTGTGGTGATGCTTCCCTCATGATAAAATTCTATTATCCGCTTCATATCAGTTGATATTAGCCAAGTATCAAACGAAACGGCTAATACATCATAAATATTATCTAAAATATCCTCAATATTGCACTTGATGATCGGAATTGCTGCGTTATCCCATATGACATAATATTCACTTTCATCAGATAACTGACGGATTTCCTCAAAGTTAATTTCATGAGCGTCCGCATACTTTGAAAAATCAATTTTTCCATAAAATGTAGACTTTAAATTAGAAAGAACTTGTTCTTCCAATTCCTTATCCTCTATGATGCTGTATTTTTTTAAAACATCCAAGCATTCTTCCAATAAAGTCATATCAGTTGCCTCCACATTTTGTGCAGTGTTTGCTTGTTTGTGTATAGTCATGTGCTTTGCTTCATGAATGTTCTATTGTATTATACCATAATTGAGTGGGGAAAGTCAAGGTGGTGATTCTATGTTTCGGTGTAAACGTGTGCAAGAAACAGGCAAATTGATGAAGTGCTCTTTTCATACGAAAAAATTACAAACTTTAGGCAACACTGAATAAAGCTTGTGCGTAAGACGCGTTGTCATATTTTTCGGCTTTATAAAAAGCGGCTTAAATGCGTCAAATTTCGCATTTAAGCCGTTTTACATATGGTCGAGGTGACAGGACTCGAACCTGCGGCATCTTGGTCCCAAACCAAGCACTCTACCAAACTGAGCTACACCTCGAAACTGCCGTTATCTGTTTTATCAGATAACGAACAATTTTATTATATCACAGATTCCCGATTTTGTCAAGTCTTTTTTCAACAAGCAACAAAAAAGTCCTCAAAATCGCCTTATGGCAATACCGCACAAAGATTGTGCGACAGA
>ERZ773195.593-NODE-593-length-31341-cov-16.225404_pt1 | contig 31341 bp, 29 predicted proteins | sample MGYA00580530_ERZ773195 | MGnify/ENA primary metagenome ERZ773195 (study PRJEB29015, sample SAMEA2737751) | human gut metagenome | biome: human gut; feature: human-associated habitat; material: faeces | place: China | collected 2012 ...
CACGTGCTAATAAATTCATTTCACGTGCTTTTAGTTCCGCCTCTTTGCTCTCCATTTCGTCTGCTGCCTTGTTGTTTTCTTCACTCTTTGGGCCCTGATTACCTTTAGAACGCGCTAAACGTTCCTGTACTATTCGGTTTACCTCTTCCTGAGTGAATGTCTTTTCTTCCTGTCCTGTTGCTTGACCTATTGCAACTGGTTCAGTGTTCTTGTTTTCTTCTGACATAACTAATACCTCGCTTTTTCCCGTCCGGTGGACGTATTTTACTAAAACTGAAAGGATAAATACCAAACAAAAAAAGCGCAAGAAAGTAATTTAATACTTTCCCACGCTTTACGCTTACACCATATGGTGCGGTACTTTTGTTTAATATATATTTATTATATCAATTTTTCTAGCTAAAGGCAACAAAAAATAAGGGAACTCTTTTCTTGGTCCAGCATTGTTCCTCAATAAGAGCTCCCATAAGATATCTTACTTGTATGATAACATTATACGAAAAAAAGTCAATACTATACGCTGTGTACGTTCTCCAGCTCTATATAAGCCTTTTTATATTCGCCTTTTGGACTTTTCGCAACTTTTACGCTTTTAACCATTGGCTCTAGGGCTCTTTTTACTCGAAATAACTCACTTTCGTGTTTATATGATACTTTTATCTTTACCATGTTGTTTTACTTCCTTTCTTCTAATTCTCACGCGCGCGTAAACCTTAACATTTCTTAACATCTGGCTTGCCCCGGCGCAAGCTAATGGCTCGTAAAACCTTAGGAATTCTTAGGGGCTGGCTGGCGGTCACAAACGCCGCAAACCCTTTGCATTTGCACCCGCCAGGCGGTATGCGTCGATCAGTTTTTCGCGTTTTACCGACTCCGAATTCGCAGTTTTTTTTGCGCAGTTTTGCGTAGTTTTTTTTTGCGAATTCGCAGTTTGTTTATCTTTGGCATCGTCTTTCTTTTCTCCGTGCCGTCTTAACTTACCTGCTCCGGGTAACGTCGGCAAAATATTTTGCTCAGTACCCGGCGCAATATCCCGGCGCACGCCGTCGAACTCAAAAAGTACCGCTGCGGGATAGAAATCATCTCGAGCACTTGCGACAACAAACACACGTCTGCGTCGTTGGGCCACTTCCGAAAAATTGAAGATTACCCGCCGCCGGGAGAAGGAAAACCGCAGGAGCGGAAAAGGAAACCGGGCGATCAGTGGCGGCTCACGTCTGAGTGCCACGTTAATTAATAAAACAGGTTAATAATTATTAAAATAACCTAAAATGCAGATAATCAATATCCGATAGATAACAAACAATATCGAACAAATAATTTACATTACCCTGAATGATTTCATCGGTTTATCTCGGTGCGCAATCCATTCAAATATTCTATCATTACATTGAGCTGTTCCCGATTGGCGGCCAGCATCTCACCAGAAAGTGAACCACATAAAAATCCATGATAATCGACAAAGAAAAATGCTTCAGAATTTAAAGATCACTTATATTCTTCCAGTTTTTTTAATTCCAAATTATCGCATTTATGAATTTTTTATGTTTCTCGATTTCAATATTCTCCATTATACTTTCCTTTCATTTATTTTTTATATAAATCCAAATAACACATTCACATATATGTTATTTACCAGCTTACAATAAAATTATTTTAGACATACTAGCGGCTTAGGTTATAGGATTTAGTCACCTCATTAACTAAAAGGCGTTTATATAATGGCTATTCCTGCATATTTATTTTTAAAAGACGACGGCGGCGCGGATATCAAAGGTTCAGTTGATGTCCAGGATAGAGAGGGAAGCATAGAGATTCTATCTTTTGGTCATAGTCTGCATATTCCGACAGACAGCAGAACCGGAAAACTCACCGGCACCAGGCAACATGCCCCCCTTAACTTTCAAAAAGAGTTCGACTCTTCCAGCCCGTATCTTTACAAGGCTATTGCCACCGGGCAGACACTTAAAAGCGCAGAATTTAAATGGTACAGAATTAACGACGCCGGGCAAGAAGTTGAATACTTCAACATGTTGCTTGAGAACGTGAAGATCGTCAGCTCCGCGCCGCATATGCTCGATATCAAAAACCCGGCGACCGAAAAACATAATCATCTTGAAAACGTAGCCATGCGGTATGAGCGGATTACCTGGAAATACTGTGATGGCAACATTCAGTTTTCTGATGCGTGGAATGAAAGATGATCCGGTGCACCTTCCATCTTAATGGCGGACAGCTATCAACATTAAGTTGCCCGGGCATGGGTTTTTTCCCGGCGTACTCAGGAAATGCAGGGCCACACAGGAATAACCCTGCTTCGATTACAGTAGTAAAAAAAGGGCCATTGCCGCCCGGTCTTTACTACATCGTGACGCGCCAAAGAGGCGGGCTTCACTCCCGCTGGCGGGATATGGTGCACGGCTTAGAGAGCGGCTCAGATCGCGATCTATGGTTTGCGCTTTATCGCCAGGATAGCCAAATTGATGATATCTCATTCATAGACGGTGTTGAGCGGGGTAACTTCCGTTTACATCCCGCGGGTAAATCGGGCATTAGTGATGGCTGCATTACGCTACCCAGCCATGCAGATTACGCAATCTTACTTGAGGCTTTATTAAGCACACCATCAGTTATGGTTACGGCTCAATTAAAAGCGTTCGGCACAATACAGGTGTACTGATGAAACCGGCCACACATGTTTTTTTATGGCTTTCTGAACTGCTCGCCCTGACAGTGGTTTACACCCTGCTTTGTTACTTCATCCCTGATGAAGCGTTTATGGCGTGGTATGAGGAAAACTATGGATTCATACAGGAAGCGCACTGGAATGACGGGTTTTCACTGATTCTGTATTTTCTGGCTATAGCCATCACTACGTTTGCGATCTGGTTTATTGCTGCTGCCAGACAGAGGAAGTGGAAAAAATCACAGGGTGAAAACACATGACGTTTACGTGTCCAGGCTCTGCCAACGTATTACCTTGTGATTCGAACATGACCACCTGACAGGTTGCTACAGCGGAAATACACCACAAACGCGCCGAAGTTATTGGGCGCGTTTTTATTACCTGTAACTTTTAACGCTCCACAATCCATACTCAAAAAATCACAAAAATTACTTTATATAAAAAAGTGTTCACCGGTTCACCTTTTGGATTTTTATTATATTTATCATGAAATTAAGTGATTAACATCCACTTCAGCCACGTCGATAATGTCCAGCTTGTTCGCTAAGACCAAATCAACTGAACCTGGCTGATAGCGCTCTACCTGTTTGCACCGAAATGTGAAATGAGTAACAAGAAAAACAAGTCAGGCAGGGACGGAAAGTGTTTCACGTGATAAGGCGAGAACATGCGAAAGGCAACCCCCTCTGGACGTCGCCATCCAGAGATGGAAACGTCCGTTAGAGTTTGATTCGATAGTCAGCTCAAACTAGCTCTTTGAGCTGCTCCTGCATATAAGTTGAAAAATACTCTGGGTTCTTGATAAGGATGCGGTTACCGGAGGCCACTTTTTCTGCCCATCCGGCCACTTTTTTCGTGAACTCGGGATTCCATCCCTCCTGCTCACCCCGTGCCATCACAGCTTCTGGACTTGCTGGCACACCTAAGTCATGCAAATACTTTAAGATTCCCTTAGCGGTACTTTCATCCATTGAATGGGGTACTGACGCCGAAGTGTTCATACCACCAATAAAATCCAATGCTTTCTCAATTGCTGTTGGCATGCTCTTATCCTTAAAATTAACCACGTGAGAGACACATTTATACTATGTACCCAACTCCGCCGGGATATCAAAGAGAACATCACCTTTATTTGATTTACCCCGCAGCTAAACGCTTGCGGCGGCTGTTTTCTGCACGATTAATTCGCTATCCCGGCCAAAACCAGCCCGGTCGCTACCGCATTACGCGGCCCTTCGGTACCACGGATGTTGCCCTGTCCGGCAACCACGCCGTAATGCGCCAGCGCGTCGGTGATCATCTGCGGGATTTCGAAATCCAGCGAGGAGCCGCCCACCAGCACCACAAAAGTCATATCGCGAATAGAGCCGCCGGGTGACACCTGGCGTAAAGCGCGCAGGCAGTTGGTCACAAAAACTTTCTCTTTGGCCTGTCGGCGCACCAACCGAATTTTTTCCAGCGAGGTCTGGTTATCTACGGGGATCAGCTCGCCGTTTTTCAGATAAACGACTTTGGCAAACACTGACGGACTGAGCGGTTCGCGAAAAAACTCCACCGCGCCGTTCTCGTGGCGAATGCTGAACAGGCTCTCCACTTTTGCCAGCGGGTATTTTTTAATTTCCTCCGCCAGAAACGGATCGCTTAAGCCCAGCTCGGTTTGAATCAACAGGCTGACCATATTCCCCGCGCCAGCCAGATGGACCGCTTTCACTACGCCATCGCTATTGATAATGGCGGCATCGGTGGAGCCTGCGCCTAAATCGAGGATCGCCAGCGGTGCAGCACATCCGGGCGTTGTTAACGCACCGGCGACAGCCATGTTGGCCTCCACGCCGCCGACTTCAACCGGGATGTTTAACCGGGCGCTCAGCTCACTGGCGATGGCCTGCATCTGTAAGCGATCGGATTTCACCATCGCAATGCCAACGGCGTTCTCCATTGAACACTCCCCGGCAATACCGCCCTGCACCTTGCGGGGAATAAACGTATCCACCGCCAACAGATCCTGAATATACACCGCGTTCATGTCGTGACCGGTCAGCGAGGCCATCACCTTACGCACCCGCTCCAGCATGCCGCCTGCATGCGTACCTGCTTCACCACGAATATCGCACACGGGCGCACAGGTGCTCATCGCCTGCATAATGGCCTGTGCGCCTTGCGCTACGTCGGCTTCACCGCCGCGCTTTTCGCCGCGGATAAAGATCTTACCCGCCGGGATCACCCTTGAGCGCACATCACCCTGCGGGGTTTTCAGCACCACGGCGGAACGGTTGCCAATTAGCGCCCTGGCGATGGGGACGATAGTTTGCGTTTCCTCGGGCGTCAGCGTAAAGAAGGTCGCGATGCCGTAAGGATTCGACAGCACTCGCACCACCTGTCCTGGGGCCGCCACTTCCACCGCCGCCAGCACACCTTCCGGCACCTTCTCCAGCAGGGTGACTTCATCTACCACCGGCATTGTTCGACGCAGACGATTGTTCACCAGCACGCCATCATCTTTTTTCAGGATCGCCGCCACCACGTTGACGCCGCGATCCAGCGCCTCATTGATAAACCAAACCGCCTCGAGGAAATCCCTCTCCTCACCGACCAGCGGGATCCAGCCCTGGGTAAACCGATCTTCACTCAACGCCGCCAGCTTCTCCACGGCGATGGTGGTTCCCATTCCCACGCCAACGCCGCCGGGCGTTTGCGGGTTATGCCCAATCATTGTTGATTCGGTAATGATGGTTTCAGTGATGGCTTCCATCGCCACATCGCCAATCACCGGTGCCGCCTCGTTGATGCAGATTTTCGCCACGTCCTGAAGCGACCACGGGGTGTTATTCAGCGCCTGCTGCAGGGAGGCCACCACCCCGGCAATATTGTCCCGTGTGCCTTTCATACCGGTCGTAGCGACAATCCCGCTGGAGATAAACCGGCCATGCTGCGCCAACGCCACTTCGGTGGTGGCGTTGCCGATATCAATCCCTGCAATTAACGGCATATAACCTCCGTCACTGGCTGCCTTTACGCAGCTTGTTTCTCTGCAGATACACCTCTGCCGACTCGCGGACAAACCCGGCGTTCACCGTGGCATGCCAGGTATGTTCCAGTTCATCGGCAATGGCCTGAAGCTCGGCGAACGAAGAACGAAACGGCCGCAGCGCGTTGTAAATTTCAAGAATACGGGCATCCGGGATTGCTATAAGCTCCGCCGCACGACGGAAATTACGCGCCACGGCGTGACGCTGCATCTGTTCGGCAATCTGCGCCTGGTACTCCAGCGTTTGCTGAGAAATACGCACATCCTGCGGACCTACGCGGCCCGCCAGCACATTCTCAAGGGTAATCTCGGTTAGCGGTTTGCCGGTAGGAGTCTGGATTTTCTCCGGGCAGCGGGTCGCTAATGGATAATCCTGCGCGGTCATGATGTTGTCGTTCATGGTCATTCCCTTACGAGTGCAATATGCAGCGTGACAGGCGCAGCATCCTGCACCACGTGTTTGGTTTCTTTGATATGAAACAGCGCGGCCTTGGCCATAAATTTGGGGCGTACCATCTGGTCATTAACCACTGGCACTGGCGAAGGCGACTCTTTACGTGCATAGCGCGCGGCGTTTTTACCAATCTGGCGGTAGGTTTCCAGGGTCAGCAGCGGCGCCTGCGGGAAGAGTTCCAGATTGGAAAGCGGCGGCAGGCCCCGCTGGTGGATGACGGTGGTGCCTTTCGACTGAATACCGATCGAGATGCCGGAGCCGCTCAGGCGGTTGCCTTCCACTGCCACGAAGGCGACGTCAGAAGACTTAAAGCAGCGGATCACCCGGGCTTTGATGCCTTCTTCCTCAATGCCGGCGATCACTTCGCGCAGAATATTTTTATGCGGAATGCCGACGATATTGGCGGTTTGCGCCAGACCAAACGCTGGCCCGACGGCAATAATGACTTCATCCTGCTGCGTGCCGGGTTTGGCTTCGCCGATTTCCGTCAGGAAGCTGTCGCCGGACACAGGCGCAACGGCGACCGGTGCGGCAGAGGCGACAGAAGCCGCAGGCGCGCTAAAGGAGACCGGCTTATCTGCGCCTGATTTCATCTCCGACAGCACCTCTTCGATAATCTGGCGCAGCAGCGTTTCGTTAATTTCCATTTTTCACCCCTTAGCCAAGTTCATTGGGATCGAGCGCGCCCGGGATATTTTTAATCTCTTCCCAGCGCTCGCCTTGCAGGCGGTAGCCTGTTGCCGGACCGGCATAATCGTTCACGTCATTCACGGCCGAGAGCACCTGGCCCTCGCCAACAATGATGGCGGAGGTATGCAGGTAGTCGCCGGTGAGCTTGGCTTTCTGAATATTGAGCATGTCCTGGGCGACATCGGGGAAGCCGCCTTTCGCCAGGGCTTTCACCACTTCCAGGCCGTTGCGGTTCTTGTTGATGATCTCCTGAGCAAACTTGATGTCCTCGACGATATTGCGCTCAGGCATATCTTTTGAACCGTGGGCGTAGGTGGCGGCTTCTACTTCTTCATCCGTAATAGGCGGCAAACCCATGCCGGCAAATACCGCCTGCAGCGCGCGGGCGGCTTTGTTGCGAATGGCGATCACGTCCTCTTCACGCACCGGCCGCAGGCCGCCATCGACCTTCAGGTCGCGCTGGATCACGTTGTAGTCATCGAAGTCTTCGGCATCTTCGTTGGAACCGGCGAACATGTTGTCGTAGTTCGGCACCGCCGAGTAACCGGAGGAGATGAAGTCGGTGCCTGGCAGGAACTGCATCAGCAGACGCGCGGTACGCCGCATATCCGAGTGGGTAAAGGTTTGATCGTTGCTGGAGGCGCACTCCAGATCCAGCGCTGAGCAGATCAGGTTTTCCGCCAGTACGGCGCGGATCCCGGACGGCACGGCGGACGGTACGCCGATACAGCTGACGGAGCCATTCTGCAGGCCTTGCACCCCGGCGGCTTTGGTGATGTAGATGCAGCGCGCTTCGAGATAAAGCATCGATTTGCCTTCGGCATAGCCCATCTGTACTTCAGAACCGGAACCGGAGGTAAAGCGCATTTTCAGGCCGCGCGAGGCGTAGGAGGAGGCGAGGAAGCCTTTCGACCACGGGGTGTCATCGCCATCGGTAAACACCGGTTCCGTACCGTACACCGAAATGGTTTCGGCATAGCAGGTGTGGCCCAGCATACCCAGTTTCAGCTCGGTGGCTTCTTCCAGCGAACACTGGGTGAGGACGCCGGGACGGCCAACCTGTGAACCGACCAGCAGGGCGATGGCGTTGAACGGCGCGTAGCGCGCCACGGCGACGGTGGTCTCCTGCTCGTCAAAGCCGCGCCATGCGCCTTCAGCGGCGTCGGCGGCAATCTGTACCGGATTATCTTTGATATTAGTGACATGCGCCTGCTGGGACGGCGTGCGGCGGGCGCGCATTTTTTGCATCGCCATCATCATCTCGACCACGTTCATATGCGACACCACTTCCACGATTTTCGCCGGGGTCATCGCGGTAGTGAGCGGCACGATGTCGCTGCGTTTAACGTTCGGGTCGCAGAGCATGTTGGCGAGCTTAACCGAATCCATGGCCATCACTTCTTCGGCCCGGGTGAGATTAATGCCGTAGCGCGCGATAAAGTGGTCAATCAGGTCGAACTGCTCAACCGGTTTACCGTCGAGTTCGGTCACCGCGCCGTTGACGATGCGGATAGAAGGTTTGGGATCGTTAGGACTTTCCATCGCGATAAAGCCCTCTTCAATCCACTCCTTAACGAAACCATCCTGATTCACAGGGCGTTTCGCCAGTGCTTCAAATCTTTTCGATCTCATGAATCAGCCTCGCGGGTATTAAATGTAGGAGGGGCGATCGTTTTTCGGTTCGGCGCCCAGCGTCGCCAGTACGGTTTTGCCGATTTCCCGGGCGGAGATCACCGCCTGGCGCACCGCGCCAGAGTCGCCGGAAATCACCAGAATGGCTTCGTTGCTGAAACTGGTGCCATGGGCCGGTGAGTTGTAAGCCACCACCTCGACATTGGCTGATTTCAGCGCGGTATCGGCCATCAGCACGCCAACGGACGCCGGGGCGCCGACGATAATGCCGCAGGCGCGGCCCAGTGGGGCGCCGAACGCTTTTTCCAGGGCATAACTGGCGCGCGCGGTATACTGCAGCTCAATATGACCCGCTTCGTTGCCGTAGACATCGCCGAAGGTACGGTCCAGCTCTTTCAGCGCGACCTCAATCCCGCGTTTGACGTCGGAAACATCATTCCCGCCCAGCACAATCAGCGAGCCATGGCCGGCGCCGCCTTTGGTGTCGCGAGGAAGCTCAATGCTGACCACTTCGGTGTTGGTGGCTTTGACCGCTTCATCGGCGGCCATGATGTGCGGCCCGGCGCCGGTGCGGGCGCCGAGGATGCCGATAGAGCGATAGCGTTTTTCGAGCTTCATCGCCTCCAGCAACGCGGCATCCACGTTGGCGATGACCAGCCCGAGGGTGTCGCCAATGGCGGTCCCGACAAATTCCGTTAAGCTGCAGCTTTTCTCTGCCATAGCCGTCTCTCCTGTGGGATGGGGGGTATCGGGAAGCGCCTGCTGCTCTGGCGTCGCCACACGGGCTATGACTTGCGCCATGATCTGTTCAACCAGCTCATTGCTGCTCATTGGCTATTCCCCTTCGGTAAGATTTTTTCAACATCGGTATGGGGGCGGGGAATGACGTGTACGGCTTTCACTTCGCCCACGTGGCGGGCTGCGGCGGCACCGGCGTCGGTGGCGGCTTTAACTGCCCCCACGTCGCCACGCACGATGACGGTCACCAGGCCTGAACCGATCCTTTCATAGCCAACTAATAAAACGTTGGCCGACTTAACCATTGCGTCAGCGGCCTCTATGGCTGCGGTTAAGCCTTTGGTTTCTACCATTCCTAATGCTTCTTGTTGCATAAAGACCTCGCAGGATATGTGCCAGTGAGGGAACTATATGGCGGAGCGGCGAAAAAGAATGGCTGAGTTGATGGTGGAGAGCGAAAAAATAGTGGTTTTTATATAATATAAAATGGATTTATTTTATTTTATATCGTTGTTTTTATTTGATTTTATTGTTTGTATAAATGTGATTATATTGCAATTCATGCTCCGTGTTTACATTTTAAGAGGTGATTTTTTAAATTGTTTTTGCTATGCGATATTTTGCGTGATGTGATATTTGTTGAAAAATAAGCACTGCGCTTTCGCAATTTTTTATCATTTAGTTGGAAATTAAAATACCCCCTGAACGCCCGCCATTGCTGCATGGATTCGCGAACAAATAGCAATAAATTATTCTTCTTCGGCGACTTTACGCCGCCCGATTTCCGCAGGATGCCAACACTTTGCCGCTGCCGGTTTCTATAGTGGGCCTCGCCGTACCCAACGAGCCAGCGGATGGTTGGCTGGCCTGGACACGAACTTCGTCACGAGGTGTCACAATGAATGGTTCTTTACGCGCGCAATGTATCGCCGAGTTTTTAGGCACCGGGCTGTTTCTGTTTTTTGGTATCTGCTGCCTGAGCGCCCTGAAACTGACCGGCGCCAGCCTGGGGCTGTGGGAGATCTGTATTATCTGGGGACTGGGTATTTCTCTGGCGGTGTACCTGACGGCCGGCATTTCGGGGGGACATCTGAACCCCGCGGTCACCGTCGCCCTGTGGCTGTTTGCCTGCTTCCCGGGCAGAAAAGTGGTGCCCTATATCCTGGCTCAGGTCGCCGGCGCGTTTGGCGGCGCCGTGCTGGCCTGGATACTTTACAGCACCCTGTTTACGCAATTTGAAACGGTGCATCATATGGTGCGCGGCAGCCTGGAAAGCCTGCAGCTGGCCAGTATATTCAGCACCTACCCGGCGCCTGAGCTCAGCATCTGGCATGCGGCGCTGGTGGAGGTGGTGATCACCTCGATGCTGATGGGGATGATCATGGCGCTCACCGATGATGGCAACGGCGTACCCAAGGGCCCACTGGCGCCGCTGTTGATTGGCATTCTGGTGGCGGTGATCGGCGCCTCGACCGGGCCGCTTACCGGCTTCGCGATGAATCCGGCACGCGATTTTGGCCCGAAATTGTTCACCTGGTTCGCCGGGTGGGGCAATATCGCCATGACCGGGGGAAGAGATATTCCCTATTTTATCGTGCCCATTATCGCACCGTTGTTAGGGGCCTGCCTCGGCGCCGCAATTTATCGTTTTCTTATCGCCAATAATCTGCCCTGTCATACCTGCGTGGAGGAAGAAAATACGCGTTAGCGTCATGAGGGGAATGTATCTGTGAAATAGCCAGGCTAATTTCATGAACCGATATCACGAACCGCTCAAAAAGTCTCCCCGGGTTGGGAGACTTTTGTTATTGTCAATGCACTTTTTTATCGTCGATGGGATCTGATGCTAAAAAAGGTAAATATGAAAAATATGTTTTATTTATAACAAAAAATTAACTGGGGGGTTTTATCATGATTTCTGCGAGTACCTTGAACTCAGAACTCATCAATAAAATCGCACAGGATTTTGCGCAAGCCACCAGTCTGGCGGTTGTGGTCGTCAATATTCACGGTGATGAGATTTCTGAATTGTTTAATTTCACGCCGTTTTGCCAGCTGATGCGTCAGCACCCGGAGCACAGCGGACGCTGTCGCATGAGCGACCGCTGCGGCGGGCTGGAAGCCTCGAAAAAAGACCAGCTGTGTATCTACCGCTGTCATGCGGGGTTAACCGATTTTTCCATCCCGCTGGTGATCGCCGGCCACCTGGTCGGTTTCGTGCTGTGCGGGCAGGTGCGTCTGAGCAATGATGTTGAACTGGTTGATATCTTGAACGTCGATGACCGCTGGCAGGACGATCCGGCGCTGGTCCAGGCGTTTCGCGATGTGCCGGAGATGGACTATTCGCGGGTTATCGCTTCGGCGGATCTGCTGAAGCTGATCGTCGAGAATTGCCTGAAAAAACAGCTCAACTTTGTGGTTATCAAAGATAACCCGTCGCAGAACGACCCGGCGCAGGCCAGCCGGGCGCCCTCGCCGCACGATGGCAAAATGAAGAAGGCGCTGCGCTATATCGACGCGCATCTCTCCGATGAGCTGCGTCTGGAGGATGTGGCGGCGCATGTCTATCTCAGCCCGTACTACTTCAGCAAACTGTTTAAAAAGTATCAGGGGATCGGTTTTAACGCCTGGGTCAATCAGCAGCGGATGGCGAGCGCAAAAGAGCTGCTATGCCACAGCGACTGGAGCATCGCCAGCATCGCGCGGAATTTAGGTTTTTCGCAAACCAGCTATTTTTGCAAAGTGTTTCGCCAGACCTATCAGGTAACGCCGCAGGCATTTCGTCAGCAAATTAATGCCGGATCACAAACTGAGTCTTTTTAAATGACAATATTTTGCTATTGCCGATTTTTGATATCCCCGAGTATCTTCATCAATATAAAATGAAAAAAACGACAGTAGAGCAATAAATTGTCATAGCGCAACAAAATAGTGATATTCGAGGGATAAACTACACCAGTTTTTATTTTTGTGATGAGATAGAATGTCCGTTAATACGAGACAGCTGATTATCACAACACCGCTTTCCTTCACTGACGTCATTGTGACGAGTGATGAAACGGTAAAAGAAAACATAAAGTAATACCCGTCGATGCAGGGCGCATCGGCGAAACAAACCGACAGGTTCGACACCAGTTTGGTGTCAGGGAAGGGGGTGTAAATCCCCCGCAGCCCCCGCTGCTGTGATGCTGACGACCCCGCAAAAACCACTGATCGAAAGATTGGGAAGGGCGGGCGAGAACGAGGCTAAGCCAGAAGACCTGCCTGCCGGTAACTGACCAACAACTTCGGTGGGAAGTGGGTGGCTTAGCGGTGCGTGGTCGCAGGACCAGGCATGCGCGTAGCTATACCCTGACCGCCAGAACAGGACAGGGTATGGCAACCAGGCGTGCGTTCATTCTTGCGGGTACCGGCAGCGGTTGTGGCAAAACCACCGTTACGCTCGGCCTGCTCAGCTTGCTCCAACAGCGCGGTATGCGGGTGCAACCCTGTAAAGTCGGGCCTGACTACCTGGATACCGCCTGGCACACCGCCATCAGCGGCATCGCTTCCCGCAATCTCGACAGCTTTATGCTTCCCGCCCCGATACTCAACGCGCTGTTTACCGAACAGCTACAGCAGGCCGACATCGCGGTTATCGAAGGGGTGATGGGCCTGTATGACGGCTACGGCATCGACCCTAACTACTGCAGCAGCGCGGCAATGGCTAAGCAGCTTGGCTGCCCGGTGATTTTGCTGGTGGATGGCAAAGCGGTGTCGACCTCCATCGCCGCCACGGTGATGGGTTTTCAACATTTTGATCCGGCTCTCGACATCGCTGGCGTTATCGTCAATCGGGTCAACAGCGACGCGCACTTCCAGCTGCTGAAAAGCGCCATTGAGCGCTACTGTCGGGTGCCAGTGCTCGGCTATGTGCCGCGCGTGGAAGGCGTGGCGCTGCCCGAACGACATCTGGGACTAGTGACCGCCCGCGAGTCGGTGGTCAATCAGCAGGCATGGCGGGATTTTGCCAGCCTGCTGGGGCGCACCCTCGATATAGACCGGCTGCTGGCCCTCAGCGAACTGGCCGCCATGCCGATCGGCGAGTGGGGAGAACAGCTTGCCGCCGATGCCGGCGAAGGACTGACGCTGGCCCTCGCCGACGATGAGGCCTTCAATTTTTATTACCCCGATAACCTGGCGCTGCTGGCGCGCTGCGGCGTGAAGATGGTGCGCTTTAGCCCACAGCGCGATCGCCAGCTGCCGGCCTGCCAGATGATCTGGCTCGGCGGCGGCTATCCGGAGCTGCATGCGGCCGGGCTATCCGCTAACCACGAGATGCTGACACAGCTTCGCGCGGCGCACCGGCGCGGGGTGGCGATCTACGCCGAGTGCGGCGGCCTGATGTATCTGGGCACGACCCTGGAAGTCACCAGCGGCGAGCGCTACACGATGGCGGATATTATTCCCGGACACAGCCGAATGGGGACGCGTCTGACCCGGTTCGGCTACTGCGAAGCGCAGGCGCAGCAGCAGACGCTGCTGGCAGCCCCTGGCGAGTGGCTGCGCGGCCATGAATTTCATTACTCCGATTTTTCTCCCGCCACCCCCGCCGTACTGGCCTGCCGTAAACAGCGAGACGGTAAGACGCTCCAGCAGTGGCAGGGAGGATGGCAGTCCGGCAGCGCCTTTGCCAGCTATCTCCATGTCCATTTTGCCCAGCGTCCCACCATGCTCAACCACTGGTTGCGGGCAGCAAGGAGGGCGCTATGACCCTTCTCGCCTGGTGTGTAGCCTGGATACTTGATGTCGTCATTGGCGATCCGCCGCACTGGCCGCATCCGGTGCGCTGGATAGGTCGCCTGATCGCCGTCAGCCAGCGTGTAGTGCGACGCGTCTGCCATAGCGACCGGGCGCTGCGCATCGGCGGCGGGGTGATGTGGCTGGTGGTTATCGGCCTGACATGGGGCGTGGCCTGGGGCGTACTGGCGCTGGCGCACGGGATCCACCCCTGGCTTGGATGGCTGGTGGAAGTGTGGATGATCTTCACCGCGCTGGCGGGACGCTGTCTGGCACAGTCGGCGATGGCGGTGGCCCGGCCGCTGCAGGCCGGAGATCTCGCCGAAAGCCGGCATAAGCTCTCCTGGATTGTCGGGCGCGATACCTCTCAGCTCCAGCCAGCGCAGATCAACCGTGCGGTGGTGGAGACCGTGGCGGAGAACACGGTGGATGGCATTATCGCGCCGCTCTTTTTCCTGCTCCTCGGCGGCGCGCCGCTGGCCATGGCCTATAAAGCGGTCAACACCCTCGATTCCATGGTCGGCTATAAACACGAAAAATACCGGGCGATCGGCATGGTCAGCGCTCGTCTTGATGATGTAGCCAACTTCCTTCCCGCCCGGCTGAGCTGGCTGCTGCTCAGCCTTGCCGCGGTGCTATGCCGGGAAGATGGCGCCCGGGCGCTGCGTACGGGCTGGCGCGATCGCTATCAGCACAGCAGTCCTAACTGCGCCTGGCCGGAAGCGACCGTCGCCGGCGCGCTGGGGATCCGCCTTGGCGGCCCGAACGATTACTTCGGCCAGCGCGTTGAAAAGCCCTGGATAGGCGACGCCGTCCGCGACATCGCGGTGGACGATATTTCCCGAACCATTCGATTAATGTGGGTGGCGTCAAGCCTGGCGCTGGCGCTGTTTATCGGCGTGCGCTACTGGCTGGTCGGCGCGGCCTGAGGAGAACCTGATGCAGTACATCCAACAACCGCAGGCGATCGAGGCGAAAAGCTTCGACATCATCAGCGAGATCATCGCCGAAACGCGACCGGACTACCGTTTCGCCAGCCCGCTGCACGAGGCGATTATCAAGCGGGTGATCCACACCACCGCTGACTTCGACTGGCTGGATATTCTGTGGTTTTCTCCGGATGCCCTGATCGCGCTGAGTGAGGCCTTGAGCCGGCCCTGCACGCTGTATACCGATACCACCATGGCGCTGTCCGGGATCAACAAAACCCTGCTGGCCCGCTTTGGCGGCGAATGCCGCTGCTATATCAGCGACCCGCGGGTGGTGCGCGAGGCGCAAAGCCGGGGGATGACCCGCTCGATGGCGGCGGTGGATATTGCGGTGCAGGAGCCCGGGGAGAAAGTGTTCGTCTTCGGCAATGCGCCAACCGCGCTGTTTCGCCTGCTGGAACATCGCGAGACCGCCATCGGCGGCGTGGTGGGGGTGCCGGTCGGGTTCGTCGGCGCGGCGGAGTCGAAAGCGGCGCTCAGCGAGAGCGGCCTGCCGGCCATCGCCGCGCTCGGCCGCAAAGGGGGAAGCAACGTGGCGGCAGCGATTGTGAACGCTCTGCTTTACCACCTGCGGGAGGCGCAATGAGCGATCAGACCTTTGACGCCCCGGTGTGGCATCACGGCAAAGCGCTGCGCAAGGGCTACACCACCGGCTCCTGCGCCACAGCGGCGGCAAAAGTGGCGGCGCTGATGGTGATGCGCCAGCATCTGATTCATCAGGTCTCGATCGTCACCCCCTCCGGCGTCACCCTGTGCCTGAACGTTGAGTCTCCGCACGTCGAAGGGCAGCAGGCGGTCGCCGCGATCCGTAAAGACGGCGGCGATGATGTCGACGCCACCCACGGCATGCTGATTTTTGCCCGGGTCACCCTCAATGACAGCGGAGAGATTAGCCTGCAGGGCGGGGAGGGTATCGGCACGGTGACCCGCAAAGGGATCGGCCTGCCGACAGGCAGCCCGGCGATAAACCGCACTCCGCGGCACACCATCGAGACCGCCGTGCGCGAAGCGATAGGTCCTACCCGCGGCGCGCAGGTGGAGATTTTTGCTCCGGAAGGCGCGCTTCGCGCGCAAAAAACCTATAACGCCCGGCTGGGGATCCTCGGCGGGATCTCGATTATCGGCACCACGGGGATCGTTACCCCGATGTCGGAAGAGAGCTGGAAGCGCTCGCTCTCCCTCGAGCTGGAGATAAAACGCGCCGCCGGGCTGGAGCGCGTGGTGCTGGTGCCGGGCAACCACGGTGAGCGCTTTGTCCGCGAGCAGATGGGCATCGACCCGCAGATGGTGGTCACCATGAGCAACTTCGTCGGCTACATGATTGAAGAGGCGGTTCGGCTCGGTTTCCGCCAGATTGTGCTCATCGGCCATCCCGGCAAACTGATCAAAATCGCCGCCGGGATCTTTCATACCCACAGCCATATCGCCGATGCGCGGATGGAAACTCTCGTCGCTCATCTGGCGCTGCTTGGCGCGCCGCTGCCGCTGCTGACGCTGGTCAGCGAGTGCGACACTACCGAAGCGGCAATGGAGCATATCGACGCCTGGGGATACCAGCGCCTCTATAACCATCTGGCTGAGCGAATCTGCCAGCGTGTTCTTGAGATGCTGCGCTTCACTCAGCAACCGCCCACCTGCGACGCGGTTCTGTTTTCTTTTGATAACCAGGTACTGGGCAGCAGCCGTCCGCTGGCGGCGATTGCCCGGGAGCTGACATGTTGACGGTCGTGGGAATGGGCCCGGCGGGGCTGCAGTGGCTGATCCCGGCCGCGCGCGAGGCAATCGCCGCCGCTGAGGCGCTGGTGGGCGGCAGCCGCCATCTCCAGCAGTTTCCCGACTTCGCCGGCGAGCGCTTCGCGCTGGGGGCCGATATGCCGGCGCTGCTGGCGTGGATTGAGGCCCGTACCGGGCGCCGCGTCGTGGTGCTGGCCTCTGGCGACCCGCTGTTCTATGGCATTGGCACCCGGCTGATTGCCCATTTTGGCCGGGAACGAGTGCAGGTGATCCCCGGCATCAGCGCGGTGCAGTACCTCTGCGCCCGGGCGGGCATCGACATGAACGATATGTGGCTGACCAGCAGCCATGGCCGGGCGGTGAGCTTCGATGCTCTGGCCGCCCACCGGAAAGTCGCCATGGTGACCGACGGCCGCTGCGGACCGCGGGAGATAGCCGCCCAGCTGATGGCCCGCGGCAAAGGCCATCGCTGGATGGTGATAGGCGAGAACCTGGCGATGGAAAACGAGCGGATCCACTGGCTGCCGGTCAGCGCCGTGGAGGACGAATATGAGATGAATGCGGTGGTGATCCTCGATGAAAGATGAGCTGTTTTTGCGCGGCGCCCAGGTGCCGATGACCAAAGAGGCCGTGCGCGCGCTGGCGCTGGCGAAGCTGGAGCTGCACCGGGCGCGCCATCTGATTGATATCGGCGCGGGCACCGGCAGCGTCAGCATTGAGGCTGCTCTACAGAACCCGGCGCTGCGGGTGACGGCGATTGAGCGTCAGGCCGACGCGCTGCGCCTGCTGGCGGAGAACCGGCAGCGCTTTGGCTGCGACAACATCGCTATCGTGGCGGGCGTTGCGCCGCTGGCGGTCGCCGACAAAGCCGACGCGATCTTTATGGGGGGCAGCGGCGGCCACCTGACGGCGCTGATCGACTGGTCGCTGGCGCAGCTGCATCCCGGCGGCCGGCTGGTGATGACTTTTATTTTGCAGGAAAACCTTCATAGCGCTCTGGCGCACCTGCGGCAGAGCGGCATCCACGAGGTGGACTGCCAGCAGCTGGCGGTCTCCACCCTGGCTACCCTGGGCAGCGGCCACTACTTCAAACCCCATAATCCCGTTTTTGTCATCGCCTGTCAGAAGGAAGAAAACCATGGCTGAGACTTTTGATCCCCATTGCGTGTGGTTCGTCGGCGCCGGTCCAGGCGATCGCGAACTGATTACTCTCAAAGGCTACCGTCTGCTACAGCAGGCGCAGGTAGTGATCTACGCCGGGTCGCTGATCAACACCGAGCTACTGGCCTACTGTCCGCCACAGGCGGAGTGCCACGACAGCGCCGCGCTGCATCTGGAGCAGATCCTCGACCTGATGGAGGCGGGGGTGAAGGCGGGAAAAACGGTGGTGCGTCTGCAGACGGGCGACGTCTCGCTATATGGCTCGGTGCGCGAGCAGGGCGAAGAGCTGACCCGCCGCGGGATCCGCTGGCAGGTGGTGCCGGGCGTCAGCGCTTTCCTCGGCGCGGCGGCGGAGCTGGGGGTGGAGTACACGGTACCCGAAGTCTCGCAGAGTCTGATTATTACCCGTCTGGAAGGGCGCACGCCGGTTCCCGCGCGCGAACAGCTGGAAGCCTTTGCCAGCCATCAAACCTCGATGGCGATTTACCTGTCGGTGCAACGTATTCACCGGGTGGCGGAGCGGCTGGTGGAGGGCGGCTACCCCGCGACCACCCCGGTCGCGGTGATCTACAAGGCCACCTGGCCGGAAAGCCAGACCGTCCGCGGTACCCTCGCGGACATCGGCGACAAAGTACGCGACGCCGGGATCCGCAAAACGGCGCTGATCCTGGTCGGCCCCTTCCTCGGCGATGAGTATCACTACTCAAAACTGTACGCAGCGGATTTTAGCCATGAATACCGTAAAGCCTGAATCCATTGCCCTGTTTTGCCTGACGCCCGGCGGCGTGCGGCTGGCAAAACGGCTGGCGGCCATGCTGCCGCTTACCTGTTACACCAGCGAAGCGCTGCAGGAAGAGGGGTTTATCCCCTTCAACGGCGGCTTTGCCAGCGCTGCCCGCGAGGCGTTCAGCAGCTTCTCGGCGCTGATTTTTATCGGCGCCACCGGGATTGCCGTGCGGGTGCTGGCCCCGCTGGTGAATGACAAGCTCAGCGACCCGGCGGTGGTGGTGATTGATGAGCGCGCCCGGCACGTCATCAGCTTGCTCTCCGGCCATGCCGGGGGGGCCAATGCGCTGACCCGCTATCTCGCCGGGATGCTCGACGCCGACCCGGTGATCACCACCGCCACCGACGTCAACGAGCTGGCCGCCCTCGACACGCTGGCCTTCCAGCTGAACGCCCGGATGACCGATTTTCGCGCGGCGGTGAAAACCGTTAACCAGATGCTGGTGAGCGGTAAGCGGGTGGGGCTGTGGTGCGACGGCGAATTTACCGGGGCGCTAAGCCGCTGCGACCGGCGCGGGTTTATCCCGGTAAGCGACCTGGCGCGCTTGCCGGCGCTCGACGCCCTGATCTGCGTCACCCTGCGCCGGTCGCTGCCGCCGCTGCCGGTGCCTCACTGGAAGCTGGTGCCCCAGCGGGTGGTGGCGGGGATCGGCTGTCGGCGCGACACCCCCTGCGCGCTGCTCAGTACGTTGCTGGATCGCCAGCTTGCCGCTCAGCGTCTTGACCCGCTGGCGCTGAAAGCGATCGGCAGCGTGAGCCTGAAGGCAAACGAGCCGGGGTTGCGCCAGCTGGCTCACCGCTGCCGGGTGCCGTTCGAAACCTTTAGCGCCGAGGCGCTGCGCGAGCACGAGCACCGCTTTCCGGCCTCGTCTTTTGTCCGGGAGACGGTCGGCGTCGGCAGCGTCTCCGGCCCGGTGGCCTGGCTGCTGAGTCAGGGAAACCTGTCCGGCGAAACCCTGCGTGAGCAGGGCGTGACCATTACTTTGGGAGTAACACACTGATGTTAAGCGTAATCGGAATTGGCCCTGGCTCGCAGGCGATGATGACCATGGAAGCCGTGGAGGCCCTGCAGGCGGCAGAGATCGTGGTGGGCTACAAGACCTACACCCACCTGGTAAAAGCCTTTACCGGCGACAAGCAGGTGATCAAAACCGGCATGTGCAAAGAGATTGAGCGCTGCCAGGCGGCCATCGAGCTGGCGCAGGCCGGGCACAACGTTGCGCTGATCAGCAGCGGCGACGCCGGCATCTACGGCATGGCGGGGCTGGTGCTGGAGCTGGTTAATAAGCAGCAGCTGGACATTGAGGTCCGTCTGATCCCAGGGATGACGGCCAGTATCGCCGCCGCCTCGCTGCTCGGCGCGCCGCTGATGCATGATTTCTGCCATATCAGCCTTAGCGATCTGCTGACGCCCTGGCCGGTGATTGAAAAACGCATAGTCGCCGCCGGGGAAGCGGACTTCGTTATCTGTTTCTACAACCCCCGCAGCCGCGGCCGCGAAGGACATCTGGCGCGCGCCTTTGCGCTGCTGGCGGCCAGTAAAAGCGCAGATACGCCGGTCGGCGTAGTCAAATCCGCCGGACGCAAAAAGCAGGAGAAATGGCTGACCACCCTCGGGGAGATGGATTTTGCCCCAGTGGATATGACCAGTCTGGTGATCGTTGGCAACAAAGCGACTTACATCGACAACGGCCTGATGATCACCCCGCGAGGCTACGCGCTGTGAATCACGGCGACGTGCTGGTTATCGGGGGCACCAGCGATGCGCGGGCGATCTGCCAGCAGCTGGACGCCGCCGACGTGCGCTACACCCTGTCGGTGGCGACCCCTACCGGCGAGCGGCTGGCCGGCGATATCCGCGGGCAGATACGCTGCGGGCGTATGGAGTGGCAGCAGATGGCGGAGTGGCTCAGAGCGCAGCGCACCCGCTGGGTGATCGATGCCTCTCACCCCTACGCCGAGGTGGTCAGCCAGAATATTGTGCGCGCCTGCGCCAGCGTCGGGGTTCTGCTCAGCCGCTATCAAAGGCCGGAGCAGCTGAGCGATCTGCGCCATCCGCTACTTCACGTGGTCGGCGATCTGAACGAGGCCTGCGCGGTGGCTCGTCGCCTCGGCGAGCGGATCCTGCTGACCACCGGCAGCAAAGATCTGGCGGCCTGGCGGGCGGGACTGGCGGAGAAAACGCTGCTCGCCCGGGTGCTGCCGGTGCCGGAGGTGGTTCAGCACTGTAGCGATCTGGGGTTTGGCGTCGGGGAGATCTTCGCCCTCTGCGGGCCGTTCAGCGCCGAATTTAACGCCGCCTTTTATCGCCAGTGCCGGGCCGATGTTGTGGTGACGAAAGCCTCGGGGGCGGAAGGAGGCTATCAGGAAAAAGTACAACCCTGTCTTGATGCGGGGATCCCCTGCATCGTCATTACCCGTCCGGCGCCGCTGGTGACGGGCGATGAACTACTGCAAAGCCAGGCCGATTTCACTGCGCGGCTGACGCGCTGGCTGTCGGCGACTTGAGGAAGAGGATATGAAAAAAGCACTTCTGGTGGTGAGCTTTGGCACCAGCTATCACGACACCCGCGAGAAGAACATCGCCGCCTGCGAGCGCGATCTGGCCGCCAGCTGCCCGGACCGCACGCTGTTCCGCGCCTTCACCTCGGGGATGATTATTCGCAAACTGCAGCAGCGCGACGGTATTCATATCGATACTCCGCTGCAGGCTCTGCAAAAGCTGGCCGAGCAGGGATACCAGGATGTGGCGATCCAGTCCCTGCACATTATCAACGGCGACGAGTACGAGAAGATCGTTCGCGAAGTGCAGAGTATGCGCCCGCGCTTTCAGCGTCTGACGCTGGGCGCGCCGCTGTTGAGCGGTCATGGCGATTATGTGCAGCTGATGCAGGCCCTGCGCCAGCAGATGCCGCCGCTGGCGGCGACGGAGCGAGTGGTGTTTATGGGGCACGGCGCCAGCCACCACGCCTTCGCGGCCTACGCCTGTCTGGATCATATGATGGCGGTGCAGGGTTTTCCGGCGCGGGTGGGGGCGGTGGAAAGCTATCCCGAAGTGGACATCGTCATTAACGAACTCTCCCGCCAGGGCGTGACCGGCGTGCATCTGATGCCGCTGATGCTGGTGGCCGGCGATCATGCCATTAATGATATGGCCTCCGACGAAGACGATTCGTGGAAAACCCGCTTCAATGCCGCCGGTATCCCCGCCACGCCGTGGCTTAACGGGTTAGGGGAGAATCCGGCGGTGCGGGCGATGTTTGTCGCCCATCTGCAGCAGGCGCTGAACGACACGATGGAGAAAGCAGCATGAGCGGCAAACTATACGCCCTGAGCAGCGGGCCGGGGGCGGCCGATCTGATCACCGTGCGTGCGGCGCGGATCCTCGGCCAGCTGGATGTGCTGTATGCGCCAGCCGGCCGCAAAGGCGGCGACAGCCTGGCGCTCTCCATCGTACGCGAGTACCTGGGCGCACACACGGAGGTCCGCTGCTGCCATTTTCCGATGAGCGCCGACAGCGCGGAAAAAGAGGCGGTGTGGAACGACGTTGCCGCGGCGCTGGCCCAGGAGGTGGCGGCGGGCAGGCAGGTCGGGTTTATCACCCTCGGCGACGCCATGTTGTTCAGCACCTGGGTCTTTCTGCTGCAGCGGATTGGCTGCCCGGAGTGGCTGGAGATTGTCCCTGGCGTTACCTCCTTCGCCGCCATTGCCGCCCGGGCGAAAACCCCGCTAGCCATGGAGCAGCAGTCGCTGGCGGTCATCTCCTGCACCGCGCCGGAAGCGGACATTGCCGCGGCGCTGCGCCAGCATGACAGTCTGGTGCTGATGAAAGTCTACGGCCGCTTCGCCCGCATTAAGGCGCTGCTGGCGCAGGCGGGGCTGCTGGATGCGGCGCTGATGATGTCAGAGGCCACCCTGCCGGGCGAGCAGTGCTGGCGCCGTCTGCGCGAGGTCAGCGATGACCAGCCGCTGCCCTATTTCTCGACCATTCTGGTTAACAAACAGTGGGAGGAGGCGTAATGAATCAGGTGAAATCGCTGAAGCAGCTTTCGTATGGGGGGCTGGCGGCCGCTGTTCTGCTGATCATCGTCCCGCAGGAGGCGTTCGCCATGCATATCATGGAGGGCTTTTTGCCGCCGATGTGGGCGCTGGCGTGGTGGCTGCTGTTTTTACCCTGCCTGTGGTACGGCCTGGTGCGCCTGCGGCGTATCGTTCAGGAAGAGAGCAATCAGAAGGTGCTGCTGGCCCTCTGCGGGGCGTTTATTTTTGTTCTTTCGGCGCTGAAGATCCCGTCGGTGACCGGCAGCTGCTCGCACCCGACCGGCGTTGGTCTGGCGGTGATCCTCTTCGGGCCGGGCGTGGTGGCGGTGCTGGGGGCGATCGTTCTGCTGTTCCAGGCGCTGCTGCTGGCGCATGGCGGCCTGACCACCCTTGGCGCCAACGGGATGTCGATGGCGGTGATCGGCCCGATGGTCGGCTATCTGGTGTGGAAGCTGGCCTGTCGGGCGGGGATCCGTCGCGATGTCGGGGTCTTTCTCTGCGCCATGCTGGCGGATCTGATGACCTACTTTGTCACCTCCGTCCAGCTCGGGGTGGCCTTTCCCGATCCGGCAACCGGGGCAGGTGGATCGATCGCCAAGTTTATGGGCATCTTCTGCCTGACGCAGATCCCGATAGCCATCGCGGAAGGCTTGCTCACCGTGATGATCTACGATCAGCTAACCAAACGGCGACTGATCGCCGCGGAGGGACATTAATATGAAAAAGACCCTGATCCTGTTGGCGATGGTGGCCGCCCTGATGATCCTGCCATTTTTTATTAACCACGGCGGCGAGTTTGGCGGCTCGGACGGCGAAGCGGAGAGCCAGATCCAGGTGGTGGCGCCGGATTATCAACCCTGGTTCCAGCCGCTATATGAACCGGCGAGCGGCGAGATTGAGAGCCTGCTGTTTACCCTGCAGGGCTCGCTGGGCGCGGCGGTGATTTTTTACATTCTCGGGTATGCGAGGGGCAGACAGCGCCGTGATGACCGGGTTTGACCGACTCAGCTACCAGAGCCGCTGGTTGCAGGTGGCGCCAGAGCGGAAGTTTCTGCTCTGGCTACTGCTGATGGCGCTGGCCTTTACGCTGCCGGCGTGGGGCCAGGCGCTGACGCTGGCGCTGACCGCCGCGCTGACCTGCTGGCTGCTGCGGGTCTCATTCTGGCGCTGGTGCCGCTGGATGGCGCTACCCTTTGGCTTTTTGCTGGTCGGCGTGCTGACCATTCTGTTCAGCGTTAGCCGCGACCCGCAGATGCTGTTAGCGAGCTTGCGGCTGGGCGCTTTCTCGATAGGGATTTCCGCTCCGGGGCTGGCCGTGGCCGGGGAGACCTTCTGGCGCAGCCTGGCAGCGATGGCGGCCACGCTCTGGCTGGTGCTTAATCTGCCTTTCCCACAGCTGATTATCTTGCTCAAGCGCGGTCGCGTACCGCGGCTGTTGACGGAGCAGATCCTGCTGACCTGGCGCTTCATTTTTATTCTGTTGGACGAGGCGATGGCGATTCACCGCGCGCAAACCCTGCGTTTTGGCTATGGTAGCGTGCCGCAGGGCTATCGCTCGCTGGCGATGCTGGTGGGACTGCTGTTCACCCGCGTCCTCCTGCGCTATCAGCAGATGAGCACGGCGCTGGATATCAAATTGTACCAGGGTGATTTTCACCTCTAAGGATAAGTATGCTTGCCACAACCGATCTCTGGTTTCGCTATCAGGATGAGCCGGTACTTAAAGGGCTGACGCTGGATTTTTCCCGCCATGCGGTGACCGGCCTGGTGGGGGCCAACGGCTGCGGAAAGTCGACGCTGTTTATGAACCTGAGCGGCCTGCTGCGCCCGCAGCAGGGGGCGGTGCTGTGGCAGGGAGAGGCGCTGAATTACAGCAAGCGCGGTCTGCTGGCGCTGCGCCAGCAGGTGGCGACGGTGTTTCAGGATCCGGATCAGCAAATCTTCTATACCGATATCGACAGCGATATCGCTTTTAGTCTGCGTAACCTCGGGGTGGCGGAAGAGGAGATCGCCCGCCGGGTGGATGAGGCGTTGACCCTCGTCGATGCCCAGGGGTTTCGCCAGCAGCCGATCCAGTGCCTCAGCCATGGGCAGAAAAAACGGGTGGCAATCGCCGGGGCGCTGGTGCTGCAGGCGCGCTACCTGCTGCTTGACGAGCCCACCGCGGGCCTCGATCCACGCGGGCGGGCGCAGATGATCGCCATCATCCGCCGCATTGTCGGGCAGGGGCGGCGCGTGGTGATCTCCAGCCACGATATCGATCTGATCTATGAGGTGAGCGACGCCGTTTACGTGCTGCGTCACGGCGAAGTGCTGGCCGCGGGGGATCCCGGCGAGGTATTTGCCTGCGCGGAGACGATGGACCGGGCAGGATTGACCCAGCCGTGGCTGGTGAAACTTCATAGCGAACTGGGGCTGCCGCTGTGTAAAACCGAGGCGGAGTTTTTTCAGCGGATGCACAACAACGCGATAGGCGCGATAAAGGAGGCGTCATGACGCTGGCAGTGATGTTGCAGGGCACGGCTTCCGACGTTGGGAAAAGCGTGCTGGTGGCGGGACTGTGCCGCATTTTTCATCAGGATGGGCTGCGTACCGCGCCGTTTAAATCACAGAATATGGCGCTGAACTCCGGCATTACGCCGGATGGCAAAGAGATGGGCCGGGCGCAGATTTTCCAGGCCGAAGCGGCAGGGATCGCCCCGGATGTCCGCATGAACCCGATTTTGCTCAAGCCCACCAGCGACCGTCAGGCGCAGGTGGTCCTGATGGGGCAGGTGGCGACCAGCATGGACGCGGTGAGCTATCACCAGTACAAGCCGCGCCTGCGCGAGCAGATCCTCGCGGTCTACCAGAGCCTGGCCGGGGAGTATGAGGCGCTGGTGCTGGAAGGGGCCGGCAGTCCGGCGGAGATTAACCTGCGCGACCGCGATATCGTCAATATGGGCATGGCCGAGATGGCGCAATGCCCGGTGATCCTGGTGGCCGATATCGACCGCGGCGGGGTGTTTGCCGCGATTTACGGCACGCTGGCGCTGCTGCAGCCTCAGGAGCGGGCGCGGGTGAAAGGGGTGATCATCAATAAATTCCGCGGCGATGTGGCGCTCCTGCGCTCCGGGATAGAGCAAATCGAGGCGTTGACCGGGGTGCCGGTGCTGGGCGTTATGCCATGGCTTGACGTGGATCTCGAGGATGAGGACGGCGTCGCGCTGCAGGCCGGGAAATACCATCGCACCGACCGGCTCGATATCGACATCGCCGTGGTTCACCTGCCGCATATCGCCAATTTTACCGACTTTAACGCCCTGGCGGCGCAGCCAGACGTCCGGGTGCGCTATGTCCGCGATCCGCAGGCGCTGGCCGACGCCGACCTGGTCATTCTCCCGGGCAGTAAAAATACCCTCGGCGATCTGTGCTGGCTGCGCGAGAGCGGCATGGCGCACGCGGTCGAGCAGGCCCGGCAGCGCAAGGTGCCGCTGCTGGGGATCTGCGGCGGCTATCAGATGCTGGGCGAAACCATTATCGATGAGGTGGAGTCTGGCCTTGGCGCCCAGCCCGGGCTGGGGGTGCTGAAGACCGTGACCCACTTCGCCCAGCACAAAACCACCACCCAGGTGCAGGCGACCCTGGGGTCTGCGCTCCCGGATTGGTTAGCCGACGCGGCGGGGCTGCGCGTCAGTGGCTATGAAATTCATATGGGCGAGACGCGCCGCGAGGCAGGCTGCCCGCCGCTGCTGCAGCTGCATAAAGCGGGGCAGGCAGTGGACGACGGGGCGATAAGCGACGACGGCCTGGCGTTCGGCACCTATCTCCATGGCCTGTTCGACAGCGATGCCTTTACCCGGGCGCTGCTCAACGGCCTGCGCCAGCGCAAAGGGCTGGCGCCGCTGGACAGCGCCCTGGAGTATGCCCGCTATAAAACCCGGCAGTTTGATCGGCTGGCCGAGGCCATGCGCGAACATATCGCCATCGATAAAATTTACGCCATCATGCGCCAACATCAGGAGCCCCTATGCTGACTCTGGTTACCGGCGGCGCGCGCAGCGGCAAAAGTCGCCATGCCGAGGCGCTGATTGCCGATGCGCCGCAGGTGTTATATATCGCCACCTCGCAAATCTTTGACGACGAGATGGCCGCAAGGATCCAGCATCATCGCGACGGCAGGCCCGCCCACTGGCGCACCGCCGAGCGCTGGCAGCAGCTTGATGAACTGATCACCCCGGCTATCGCCCCAGCGGAGGCGATTTTGCTGGAATGCATCACCACCATGGTCACCAACCTGCTGTTCGCGCTCGGCGGCGACAGCGACCCCGACGGCTGGGATTACGCCGCCATGGAACAGGCTATTGATGACGAAATTGGCGTGCTGATTGCCGCCTGTCAGCGCTGTCCGGCGCACGTCGTGCTGGTGACCAACGAGGTGGGGATGGGCATTGTGCCGGAGAACCGCCTGGCGCGGCATTTTCGCGATATTGCCGGGCGGGTCAATCAGCGCCTGGCGGCCGCGGCGGATGCGGTCTGGCTGGTGGTCTCCGGCATCGGCGTCAAAATCAAATAACTCAATCGCTGGCTGACCGGGCCAGCCCTGGCAGGGATTCTGTATGCAAAATTTAAACACGGTTCTGCGGGCGATCCCCGCGCCGGACGCCGACTCCATGGCGCGGGCACAGCAACACATCGACGGCTTACTCAAGCCCCCCGGCAGCCTCGGGCGTCTGGAGGCGCTGGCGGTGCAGCTGGCGGGAATGCCCGGCCTGGGCGGCCAGCCGCAGGTGGCGAAAAAGGCCCTGCTGGTGATGTGCGCCGACCATGGAGTGTGGGACGAAGGGGTGGCGATTTCGCCGAAGGCGGTCACCGCCATCCAGGCGGCAAATATGACCCGCGGCACCACCGGCGTCTGCGTGCTCGCCGCCCAGGCCGGGGCGAAAGTGCATGTAATTGATGTCGGTATCGATAGCGAACCGCTCCCCGGCGTGGTGGATATGCGGGTGGCGCGGGGCTGCGGCAATATTGCCCGCGGTCCGGCGATGAGCCGTGAGCAGGGGCAGGAGCTGTTGCTGGAGGTGATGCGCTACACCCGCGCGCTGGCCCAGGAGGGCGTTACCCTGTTTGGCGTCGGCGAACTGGGGATGGCCAATACCACGCCGGCGGCAGCGATCGTCAGCGTCCTGACCGGCAGCGATGCGCAGGAGGTGGTCGGGATTGGCGCCAATCTGCCGCTGGCGAAGGTTGGCAACAAGGTGGAGGTGGTGCGGCGGGCTATCGCCGTCAATCAGCCCGACCCGAATGATGGCCTCGACGTACTGAGCAAAGTCGGTGGTTTCGATCTGCTGGGGATGACCGGTGTCATGCTGGGGGCGGCGTCCTGTGGGCTGCCGGTGGTGCTGGATGGCTTTCTCTCCTACGCGGCGGCGCTGGCGGCGTGTCAGATAGCGCCGGAGGTGAAACCGTATCTGATCCCGTCCCACTATTCGGCGGAGAAGGGGGCGCGTATCGCGCTGGCGCACCTGGGCCTCGAACCGTATCTCAATATGGGCATGCGTCTGGGAGAAGGCAGCGGCGCGGCGCTGGCGATGCCGATCGTCGAGGCGGCCTGCGCGATGTACCATCGCATGGGCATGCTGGCGGCAAGCAATATTGTGTTACCGAAGGGGTAAGCAGGAGATGGGGGCGGCAATGGCCGTTCCCGTTTTCGGCGGAGGTTTTGCCGGCGGCAGAAACAAAAAAACACCCTTGAGGGTGTTTGTAATGTTGGTTGCGGGGGCCGGATTTGAACCGACGACCTTCGGGTTATGAGCCCGACGAGCTACCAGGCTGCTCCACCCCGCGTCCGTGGAAGCGCACTATACTCCGCTAGCGAGATGATGCAACCTTTTTTCGACCAAATCGACATTTTTGTAAGAATTGGCTTATAAAACGCCACGTTGTGGTGTTTTTTTACACAAATCTGTGCCATCGATGAGATCGCGCATTTCAATAGCTCCGGCGCTTTGTTATCTTCAACACGCACTAAGGCTTCGCAGCAAAAGATGAGACACCATGAAAGGACGTTGGGCAAAATATGTAGCGACGGGGGCAATGCTGGCCATGCTCGCCGCCTGTTCCTCAAAACCGACCGACCGCGGTCAGCAATATAGCGATGGCAAGTTCACCCAGCCGTTTTCACTGGTAAACCAGCCGGATGCCGTCGGGGCGCCGATCAACGCCGGCGACTTCTCCGAGCAGGTTAATCAAATTCGTAACGCCTCGCCACGCCTCTATAATAGCCAGAGCAACGTCTATAACGCGCTGCAGGAGTGGCTGCGCGCCGGCGGCGACACCCGTACGCTGCGCCAGTTTGGCATCGACGCCTGGCAGATGCAGGGCGTCGACAACTATGGCAACGTCCAGTTTACCGGCTACTACACGCCGGTGGTGCAGGCGCGCCACACCCGTCAGGGCGAATTCCAGTACCCCATTTACCGTATGCCGCCGAAACGCGGTAAGCTGCCGTCCCGCGCCAGCATCTATGCCGGCGCGCTGAGCGATAACTATGTGCTGGCGTACAGCAACTCGCTGATGGATAACTTCATCATGGACGTGCAGGGCAGCGGCTATATCGACTTTGGCGATGGTTCGCCGCTCAACTTCTTTAGCTATGCCGGGAAAAACGGCTGGCCCTATCGCAGCATCGGCAAAGTGCTGATCGACCGCGGGGAAGTGAAGAAAGAAGATATGTCGATGCAGGCGATCCGCGAGTGGGGTGAGAAGCACAGCGAAGCGGAAGTGCGTGAGCTGCTGGAGCAGAACCCGTCGTTCGTGTTCTTTAAACCGCAGTCTTTCGCGCCGGTGAAAGGGGCCAGCGCTGTGCCGCTGATCGGCCGCGCCTCGGTGGCCTCCGACCGGTCGATTATTCCGCCAGGAACCACCTTGCTGGCCGAGGTGCCTCTGCTGGATAATAACGGCAAGTTTAACGGCCAGTACGAACTGCGCCTGATGGTCGCCCTCGACGTCGGCGGGGCCATCAAAGGCCAGCATTTCGACATCTATCAGGGCATTGGGCCTGACGCAGGCCACCGTGCCGGCTGGTATAACCACTACGGCCGCGTATGGGTGCTGAAAAACGCCCCGGGCGCGGGGAATGTTTTTAGCGGCTAACCCCCCTGGCCGTGCCTGTTGACCAGGGCGCCCGGATGACGCCGCTTGCGGCGGCCTCCGGGCGCTGTCATTTTGTTCTGAGGTTCTATGTCTGTTGTAATCAGCGATGCCTGGCGCCAGCGTTTTGGCGGTACGGCACGTTTATATGGTGAAAAAGCGCTGCAATGTTTTGCCGACGCCCACGTCTGCGTGGTCGGGATCGGCGGGGTCGGCTCCTGGGCGGCGGAAGCGCTGGCGCGGACCGGCATCGGGGCGATCACCCTTATCGATATGGACGATGTCTGCGTCACCAACACCAATCGTCAGATCCACGCCCTCAGCGGCAACGTCGGGCTGGCGAAAGCGGAGGTGATGGCGGAGCGTATTCGCCTCATCAACCCGGAGTGTCGGGTGACGGTGGTGGATGATTTCGTGACCCCGGAAAACGTGGCGGAATATCTTGGCGTCGGCTTTAGCTATGTTATCGACGCGATCGATAGCGTCCGGCCGAAAGCGGCGCTTATCGCCTGGTGTCGCCGCTACAAAGTGCCGCTGGTCACCACCGGCGGGGCGGGCGGTCAGATTGACCCAACGCAGATCCAGGTCGCTGACCTGGCGAAGACCATCCAGGATCCGCTGGCGGCTAAACTGCGCGAGCGGCTGAAAAGCCAGTTTGGGGTGGTGAAAAACAGCAAAGGCAAGCTCGGCGTGGACTGCGTCTTCTCTACGGAAGCGCTGGTCTACCCGCAAGCGGACGGCAGCGTCTGCGCGATGAAGAGCACGGCGGAAGGGCCGAAACGGATGGACTGCGCTTCCGGCTTTGGCGCGGCCACCATGGTGACCGCGACCTTTGGCTTCGTCGCGGTATCGCATGCTCTGAAGAAGATGCTGGCGAAGGCGGAGCGGCAGACGACGTAAATCCCGGGCCGCGGCGCAGGCGCCTTACCCGGTCTACAGGACAATTCCCCGGAGGCGGCGCTGCGCACCTGTCCGGGCGACAAAACTGCATGAGCCCGTAGCCCGGGCAAGGCGCGTCAAGCGCCGCCCCCGGGATGAGCTTAAACCTCAACCTCGCGGGCGGCGGCGAGCACTGCCTCGCTGAGGGCGCTGAGGCCCTGGCTGCGCGAGGCGCTGAGCTGGCCGCGTAGCCCCAACTCGTCGAACAGCGCCAGCGGATCCTGCGCCAGCAGCTCAGCGGCGCTTTTGCCTTCCACGGCGGTCAAAAGTACCGCCAGCAGACCGCGCACAATCCGTCCTTCGCTGTCGCCAAAGAAGTTCAGCCTGCCCTCGGCATCCTCCTCATAGCCCAGCCAGACGCGGTTTTCACACCCGGCAATCTCCCGGGCCTGCGCTTTGCGCTCATCGGTCAGCGTCGGCAGCTTTTTGCCCAATAAAATCAGCTGACGATATTTATCCTCCCACTGGTTCAGCGGGGCGAAGGTCTGGCGCAGCGTGGCGTCGGTAATGGTTGTGCCGAAGGGGTGCAGAGTTGTCATTAATCCACCAGAAT
>ERZ773195.595-NODE-595-length-31274-cov-4.875428_pt1 | contig 31274 bp, 30 predicted proteins | sample MGYA00580530_ERZ773195 | MGnify/ENA primary metagenome ERZ773195 (study PRJEB29015, sample SAMEA2737751) | human gut metagenome | biome: human gut; feature: human-associated habitat; material: faeces | place: China | collected 2012 ...
CTATCCACCCTCTGATAGCAGCCGGGATGCTGTAAATCTCCCGGAGAGACGTCTCACTCTGCGAAAGAGGCCGACAGAACCCTAACTGCCGTGGAAACGAAAAAGGGCTGCACACATAAGCAAGAAAAAAGTGTTGAGGGGAATCCTTGAACTGCACACACAAGCAGGCAAAAAAAGTGTATTGCCGATCGTCGTGCCTCCGAGGGAGGCGGGCAGGAGGCGGCCTCGGCTTTAACAGACGAAACAAACGAGCAGAAGAACTCTGTAAAGTGAAAAATAGATTTAAAAAATAAACAGACAGGAGGCCGGAATGGGACGCAGAAACAAAACATATTCCAAGGACCTGCACCAGCAAGCCTATGACCGGCTGACAGGGATGCTGGCATTCGGCGAGAGCAAAAAAGAGGCAATGGCCACCGGCACGGCGAAGAATAAAATATTTTCTCACGCCACCTATAAAAACTACTGGAAGCACATCAAATATTTTTTGGGATACATCAAGGAGAAGCATCCTGAGTGCACCACCTTGAAGAATGCAAAGAAGTATGTCAACGAGTGGCTGCAGAGCAGAGTGGATCAGGGCCTCTCCGCATGGACGGTGCAGCTGGAGGCAAAGGCGCTGGGAAAGCTGTACGGGATCTCTCCGGATGACGAGGCATACTTTGACCCGCCGAAAAGAAACCGGCAGGATATTAAACGAAGCCGCGGAGACCGGGTGCGGGATCAGCACTTTTCAAAGACGAACAATGATGAACTGATAAAATTTTGCCGCGGGACCGGCCTGCGGCGAAGAGAATTGCAGGAGCTGCGGGGAAAGGATCTGGTTTCCAAGGAGCAGATCGAAGCAGAGCTTTCCGAGCTGGAGAAGATCCCCGAGGCGCAGCAAGCGCCGAGCGTCGCACGGCGTCTTGAGATCCTCCGGGACACGCAGCTGTTTCCGGAGGCGCAGTCCTTTATCCATGTTCGCAACGGCAAGGGCGGACGGGAGCGTCTCAGTCCGATCATCGGCAAGCACGCGGATCAGATCGTGGAGCGGATCGCGGACACGCCGGCAGAGGAAAAGGTCTGGCAGCACATCCACACCAGCGCCGATATCCACGGCTACCGGGCGGAGTATGCCACGGCCATCTACAAGGCTCATGCCAGGGCCATCGAGGACATTCCGTATGACAAGGTTAACCGCGGCACTGGGCGGCGTTACCAAAGCGAGGTATACACCTGCCGCAAGGATGAGGCCGGGAGAAAGCTGGACAAGGCCGCCATGCTGGTTTGCAGCAAGGCGCTGGGGCATAACCGTATCAGCGTGGTGGCAGATAACTACATTCGGGGTCTGTAAAGGAGGCGTCCATCATGGCTAAATTTGCAAAGAAAACCACATTAGGGTATAAGCTAGTGGAGGGCGGATCGTCCAATTCGGAGTGTACCCATGTGATTCTGACGTTAGACGAGTATGACGGGCTGAAACGGGAGATCTCCAGCGCACAGCAGGCGGCAAGAAATGCAGAATACAATGCGGATAAAAAGATCAACCAGATACAGAGCGAAGCGCAGAGCAGGATAACGCATACTGAGAAGGAAATGGCGAAAAATACAGCAGAATGGGAAAAGAAATTGGCGGCAGAACAGCAGGAAAGCGCTCTGCAGCGAGAGCTGAACGCCAATCTGCTGCGGATCACCAAAGAGCGGGCCAATGCGGAGCGGGACCTGAAGCCGAAAAAAGAGCATACCGGGTATGTTGTGCTGACGTCAGTGGAAAAGGAATCCCGCTATAAGGATTCGTATGGACACCCCCGGACGATTACGCTGTGGGAAACGGCGATGGAGACGCCCTATACCGTGGATTTCGAGGCGGAGCAGGTCAGGAGCCTGCTGCAAGAACTGTTTCAAAAGGATGAGGATGAGAGATGGCCGATCTGCCGGATCGGCATCACCGGAAACTATCCGGGCAAATATGCGGATATGATTCAGGATAAGGAATGGCACGAGAAATATAAGGAGCACAACGTCATGCTGGAACGGTGGCTGAGGGCAAATTACAGGAGCGGTTACTGGGAGTTGGTCTTCCTGCATACAAAGCCCCTGTCCGTCGTTCCGCCGGATATGCGGGCGGGCCGCCGGGGATGAGCATCCCCCCCCCCTTCCCTGCTCGCTGTGCGCCCTTGCGCTGAATAGCTGAATACAGGAAAACCCCCGGTTCATGCGAACCGGGGGTTTTGTTCCTCTCCGCGGCCGGAGAATTCCGGCCGCGGCTGGGTTCTATGGAGTTCGGGTTTTGCGGGTCACGCCGCGTCGGGCGGGAGGGCGATGCCCTCCTCGTCCCAGGTGGTCAGCGCGAAGTGATAGAGGCGGCCCTTCTTGTCCTTCTGGCGGTTCAGCTCCGTCAGCAGCGCCTTCACCGTGTCGGGGTGGCGCTGGGCGATGAGCACGGCCTCCCGCATCTCCATATCGTCCGCCACGCAGCCGTCGTGATACATCCGCAGCTGATACAGATCCTCCGCCTTGCTGCCGCCGGCCTTCGCCTCAAAAAGAGTGACACCCTCCGTGCTGCTGACGAACAGATCCGACTTGATCTGCAGGTTCAGGCACTGATACAGATTCTTCTCCGTGGAGACCCGCAGAACGCCCGGTTCCGCCGACTTTTTCTCCGCCAGCAGACGCACCAGCATCTGCTCCCGACCCTCCTCCTTGAAGGGTTCGGGGATGTTGGCGCGGATCCAGCTAAACAGCGCCGCCACCTTCTCATCATCCTCGCGCAGACCGTTTTTCGCCGACTTGGTATCCGGCAGGGCTTCCGCCTGATCGCTGAGAATGTCGATCTGGGCGAGGAAACGGTTCTGGCTGGGGTGCAGGGCCTTCCCCCAGATCTCGTTGTACAGTCCGTGCTGAATGGCGCGGCCGTTGATCCGGATCTCCGCACCGCTGGACGCCATGTTGGCGCGGTAGTAGAAGGCGTTTTCCTTGCTGCGGCGGATGCTGCCGTAGCGGCAGCAGATGGTCACCGGTCCGCCGCCCAGATCGGTCTCCACCGGGGGCAGCTCCGTCATCTGGCCGTCCCGCCAGTTGGGCTCCAGCGCCCCGGCGATCTCCCCGCCGTCGGAAGCGCCGCTCTTGTCAACGGCGGTGAAGCAGATGGTGAACGCCTTGTCCCGCAGCAGGTTGGCGTAGGTGTAGCGCAGGGTCTCCCGCAGGTAGGCCGCCATCTGCGCAAAGGTGGGCTCCTCCTTTTTGGAGGCGGGCTTGAGGGTCAGGAACTTGTGCATGGGGCAACGCACCCGCACCACCGTTCCGGTCCCGCCTGCCACTTCCCCGCTGCCGGGGATCATCGACACGGGCATGTGGATGTCATAGGGGCCTTCCACCCGCTGGTAGCGGTCATTGGCCACGTCCTCTGCCGTCCGGGTCTGGATGCTCCAATGCTGATCCTCCCCGGCGTTGATGGACGCCAGCGCGTGCTTGAGGCCCATGCCGTGCTCGTTCAGAGTGGATTCGGCGCAGGAGCGGGCGGCAATGGTGAGGGCGGCGTCCATGTTCTCGATGCCGGTGCCGTTGTCCCGGACCGAGACATCCACATAATCCCCCTGCTCCTCCAGCACGATCTCCACCCGGCCGCGGATCCCGTGGGCGCGGAAATTGGAAATGGGGTTGTCGATCAGCTCGCACAGGGTCTGGCCGAAGTCCTTGAAGTTGCCGGAAATACCGGCGAAAAACTCCTTGCCGTTGGGGGCGTTGTCGATGTTTCGAATGATGATCTCGCGCATAATAGTTCCTCCAAAAAATGTTTTTTCGAAAACAAAACGCACGGTGCAGGTCATTGCCCTACATCGTGCGGGAGGATCTTACAACATTCCTCTTGCCCCGCCCGCCAAAAAAGGGTATACTGTCCCTATCGGTGCGGGGAATCCCGTTGTGTAGGTGGTCGCATCACCTGCGCAGGTGATGGAGTGGTCGCAACACTTCATCACTGCCGTGTTTTTTATTTTCTGCGTGTAGTATAGTATATCTGCGCAAATATATCAAGGGCAAAAGCACAAAAGGTTGCGCAAATATATATGTGCAGATATGTCTAATGTGCATATATGTGTTATCGTCCGTTCTGTGCTATACTTCTTTTAAGTATTTGATCGGTGAGAAAGAGGTGGTAACTATGTCACCAGCCAGCAAAGCACAGCAAAAAGCGGTCAACAAGTATATGAAGAAAAACTATGACCGTGTGAATCTTGTCATGCCGAAGGGGCGCAAGGACGCCATCAGGACCCACGCGGAAAAGAACGGCGAAAGTCTCAACGGCTTCATCAACCGCGCCATTGACGAAGCCATGGAGCGGGACGGGCAGGCAGACAGAGGCTGACCTGCGCAAACACCCCTTCTGTCTCGATGATTTTGAGATCCTTGTGATGCGGCTAAAAAGCCGACTTGGGAAGGGCCTCTGCATGAGAAACTTAATTTTCCCGAAGGAAACCGGCGTAAGGAGGACATATGAGCAGCATTGTTATTGATTTGCAGGATGAGATCTTGTCATCGAATTGTGACATTGTTCAGATACTCCGCCGTGCTCATGTGATCGCTGTCAAGCTTGGACTGAAAGAATTCGACCAGTGGATATCCTATGAATTAAATGGCTATCCAGACCAGAATGCCTGTCCTGATTATCGTAAGATCAGAGGTATATTAAAGGCGTTTAATCCTTATCACGGCTGGATTCCGGCAGTAATTACTGATGGCGAACTTGAAACAGTAATTTGCGAGAAGAAGATATCCAATTCTATTTCCGAGATCATCACCCTTTGCAAAAATCCTGAAAGCAGGTTGGTGTACGAATTCCTAGGTGATCAGGTGGAGCATTTGGATCGCCTGTTCGGTTCGCCTTTGCCCATGCGATATGCGCTTCATATTTCTACGGCTTCCGTAATGGATATTATAGAAAAGGTCAAAAACACGATCCTTGAATGGACGCTTAAGCTCGAAGAAGAAGGCGTTCTCGGTGAAGGGATGCGGTTTAGTGACAAAGAGAAGCAAACCGCAAAGGCCCTCTCCCAGACTGTAAATAACTATTATGGGGCAACAAATGTGATCAATGCACCAAGCAAAGGTATGCAAATCGTGTCCGGAAATGAGCATGTGACTTTTTCCTATGATCAGGCGCGTGCAGCCATTTCAAAAATTGAAGCTGCCATTTCTCAGGAACAGCTGCAGAGTGAGGATAAAGATGCCGCACTGGAAATGCTGACGGAAATCAGAGACAAAATAGCACAAGAAAAGAAGTCGGGCGTGATAAAGGCTCTGCTTGTTGGGTTGAAGGCCTTCTTGATGAATGCCGGAAGCGACCTGGCGGCAGGACTGATACAGGCAAGCATACAAGGCTTGTTCTAAAAAAGAAAAACGGCTGCATGGGATCTTTTACCTCATGTGGTCATTTTTTCTGTAGAGTTCCCTTCTGCTTTACCACCTTTACTGGCTGCCGATGCAGAACCTGAGACGTTTGATTTGAGAGCTTTTGATCTCACTTCACACATGTAAAATGTTCGTGTCCCCGCGCAGAGCAGGAAACTTGTCCAGACAAAGCGGCTCTGCCTGCGCAAATCGAATGCTGCGAATGAAAGCAATGACTGGCGGACTCCGAGGCAGGCGGGTCAGCCAAAGGTGATTGCTGTCAGGCCATTTGCTCTCCCCTTCTGACAGCGTTGGCCTTGAGATGGAAAAAGACGCGGCTGGCTGCCGCGCCTTCAACCGTAGTTATTATTGCAGGAGATAGAAAAAGGTATAAAACCAGTGGGCGCTCATAAACGCCCTCATCGCCCCAGACCAGAGAGTCCTCGTCAACCTCAAAGACCCGGTAAGAAACGCCGTCATACATGGTGGAGTCCGCATAATAGGTGCTTACCTCATCCATGGAGTAGGTGAAAACTCCGCAGTCCATTTCCGCAGGCTCAGCGCCGGGAGCCCGCTGGTAATAGCTCCAGTTTCCATTACCGTCGATGACGATATAGGTCTCAGCCGAGAGATCGCCGTCATAGTACCAAATGCCCTTGAATTCCGAGACATTTCGCTGGCAGAGGTCGGAATCCCAGCTCCAATAGGAGTCTGGGTCTCCGCCTAAACGGCCGTTCCAGTCGGGCACCTCGTCCTCCGAGGGATCGGGCTCGTCGTCCTCGGTGAGATGGCCGCCGTCCTCATACCAGAGGTACTCCATCCCTTCGCCGTAGTTAAAGTAGCCGTAAGCGGCGCTGTAGAGCTGGCCTTCCTCCATGGTGATGAGGCTGCCGGAATCGTCCGAGCTGCTGTAGGCATAGATAGCCTCCCACTCCGGCTCATAGCGGAGGTAGCCGTCATCCACCACTTCACCGCTGAGGTAGAGGGTCCAGTTGCCCTCGGCGTCAAACTCCATGGAGTCGTAGTCGTTGTCCGCTTCGCCCAGCCAGATACCCTCGAAGCCGCTGAAGTCGTTGACGGTGTCCTCGCTGAGGCCGCCTCCCAGGCCCTCGTTGGGGTCATCCTGCGGGGCGATTTGCCCCTCCGTATTGCCGCAGGCTGTGCACAGCAGGAAAAGCAGCAACACCAGTCCCGCCAGAAGATATGGCTTTTTTCTCTTCATGTGACATTCCTCCTCATTCTTCATCGCTCAAATACAACTGCGAAAAAATATTTTGATAGGTCTCACCCATATCCGCCGCAGCATCGGGGGGCGCGCAGAATCCGTAAAGATAGGTACAAATGTCGGTGTCCATAACAAATACGGTCCATTCCCGGGTGTCTTCGTTCTCACCGGCGGTATAGGTTACGATGTAAACCGGATAGCTTAAATTTTTGCTGTATTCCTCATGTTCTTCGGCGGACAACAGCTCATAGGTACCCGCATCACTTAAAGACAGGGCACAGGCTGTCAGATAATCGTCCAGCTCCTGTACATCCGGAACAAAGCAGCTTTGCTCCGCCGTATTGACCACAAGGAGCTGCCCATCCTCGGTGATGTCCTCATAGCGGTAGGTGCCGTCGTCATGGTTCTCGGAGAGCAGGTTCTGCATATTGGTAAAGGGCAGCGCGCCACCCATCAGAACCGGGATGTCGTCCCGTGAGATCACATCACCCCGGCCGTCGCCGTCCGCAGCATAGGACTCCACGATTTTCTGGTCATAGGCCTCCTTGTCATAAGCGGTGTCCAGGAAAAGGGCAACGCTGAGATCCGGCGGCGCGAAAATAAGAAAGTCGCCGTTGTCAAAAAACATGGGAGAGCTGGGATCATAGTCAGGGTTGACCGGCTCACCGTCCTCACCGTAAAACTGAAGGTTGAAGCCCTCGTTCAGCTGCCCTTCCGTGTATACCCCCAGGTCGATCTCGGTACTCTCGCCCTCCGCCAGTGTGGTCTCCAGGCGGTTCTCCCCCCAGTCCTCCTCCGAAGTGAGGCTGATGCGTATATCCGCAATGGGGTATGTGGTACGGTTTACAACGGTGATCTCCATGGGATATTGCTTCGCACCGCAGGCGGCAAGGCTCAGACAAAACAGCAGCGCTAAGGTGAACGTCAAAAAGGATCTTCGTTGTCTCATTTCATTTTCCTCCTTCTTCCGCGGGGCTTCAGATGTCCCAACTATCCATCCAGTTTGCGCCCCAGTCAACAGCGGGATCATATGGTTCTTCGGGAATCCAGCCTGCGGGATAGATGAGGCCGTCTTCGTCGTGGTAGGCAAGGCCGTCTTCGCCGATGGTGTAATCGTTGCCCAAAAGGTAACGGTTCACGCCGTCGTAGTACCAGATATAGAAGGTGGAGTATTCGTCTTCATAAAACTCCGCGTTTTCCATATCCGTGTAGGCGTAGAAGTCGGCATTGCGGTAAAAGACGCCATCAAAATGCTGATCGTCCCCGTAGCGGCCGAAGCGTTCGGCGGAGAGGGTGAAGCTATTGCCGTCGTCGCTGGGGCAGAGGTAGGCGCGCGTTCCGTTGTCGTAGAGGTAGAGGCCCATGCCCTCGCCCTCGTCGTCCATGGTGCCACTCATGGAATAGTCCGGCGAGCAGGCGATGTACTGCATGAGGGACGAGTTGATGACGATGGTCTCGCCCAGGGCATTTTGCCACATGCCGTCCCAGTTGCTTATGTCCCATTCGACGATCTCCGCCTCGTCGTCGCGGAGGAAGGTGTTTCGATGGATGGTGAGTCCGCTGCCCTCGCCGTTCCGGTTTGGCAGCAGCACGCCGTCGTCGCGCAGGAGAAAATTGTAGAGAAAGCCGTTGAAAAAGATCATCGGCCGGCCGCTCGCCTCGGACAATTCAAATTCTCCGCGCCCGCCGAGACCCCAGCCGGTGCGGTAGGCATAGAAGCCCTCCTCACTGTCAAAGTACAGCCTCGAGGTGCCGTCGATGCTCCACATCCCGTCGAGAAATTCCATGTCCATGACGGTCTCATAGCCGCTTTGCGGATCATCAGAGCTGCTGTCGCCGCAGGCGGTCAGGCTCAGCAGGAGCAGCAGCGCGAGCACGAGCGGAAGAAGATACGTTCGGTGCTTCATGCTGTTCACCGCCTTTTTAGTAGCAAATGCTGAAAAACAGCGTGCTGTAGGGGTCGACAAGGTCAATGTCCATGATGCTCGCCTCGGGCGCGATGCTATCGAGCTGCATCCGTCTGGCGCAGTCCTTATAGTTGTCGAGCTGTGGCATGGCGGCGAAGACCAGCCCGTCGTAATCGTCGGGCAGGTAGACCATGTAGCTCTTGGTCAGTACCATCGCCCAATCGCTGACGTTGTACTGCCAGTCGGTCGAGTAGGCGAATTCGATGAGGTATTCGTTGCCGTTATAATTGACGGTATGAACATAGTAGTTGTCGCCGCGCTGGCTGTTGCCGTAGGCGGTGGCGGCGGTGAACCACATGCCGGTGTAGTAGTCGTAGAGCTCGCTGTCGGTGTTGGTGATGTACTGCTCGGTGAAGTACGGGATGGAGCTCTCGGGAATGTAGCAGATGGCGTCGAACTGAATCTCGCGGATGCCGTCGTGCGACTGGTCGCTGTGCTTGATGACCTCCCAGTAGCAGTCGTTTCTCTCATAGCCGTCGCCAAGGCCAGAGTAGCAGGCAACACCGTTTTCCAGAAGATAAGTGCCCGTGTTGACCGCAGCGTTGATCTGTAAGCCGTTGTCAGAGAAATAGGGCGTGTCGGTCAGGTCGGTCTGCACGCCGTTTTCGTGGAAGTAGGAGTAATCCGGCTCAAAGACATAGCGCTCGTCGGCATCCCAGAACCAGACCATCTGCGTCGTGCTCATGTCGGCGTGCTGGAACGTCACGACGACATCGCTCTCGCCATCGCCGGTGATGTCGTCGAACGAAATGTCAAAGCCCGTGCCGTCGTCGTTCGCGTCCTCGACCGTCACGGGGAAGGACACGCTGTCGAAGAGCTCCTGCTCTGGCTCGTCGCGGTAGAAGGCTGCGCTCTCAGGTCCTACGGTGACGAGGACCTTGACGCTGCCCTCGCCTTCGTGTGTGATGGTGCCCTCGGCGGCGACCACGCCGCTCACGCGCCAGTCGTCGCCCGTGACGTCATCGCTGCTGTCGCCGCAGGCGGTCAGGCTCAGGCAGAGCAGAACCGCAAGCAGCACCGCAAGGAAATGATGGGAAGTTTTCATCTTCTTTTCTCCCTTCTTCACGTTTCAAAACGGCTTACTCAAGACGCTCGTAGTAGTCGTTCTCGCCGCCCCACATGATGGAATCGGTGTCAAAAAGCGTGAATTCATAGGTGACGTCCTGATACGTCGTGGAAACGGCATAGTACACGTCGTCCACATCGGTCGGGGCCGAGATAAAGCCGCCGTCGACCTCGGTCGCCTCCGCGCCGGGCGCGCGCTCGTAGAGACCCCAGAGACCGCCGCTGCTGTCGATGTAGATGTAGCTGTCGGCGTCGAGATCACCGTCCAGATACCAGATGCCCGCAAGGTAAGAGAGATCGACCGAACTGTCGCTGCTGTTGTAGTCTTCGGCCTGCGCGTCGAACTCGTCGAGGCTCATTTCATAGGTGAACGAGCCGAGCGAATAGATGTTCACGCTGCTGCCGTCGGCGGAGAACTGATAGGCGACGCCGTCGTGCTCGTTGTAGGCGTAGATGCAGTCATAGTCCGCGTCGTACTGCAAATAGCCGCTGGCGGCGAGGTCGTCGTTGCTGCCGATGCGCCAGCGCGAACCGTTGGTGTCGATGATGAGATAGTCGAAGTCCGTGCCGCTGTCGGGCAGATAGTAACCTTCGAAAGTGCTGTAATCATAGCTGTCGTAGCTTTCCTTGACAAAGCCGTCGATCGTCGACGGCACAGTGGAGTCGTTGCCGTAGTCCGCGGAGTCGCCGGAGTTGTCGCTGCCGCAGGCGGCAAGGGCGAGGCAAAGGATCAGTGTCAGGGTGCAAAGGGCAAAGTGTTTACAAGCGTTTTTCATGTTGTTCTCCTCTCAATTTTCAAAAATCGGCGCGCTCAGTGCGCCCGTTCCGCCATGGACAGAATTTCGTCATGGCTCAGCTCCACATTGTCGAAGCGGACAAAGATGCCGTTCGTCATGGCGCTGTTCCACACCGCGGGATCGGCAAGCGGGCGGAAGCGGAGCTTGTCGAGATAGGGCTTCATATCGAGCAGCAGGCGGCTGCCGGAGACAAAATCCACCCGAAGAATGTAGTCCGGGAGCGGTGTGACGGCTGAGATGTATTTTCGGTACAAAGGCATTCCTCCCCTCCGGAAAATAAAAGATCCACCGTAGAGCCATTGTACGGTGGATCGGAAAAAGTTGGTATTAACCAAAGGTTAGATAATTTCTTAGGAATATCAATGCAAAATAGGCGTGCTGCGTCCTTGCTGTGCCTTAGCTCTTCGGCGCGGCGAGCTCGGCGAGCCGCTTGCGCTTGGTGCGCACGTCGCCTGTGATGAGGAGCTTGGAGTAGATCTGGTTGATGTACTGCTTCACGCTGCCCTCGGACAAAAAGAGCTGCTCGGCGATCTCGCGGTTGCTCAGGCGCTTGGCGACAAGCGCGGCGATGGCGCTTTCGCGCTCGGTGAGGCCCGCGAGGGCGGCGGGACGGGAGCCTTCCGCACGCTTTTCGCCGCAGCGGCGCACAAAGTCCTCGCCAAGCGGTGTGACCGTCCGGACAAACGCGGCAAATTTCGCACCCGCGCCGCGCGTGAGCGCCGTCTTGAGATAGCGGTAATTTTCGACAAACGGCAGATAGAGCGCGTCCGGCCCCGCCGCGGCGAGGGCAGAGATCAAAAGTTCGTCTGCCGTCTCGCGCTTGCCGAGCATTTCGTAGGCCGCGGCGGTCTGAAGGCGGATGTGCAGCGCGACGAGCGCATAGTGCATCGCCTCGCACATACCGAGCAGCGCTTCGCTGTGGCCAATGACCTTGGCATATTCGCCCTGGGCGAGGTAGACCTGATTTTCGATGAGCTCCATCATCGGCTTTCCGGGCGCGAGGAAGTGGATGGAGGCGAGTTGATGCTCGCGGAAGACCGCGGGAATTTTTTCGGGCAGTCCCAGCAGCGCATAGTAATAGGCGCAGGAGCTTTGCAGAATGTTGAGCCATGCAACGTTGTGCTGCTGCAGCAGCGCCTCGCGCCGCTGCTCAAAGGACTCGCGCGGCGTGAAAGAAGTGCAGAGCGAGAGCCGCCAGGCGAGAAAGTCGCAGCACAGGGCCATGTTTTCCTGCCCGTTGCCGTCAATCTGCGCATAGGCGCGCTCGAGCATGATCTGCGCGTCGGCAAAGCAGGCGCGCATGAAGTCGGCCTCCGCGCGCATGATGGTCTCAGCGCCCTGCCCGTGGCCGTTTGTGATCTTATAGTAGTGCGGCATGCACTCGTCCATCTCGGTGAGCTCGCTCTGGAGTTCGCCGGACGCGCGGTAAAACATCATCAGCACCGACGGCGAGCCGAACGTCCAGCCCCCGCTTTTCTGGATGCTGATGGCGGGGCGCGACATCTGCGCGCTCGCGCTGCGGTGCAGGCGGCTCATCGCGGAGATGTCGTTGTACATCAAAAAGCTCATGATGAGGTCGCACTCGCCGAGAAGGTCGCCGCGCTCGCTCTCCGGCCAGTCGGGGTGTTCGGTGATCGCGGCGAGCAGCAGCTCCTTGAGCTCGAGCATCTTTGGGATCTGCCGCCAGGTGAACATGCTGCGCATCAGAACGAGGAGCGAAAGCGGGTGCTCCTTGAGCGTTTCGACCGGGCAGTGGGCGATGAAGTCGAGCACCTGCTGCGCGCCAAGCGACGTGAGCAGGATGCCCGCGTCGCGCTGGATGACGCGCAGTGCCGCGTCGTAGTTTTTGGCAAGACAGTAGAATTTGAGCGCATGCAGATATTGCCCATGCGTTTTGTACCACTCGCCATATCTGTTATGGTAAACTGCCTGCCGCCGCGGCTCCATCGTGTGGAACGTGCGCTCGGCGCAGTCCTTCATCATGTGGTGGAAGCGGAACGTCACGCCGTCCGGCAGGCGCTTGACAAAGGCGTTCTGCTCGGTCAACGTCTGTAAGATCGCAGCGGTGTTTTTGCTGCCGGTGACGGTTTCGGCCATCTCGACGGTGAATTCGTCCGCAAGACCCATGACGGCCAAAAATTCGCGCCGCTTTGACGGCAGCGGGTCGATCATCGCGGCGGAGAACATCGCGTAGATATCCGAGCTGCGGCTCGGCAGCTCGCCGCGCTCGTGCAGCGTGCGGAGATTTAAGTAAATGGCCGAGAACCACCCCTCGCTCGAATAGAGCAGCGATTCGATCTGCGCGTCCGAGAGCTCCGTGCCGCAGCGGTGGGCGTAGATCGAGAGCTCCGTGTGGTTGAGGCGCAGCTGCTCGGCGCCCACGGTGTAGAGCCTGCCGCCAAGGCGCAGGATCTCCTCCGCGGGCAGGAAGCGGTCGCGGCTTGCGACGATCAGGTGAACGTTTTCGGGCAGGCGGTTCGTCAGCGTGCAGAGAAAGGCGGGCACGCGGTTGTCGGTCAAGAGGTGAAAGTCGTCGATGAAAATATAGCAGGGCCGCTTGCCCGCGAGCGCGTGGCAGAGATCGTCCGTCAGGAGGCTTCCGCCCGCGGCGTCGTCGGGGCAGGGGTAGGCGCGCAGAAAGTCGAGCCCCGCGTGGGAAAAGGCCTCCTGCACGCTCTTCCAGAAGATGGCCAGATTGTCCGAATACACGCTGATACGCACAACGGCGGCTTCGTCGAGCTTGGCGCGCTCTAAAAGATACCAGTTCACCGCCGTCGTCTTGCCGTAGCCCATCGGCGCGACCACGGTGGTGAGCGCGCAGCGCGAGATCGGGCGCAGGCACTCCTGCAGGCGCTCGGATATGTAGACGGTGTTCAAATTCCAGCTTCGCTTCGGCATGGCGTACCTCCAAGACAGTTTTGACCGGGGGCTTTTCTTTCAAGATATCATACGCCGCGTTTTTTGGCAACTATGAGAAAAAAGCGGCTGAATGAATGCGGCATCTGATAAAAAAGTGCCCTGAACGGTTCGTTCAGAGCACTTTTATTGAAATAAGCTCTTATTTTCCGACGCAGAAGCGCTCGAAGATGCGCGCGACCATGTCCTCGCGCGCGGTGCGGCCCGTGAGCTCGCCGAGGGCGTTTTCCGCCTGCTCTACTTCCGTGAGTACAACGTCGGGCGTCATGCCGCTTTGGAGCGCGTCCTTCGCCGCACGGACGCTATCAAGCGCGCGGCGAATGGCGTCGGCCTGACGGGCGTTTGTCACGAGGGACGTATCGCCTTTCGGTGCGGGGTAAAGCGTGCGGATCGCCGCTTCCAGCGCGTTGAAGCCCTCGTGCGTCACGCTTGAAAGCGAAATGACCGCCTCGGGCGCGCGCCAGTCCTCATCGGGGACAATGCCTGCCCCGCCGCCGAGGTCGGATTTTGTCAGCAGCAGCAGCCACGGCTTGCCGCTTTTTGCGGCAAGCGCAAGCGGTGCGAGCATTTCCTCTGCACGTCCTTCGGATGCCGGCAGTCCCGTGCTGCCGTCCAACAGCGCGAGGATCAGATCAGCGTCCTCGACCGCTTTTTTCGATCGCTCGACGCCGAGCTGTTCGACGAGATCGTCCGTCTCGTGTAGGCCCGCCGTGTCGATGAGGCGCAGCAGCACGCCGCCGACCGTCGCCTTTTCCTCCACCGTGTCGCGCGTCGTGCCCGCGATGTCTGTGACGATGGCACGGTCAAAGCCGACGAGCGCGTTCAAAAGTGAGCTCTTGCCTGCGTTCGGCGCGCCGATGATGGCGGTCGCGACGCCGTTTTTGAGCACTTTCCCGCGTGCGAACGTGCCGAGAAGATCAGAAAGCGTCTCTTCACAGCATAAAAGCGTGCGCTCGGTCTCCTCGCGCGAGAGGTCTTCAATGTCCTCGTCGGGGTAGTCGACGACGGCGTAGAAACGGCTCGAAACGTCGAGCAGCTTGTCATAAACACGTTCAATCGGGCGGCGCAGCGCGCCGGAGAGCTGGGCCGCGGCATTGCGCGCGCTCTCCGCCGTCTCGGCGTCGATGAGGTCGATGACTGCCTCAGCCTCGGTGAGGTCGAGCTTTCCGTTCAGAAACGCCCGCTGCGTGAATTCACCGGGCCGCGCCTGTCGTGCGCCCGCGGCAAATGCCGCTTGCAGCACCTCGCTCAGTACGACCGGCGAGCCATGGCAGTGGAGCTCGGCGCTCTCCTCGCCCGTGTAGCTGTGGGCGGCGGAAAAACAGACCGCCATGCCGCGGTCGAGCAGCGTGCCGTCCACCGAGCGGATGTCGCCATAGGTCATGCGGCGGTACGGAAGTGCTTCGACCGCCATGCCGCTTGCGGGCGTGAACAGCGCGGCGAGCACGCGCCGCGTCTCCTCTCCACTCAGGCGCACGATGCCGATGGCCGACGGGCTTTGCGCCGTGGCGATGGCTGCAATGGTTTCCATGACCGTTTCCTCGCTTTTTCCTTGATTTTGCCCAAAGTATACCACAAAGACGAAAAAATGAAAAGGGGCGCGGCTGCGCCCCCTCATTTTCAACTATTTAGTTTTCAGCGCCCGACGTGACCCTGCCGCCGTAGCCGGTCAACGCCAAAATAGAGACCAACGAAAACAGTGCGATCAGGAATTTCTTCATCATTTTCTTCGTTTCACCGATCTGCTGCCGTTCCCTCCACCGTCCACGGCAGGAAGATCGGGAATATCTCGATCACAAAGTGCGGCTCCCGAATATCGTCGTCCGGGTGGGACTGCGCGAGGCGGACCTCGACGTCATTGGCATCCTTGACCGTCGCGGCGGCAAAGCCCGCTTCTGCGCCGAAGACGAGGTACTGCGGCCCGATGTACGGCATCCGGCCATCTTCATCCAGTTCGAGCGGCATCGTTTCAAACGGCTTCGCGATGTCGACGCCGAGCGTTTGGAGATACGCCGTCACGGCAGGATAGGCCTTTTTAACCTCTTTTACATAGTTGCGGCAATAGGCGCAGTCACATACATCAGACTGCTTGAGCTCGCGATAAAACCGCTCCGTTCGCTCGATATCCATCGGTGCCCCGCCTTTCGATAGTTTGTTTTCTTATTATACCATACGGAGATTTTGAGTCGCAAGCGCAAAAAAGCAGCGCCGAAAGGCGCTGCTTTTTTGATGCGGGGGGGATGGACTTACAGTGGGAGGGATTCAGTTGACCGTCAGCAATTTGTGCCGGTCCAGCAGGCGGTTCCCATAGCGGAAGACCAGCTCGCCGATGACGACGCCGAGCACCGCCGCGGCGAGGACATCGCTCGGGAAGTGGACGTACATGGTCTCACCTCGCTTACGTCCACCAGCCGATGTTGGCGGCAATTAGAACGGCATTGAAGAAGTCAATGAACATGCCGCCGACCATCGGGATGGCAAAGTACGCCACCGGCGAAGGACTGTATTTCTTCGTCACGACCTGCATGTTGGCCATGGCGTTCGAGGTTGCGCCCATGGCGAAGCCGATGAAGCCCGCGGTCATGACTGCCGCGTCGTAATTGCGGCCCATGACGTTGAAGACCACGAAGTAGGAGAAGAGGAACATCACAACACACTGGAGCACAAGGCAGATGACCATCGGCATTGCAAGGTCGATGAGCTCCCAGAGCTTGAGGCCCGCGAGCGCCATAGCGAGGAAGATCGAGAGGAACATATTGCCCATGGTGTCGATCTCTTCGGCGGGATAGGAGACATGTACGCCGTCCATCACGTTGCGGACGACCACGGCGACGAGCATCGCGCCGATGTAAGCGGGGAAGGTGAGGCCGGTGAGCGCCGTGAGCCATACGCTGACCTGATTGCCGATGCCGACGGCGAGAAGCAGAAGCATGAAGCCTTTGACAAAGCGCGGGCTGTCGGAGATGAAGCGCTCGTCCTCGCTGGCAACGTCGGTCGCAAGGGCGGCAGACGGGGTGGTGCCGCCGGCGGTCACCGGAGCGGGACGCAGATCGTGCTTTTCGATGAGACGCTTGGCCGTCGGGCCGCCCATCAGCGAACCGGCCACGAGACCGAACGTTGCCGCCGCGATGGAAATGACGCTGCCGCCGACCACGCCCGCGGCTTCAAGGTCGGGGCCGAACGCCGCCGCCGTGCCAGGGCCGCCGACCAGAGCGATGGAGCCGCAGCCGATACCGAGCAGCGGATCGCGCCCGAAGAGCGTCATCACGCCGCCGCCAAGGAAGTTTTGCAGCGGGATCATCACAATGGAGATGGCAAGGCACAGGATGACAGCTTTGCCGCCCTTGAGCAGCGCGGGGATACTGACCGTGAAGCCGACGGTGGTGAAGAACATGATCATAAAAACGGCTTGCAGCGTCGCGTCGAAGGTGATGGACGCGATGCCCATGGAATAGAGAATGCAGTTGAGGATGGAAAAGCACAGTCCGCCGACCAGCGGAGCGGGGATGCAGTAGCGGCTGAGCAGCGAGACCTTGTCGGTGATGACGCTGCCCAGCCAGAACAGGAAAGCGCCCAGAGCAACAGCGTGGTACATGTTGAGTTCGATCGTCAGCATAATGATTCCTCCTTTTATGTGTCCGGTTCGGCGCGCGGCAGCCACATACCACTCTGCCGCGTACCCTTTCAATCAGCAGTCTAATCCGGAATCGCGAAAAGGAGTTGTTAAATTCAGTCAAATGAGATAATTTCTACATTTCAACCGATGAAAATGTTATGAAAACTGATGATTTGACCGTTTAAAATACATGAATATCAATAAAAAGTTTAGAAAACGCTCTGGAGCTGTAAAAGAGGAAAATAAAACCAAACGGGAAATTGATGCACTGTACCGGCATGAAACGCATCTGCGTTTATACGAATGAGGTTCACGGCAACAAAAAAGGAAATAAGGAGCACGGCTGCACAGCCGTTGGAAGCGGCTCGGGCGGAATTGACCGCCGTTTTTGAGATTCGATAGAATTTGCACGTGCCGTTTTCGAATCTTTATACAGTCCGCCATGAAATCGCGCTTGCAGAACCGCGGGGAACGCTGTAGAATAATAGACAATATCGGTCAATTATTGACAAGGAGTATTCATTATGCAGCAAAATGCAAAATTCATCCGTAAACTGCCCATCCCGATGGACATTAAAAAAGAGTTCCCCGTCACGGAAGAGGTCGCCAAGGTGCGTGAGGCGCGCGTGGAAGAGATGCGCGCGATCCTCGACGGGCGTGACAGCCGCCTGATGCTCATCATTGGCCCCTGCTCTGCCGACCGCGAGGACAGCGTGATGGACTATGTCTGCCGCCTCGTCCCCCTGCAGGAAAAGGTCAAGGATAAGATCCTGATCGTCCCGCGCATCTACACGAACAAGCCGCGCACCAACGGCTCGGGCTACAAGGGCATGCTCCACCAGCCCGACCCGAGCAAAAAGCCCGACATGCTCGAGGGCATCATCGCCATCCGCCGCCTCCACACCCGCGCGGTGCAGGAGACCGGCTTTGCCTGCGCCGACGAGATGCTCTATCCCGAAAACTACCGCTATCTCTCCGACATTCTGGGCTATGTCGCTGTCGGCGCGCGCTCGGTCGAGAATCAGCAGCACCGCCTCGTCGCGAGCGGTATTGATGTGCCCGTCGGCATGAAGAACCCCACGGGCGGCGACTTGAGCGTGATGATGAACTCCATCTATGCGGCGATGGGCGACCACACGTTCCTCTACCGCGGCTGGGAGGTCGAGACCGCGGGCAACCCCTATGCCCACGCCATCATGCGCGGCTATGTGAACGAAAAGGGCGACAGCCGCCCCAACTACCACTATGAAGACCTGGTGCAGCTGCACGAGCTGTACGCGGAAAAGGGCATCAAGAACCCCGCCTGCATCGTCGACTGCAACCACGCCAACTCCGGCAAGCAGTATTTGGAGCAGATCCGCATCGCGAAGGAGGTCCTGCACTCCAAGCGCCACTCGAATGACATCAACGCGCTCGTCAAGGGCATGATGATCGAGAGCTACATCGAGGACGGCAACCAGAAGATCACGGAGGGCACCTACGGCAAGAGCATCACCGATGCCTGCCTGGGCTGGGAAAAGACGGAGCGCCTGATCCTGGAACTGGCGGACCTGCTGTAAGAGCGCGCTTTTTTGACCGGAGTATCCACAGAAAGACCACAGGAGCGGCAAAGGCACTCCCGCATAAGGACATCAACAGAATACCGTTCATGAGCAAAGCGCGAGGCCACCAGAAAATCTGGTGACCTCGCTTTGCATTATACAGGCTGATGCCCCTTACTTGCCCTGATAAGTGCGGAACAGGAAGGTGACGATCTGAGCGCGAGTGCAGCCTGCGTTGGGGCTGAAGGTGGTAGCGGACGTGCCGTTGGTCACGCCGTTCTCCACTGCCCATGCCACACAGCACCAGCGCAGAAGGAATCAGCCGCCACATCGGTAAAGCCGTTGACCGTGCTGGGAGCCGTGCCCAGCGCACGGTACAGGAACGTCACACTCTGCCCACGGGTGCAGGTATTGTTGACGCCGAAGGTGCCATCTGCCATGCCGTTGGTAACTCCGAGCTGACGGCAAAGCGGCTGGTAGAATATGCGCTTGAGCATCACAAAATCGGCGTTGAGGGTCAGACCATGGTCATCATTGACGAGTGTCAGATCATCTTCAACTGCCGGGACTTCGGGCGGAAGGATCGGAACGCCTGGGTAACACTGTTCAGCCAGCATCGGAAGCTGGGTTTCAATTTCATTCTGATCACCCAGAATGATCGGATGCTGGACAAGCAGATTCGGGCGCTGGTGGAGACGGAAGTCCGGCACCGGAAGCTGAACAACTACGGTTTCGGCGGTCTGCTGATCTCCCTAACCGGTATGACGTGGTTCGTGGCGATCGAATACTGGTACGGCGGCAACAAGCTCATGCTCAGTAAGCAGATTTTTGCGTATCACAAGAAGTACAGCAAGGTCTACGACAGCTATAAGCTCTTCAGCGATATGGTCAGCGCAGGCGGGGCCGTCTGTGCCGGGGGGAACCGCGTAAGCGGTGGGGCCCCGGGGAACGGCGGCCCCGACGCGCATGACCAGCAAGCGAAAAAGCGCTTGATGCGTCGGCTCGTCGCTGTACTCACTGTCATACAAAATTCAGATCCTGGCACGGCTGCAGCCGCGGAACTGTAAGACGCCGGAAAAGTGCGGGAAACCGCACTTGACCCCCGGCTGGTAGCACGGGGGTGTTATTATGCATGGCAGTATGGTTCAAAGCCTTTCATATCAATGGTTTGAGGGTGATTTTATAGAGATACTGATTGACTATCTCAGATTTACCTCAAAAATACATAACTGGGTCGATCTTGCGGAAATGCTGGGACTGCAAAAAGTAGAATGGGAGCAGGGCAAGGCCCGTGACGGATGGCTCTATCATGAGTTCTTCGGCGGGATTCATCTCTATCACGGTGGCCGTGATGATGCCGGTGTGGAGCTGTCCGGCGCTGGCTGCCGGATGCTGGAAACCTGTAACGGAAATTCCTTTGACTGGGTCGCCCTGTTTAGCTACATCCGGGAGCAGGGCGATGAAATGAATCCTCGCCCCGCTCCACTCTCCGCCGTGCCACACGGCACAGCAGCGCCACAGCCGTACTCATACGCCCTCACCTCCGAACAGCAGCGCCGCCACCAGCGTCTCCAGCTCCTCCAGCCGGGTCTCCTGTGTGGGATGCGCCGCGCGGTAGTCGGCCCGCAGGGTCTCCGAGCAGTCCGCCTTGCCGGACAACTCATAGCCCTCCGCCAAGGGCCTATATACCGCCCCATCCTCGTCCGTCACGCTGTCTGCCGTGTAACTCCGCGCGTTTTTGATGGTCAGTGCGGGCGTATTTGTCCCAAGCTTGTATAAATACAAGATCATGCCGTTTCTCCTTATATAAATTTACCGCCCTGTATAATCACGCCGCCGTTTCTCGTTACATTTCCGCCGCTGCCCAGCGTGGCTGGGACCTTGTCCGAAAGCATGGCCACCCCACCGAGATCGGTAAATACGCCGTACTTGCTGCCGCCGTATTCTCCCCCTAGTTCTGTTTCGATTATGTCGATATGCCCGGCACCAAAACAGTTGATAACCATTTCAAAATTATGAAATTTACAATCCCAAAGATCACAACAACCGCGGTTGACTGTTGTTGCGGCACGCCCGACCTGTCCTCCGTTAGGTGACACATAGCCGGTAAAGGAACACTCCCGCGCCATGACCTCGCTGGTCGAGCAGTAGACGCAGCTTTCACCATACGGTATGTTTGATCCAAGTTCCCATTTCAGCTTCTCCATTATCACCGGCGCACTGCAGTTTTTCAGCGTAAAGCCCCGCGTAAACACGCAGTCTCCCAAATTGTTCGCGTGGAACGAGAGGCTGCCATAGCCGTGAAAGTCCTTCACGTAAACAATGTCGGAATTCGTTCCGCTGAGAGTGATGTCATGATGCTCAGTCAGCAAGCGGGGAAGGGAGTTGAGATAGGCTTGCAGCTCCGACGCAGGTATGGTGACGGCTCGGGATGGCACGCCGGTAGCCAGCACCTTTCTTCGCACCGGGCCGCAGTCGCTTTCAGTGATAAGACCGGCAGGGGAGCAGAGCACCTCTGCGCCGCCGTCCTTGCTGACGGTCTGGCGCAGGTAAAACCGCAGCACCGTGTCGCTTCCGGCCTGAATGGTCACAGGCTCGTCCAGCCGGTAGACGCAGTACAGGATCTCCCCCTCATTGGGATCTTCCGCATAGACGCCCAGCTCCGTCAGCGTGTATGTGGCCCCCAACTCCACCGCTGCCAGCGTCACGGGCAAAACGGCGGTGTTCCCAGCGCAGCGGGCCTCGCCCACCGCCAGCGTCTGCCGGATCTCCGGCAGTTGGGCGGCGTTGGGGACGTCCGCGGTATGTCCGCTGCCGCCCACCACACGGGTCACCCGCAGACAGGCCCCCGCGGCGGTTTTCGCCGTCAGCGCAAGGCCCTTGTTCGTATACGTTCCCTGAATATTCATAGCCCGTCTCCTATCTCAGCCGCCGGATGCCCCGTCTGGGACGCTGGGGCAGGGGAGCCGTCACCACCGGCGCGGAGGCGGGCAGACGGCTTTTCACGTCCTCCGCCAGAGACGCCTGATACGCCGCGCGGAATTCCTCCGTCCGGCGGTCTGTGTCGCCGTCGTCGCCCCCCGCCAGCAGCGGCGCGAAGGACTGGGGCACACCGCCCCGCTCCAAGGCGGCTCTGGCCCGCTCCACCTGCTCCCGGCGGAGCTTTTCCGCCCGCAGAGTTTCCAGTTCCTGCTTTTCTTCTTCGTTCATATATTACTTCTCCGTTTCCGTGGTTTCCTCGGCCTTGCGCCGCAATTCCTCCTCCGCATCCTTCACCCACGGCAGCTGTTCCAGAATGGTGCGCTTGGACAGCAGGGGAGAGAGGGACAGCAGCGTACCCGCCAGCGCCGTGTGATCCTGCGGCAGATTCTTGTAAAACGTGACCTGCCCCTGTTCCAGTGCCACCGGCGTCCCCAGCAGGGCAAAGCCGCCGGAAAGTGCCGTCAGCAGCCGGTGCAGACCGTCCAGAAAGCTGCGCTCCTTGGCAAGGCGCACCTGCTCGATGCCCCACAGCTTATACTGCATCGCCACGCCGGAGGCGTTCCCGGCGAAGCGCTCGTCGGAGAGGTCCGGCGTCATGCTCAGTTCCAGAATACTGCGGCGCAGATTGCTCTCCAGCTGGGCAAGGGCCTCGTGATTCAGATTCTTCACCACGAATTCCGCACGGCCCCCCTCCGCCAGAGAGAGGATGCGGGTGCGGTTGGCCTCGTCGATGTCGCCCTGGGTCGTTCCCTGCATCCCGTACAGGGCGAGGAAGGCGTTGGCCACCGACTGCATATCGTCCATGGCCCCGGAGAGCAGCAGGTTGTACGCGTCCATCAGACCCGTCACCATCTCGAAATCGCCGCAGGTCTGGCAGTTGTTGTTGAAGGGCACCAGCGCCAGATGCCCCGGCAGATTTTCCTCCGGCGCGCCCAGAGCCACCCGCTGGCCGTCCCATGTGGAGGGTGTGACCCGCTCCTCCTCGTAGAGCATCCCGCATACGGTGTCGTCCGGACGCTTGAACAGCCGGCCGGCGGCACGGAGCGGCTCACCGGCCTCTCCGCCGCGGATACCAAAGCAGGTAAGGGGGTCGCACCGGCACACCCGCACGCCGGACTGTTCCAGCCACACCAGCGCAAAGCCCTCGCCGCAGATGCTCATGTCCCGGCCGATGTCAAAGAGCAGATGATCCATAGGCAGACCGGCATAGATCCGCCCCTCCTCCGGGCGCTCATAGGAAAGGGTAGGGGGCACGCCGAGGAAATACCCGGTCTGCACCTCCGTGATGTAGCGGGGGAAGGGGACCCGCAGCAGATTGTTGGGCCGTCCCCGGACGGCCTCGCCCTTGGGCACGGGCTGCTGACCCTCGTAGTAGTCCCACAGCCGCTCCCTGTGGGGACGGACCCGGTACAAAAAGTCCGACATCGCCCCGGTCAGAGATTCCTCCGTCAGCGCCCCGGCGCAAATGTAGTCCTGTTTCAAATACGCAAACCTCCTCGGTCGCAAAACCCGGCCGGAATATTCCGCCGCGCACCCGTTTCACCGCGATCAGGCGGCAGCCTTGCCCCCGCCCTGTATGACTTTCTTCGGTGACGGCCTGTGCGCGGCCCGGTGAGCAGACAGTCTCGGATACCCATAGGTATCGCTATGGCCCCGGCGGCGATGCCCGACGGCCCGCCGTCCCGGAAAGGTCCTCTTTGTTCCGTACTGTCGCCTCTCCCGGCCCTATACTTTTATTGTAAGAGCCCCGCCTCACCCTACGCACCGGAACCGATTCTGAAAAACCCATCCCACTCTCCGCGATTCCTTTTTTCATGTCCAGTATCGCATATGCGGCCGATATCAGACAAATGGGCAGTATAGCTGTGCGTGCAATCCTTTTGGTATGTTTTTCTTGACTCTATTTTCAAATTCCGTTATCCTGTCTCTATAAATATGCCTTCTTTATGTGACAGGAGTGAGAGTTGTGCTGAAGATCTTGATCGTGGACGATGAACCGGATATTTGCGAGCTCATTCATAAGCTGATCGACTGGGAAGAGTTGGAGCTGACAAGTCTTGGCTCCAGTCAAAATGGCATAGACGCTATGGAGATCATTCTGCGGCAGAAGCCATATCCGATGCTACGGCTGCCATTTGCTGTACGCTGCTGTTTTTCTGGCAGTTCCCTAAAATACTGAGGAGAATAAAAAGTAAAAGCCTGTCTGAATAAGGTACGTTCTTGTTATGGCATTCCGTCTCTTTTTGCTTTGTTGAGGATGGTTGCTTCCCTTATTTGCTCTCGTCATTCCCGGTTCGGATATGTTGAATTGCATACCTCTCTAATTTCAGAATCAATGATTCGGGTATAAATATCCGTAAATCATATACAATTCGGTTTGCGTAATCGCGGTAATTTTGCAATTGGAAAACAACCGGAAATATCAATAACTTCATACGGTAAATGGAATGACTATGAACAGGATTCTTTTAATTTCAGTATTTAGTATCTTAACTTTCAATATTATGGCACAGGAGAAAATAGTACAGACAGCCGGGCGCACCCGATTAGGAGAGTTCGCCCCTAAATTCGCGGAGCTCAACGACGATGTTCTTTTCGGAGAAGTGTGGAGCCGCACCGACAAGCTTGGTCTGCGCGACCGTAGTTTAGTAACCGTTACCTCACTTATCAGTCAGGGTATTACAGACAATTCGCTCATATTTCATCTGCAGTCGGCAAAGAAGAACGGCATTACCCGTACTGAGATTGCCGAAATCATTACCCACATCGGTTTTTATGCCGGTTGGCCGAAAGCATGGGCGGCATTCAATCTGGCAAAAGACGTATGGGCGAAAAATGCCGTTGGTGAAGATGCTAAAGCCGCTTTCCAGCGCGAAATGATTTAACAAATATACATAACGTATGATAGGTATAAGGAGATGCTCAGGTCACCCCATCGTGACAAATAAAAAAAATCAAATCATAATAAAATGAAACAATTTATATTGGTAATTATGAGTTTACTAACTTTCAGTTGCTCATCGAAAGCACAAAAACAGACAACGGATACCGGTATGCAATCCGATAAGAAAATTCTCGTGGCCTATTTCTCCTGCACCGGAACTACGGAAAAAATTGCCGGTGCCATTGCTCAAGCTGTTAACGGTAAGCTGTATCGGATTACTCCGGCTGTAGCCTACACTTCGGCAGACCTTAATTGGAATAACAAAGCAAGCCGTAGTTCGGTAGAAATGGCGGATGATAATTCACGTCCTGCATTGGGTGGGGAAACACTCAATCTGAAAGATTACGACGTAGTATTCCTCGGTTATCCGATATGGTGGGATTTGTGTCCTCGTCCGGTCAATACATTTCTTGAGAAATATGACTTCTCCGGTAAGACTGTCATTCCATTTGCCACTTCCGGCGGCAGTTCTATTACAGGTAGCGTGAAACAGCTCAAGGCGCTATATCCTCAAATCGGATGGCAGGCAGGACGGCTATGCAATGGAAGTGCAAAGCAAGCAGGGGATTGGGCAAAGCGGGTAATCAGTGTAGAATAGAATACCATACCATTGTAACTGCCCAATATCACCAGATTCACCGATGATCGTCATTGGTTTATTTAGTATTACTTTATCAGCTATAGTAAATTGACTCAATAAATCAAGTTCATCATGAAATATACTATAATTAGGGATATCCAGTAAATGTCCCTAAAAAATAAGATGGCATGTGAAGATGATAGAGCATAACCACTTCATATGCCATTTTTATAGTCATTTTTCTGTGCTTTCTCACATAATTCTATCCGCAAGGATATGAAGTTCTGGAAAGAGCCTGATGCTTTCTTCTGATTGTGTGAGTAAAATCATATCATGCTGCTTTATCCGTTCTGTTTATTTCCTTGTACTGATGTATTTTACAATCTCCGCTCCTTTAAAATAAATAACCAGCGAACTGACAATAATCAGCATTCCCGCTACCGTACTGAATGTGGGGGATTCTCCCGCAAGCATTATCCAACTTAATACAGCTCCGAGAATCGGGTTGATAAGGCGGCACATATTGATGTCGCTGACTTTTGCGCCTTTGCTTTGCAACGCCATAAACCAGAAGCTGAATGCAAAGACGGAAATAAATACGAGGATGCCCAGGCTGATATAAAATCCGGCAGGCTTGCCGATGAAAGAGTGATAACCTTCCGTGCCCAGTCCTATGACGTAGATAAGGGCGCCACCGAAAAACATCTGTACGGCATTCAGGAAGATAGGATTGACCTTGCCTTTCTCTTCGGATACGGAGATGGCGGAATAGCCCTGAAAGATAATGCTGAGCAACAGTAGTATGATGCCTGTGATGCCTTTCCAGTCCAGCGGCTCACCGTCGCTGCCCATCCCTACAATCAGCAAGAGGCCTGCAAGGCTGATGATGAGGCTGACAATTTTGTAGCCGTTCAGTTTGTCGTTACTTGCCAGCAGATGGGCAAGCAGTACATTGATAAGCGGCGTCATGCCCATGATGATGGATGATATAGCCCCGCTTACGAAGTCCACTCCGAAATAAAAGGCCGTATAACCCATGAACATATTAATGAATATCAGATTGAGGAACAGTTTGCGGTGCTGCTTTATTTCCTGCCACATCCCCTTGTGCCAGGTATAGGCAAAAAGCAGAACGCCTACACTGGTGAAACGCAGCCCGGCAAAATTCATCGGAGTAAAATCATAACTGAGCCCTTGTTTGATGAACGGGTTTACGATGGCCCATAGCACAGATGCCAATATAGCGTATAGCAGTCCTTTTTTCATGCTTATAGAAAGTAGTTTGGTAAAATCGGGTGCAAAGATACGCCTTTCTTTTGAATTAAAAATTAAGCCAGCGTTTGAAAGCGGCGAGTTTCTCCTCGCTGATTGTGATTTTACTCTTATACGGCGGACGTACCGTTACCGATATTTTTCCGTTGAAGTAGGGTTCGGCATGGTCTATGGCATCGATGCACAGGATAATTTGCCTGTTGGCACGGAAGAAGCGGTCGGGATCCAGTTGTTCTGAAAGCTTATTCAACGAGAGGTCGAGTACATGTTCCTGATTGTTGCGGGTAACGGCAAAGGTCATTTTGTTCTCCGAATAAAAATAAGCTATATCGCTGACCTGCAAAGACCAGAAACGGTCGGCGCGGTATATGAGGAAACGGGTGCGGTATTGCTTTTCTTTGGATTGCAGGGCATCCAGCAGAGTTGCCAGATAGTCGTCGGGACGGGGATTGCTGCACTGCTGCAAGTGTTCGTATTTATCAATGGCTTCCTGCAAACGCTGCTCATCTATCGGCTTCAGGATATAGTCGATGCTGTTGACGGTGAAAGCACGGACTGCATACTGGTCGTAAGCGGTGGTAAAGATGATGGTGGATGAGGGATGGGCTGCCGAAAGAAAGTCGAACGAGTTGCCGTCGGCAAGTTGTATGTCGAGGAAGAGAAGGTCGGGGTGGGGATGCGTGGCAAACCACTCGGTAGCTTCTTCCACACTGCCTGGAATTACGGTGATGTCCCATTCCGGGCGCAAGCGGGCAATCATGGAATGCAGCAGGCGGGCAGCAGGAATCTCGTCTTCAATGATGGCAATAGCAGGCTTATTCATATAGCAAAGGGACTTTTACAGTAAATTTTTCGGTTTCGTTCTTGATAATGATTTTCTTGCCCGACATCAGTTCGCAACGTTTGGCAAGGTTCTCCAGTCCTATTCCGGATGATGCGACGCTCTTTTTGGGGTGTATCGGATTGCTGACGGACAGATACTCATCTTCGATGCGGATAGTGATAACCATAGGTTTGCCGGGAGTGATGGAATTGTGTTTGATTACATTCTCTACCAATAATTGCAGCGTGAGGGGCGGCAGCATCTTTTCCGCATATTCCGCAGGAACGTTGTTTTGGCACGTAAGGCAGTTGCCCAGACGGACCTCGTGCAGGAAAAGGTACGAACGGATAAATTCCAGCTCTTCGCCGAGCGTCACCAGTGTCTTGTCCTGGCTTTGCAGCACGTAACGGTAAACACTGGACAGGTGCTTGGTGAAGTGTACCGCATTTTGGGGGTTATACTCAATTTCAGCTATAAGCGTGTTGAGGCTGTTGAACAGAAAATGAGGATTGAGCTGGTTTTGCAGGGCGGTGTAGCGTGCCGTGTCGTTTTCGGCCTGCAATACAGCCGCCCGTTGTTGCAGCCTCAACGCCTTTTGGGTAGAACGGTTTGCCAGTAATAATCCCAAGACAACAAGTTCCACAAGCCAGATGGTAATCAGCATCCACCATCCTCTTGGCTGAATGGAGAACGGATTGGCTGCTCCCGCCAGTATTTTGGCGCTAACAAGCAGCCCGTAGTTCAGCAACAGGAAGAGCGACATGCCTGCCAGGTAGATAATAGGAATTTTCCACCGTGAACGCATATTTACGGCATACTGTGTATTAATCCATGAACTGAGGCGGAGGGTAGCATATCCCAGCACATTGAATGCCAGGATAAAATAGATGAACGCTCCGCGGGAATAGAGTGCATCGGCAATATGAGGAGACAGATTGGTATAGTCTACCAGCAGGAAGTAGGAGAACGCTCCTAATCCGGAGAACAGAATGCCGTATATCAGATTATTCCATTTCATGGGGGACAAAGTTATAATGTTTTGGGAAAACTCAATAGCTGTGCAATGCTTTTATCAGGCCGGAGTAGGAGCTTTGTGCCGAAACTTTGGCTTGCACGTAGTTTATTTGCGAGGCTTGCCGGTAGTTCTGGGCTTCAATGACTTCCATGATGGAGATTTTCCCCTCTTCATAACGTTCCAGTGCCTTCTGTTCGTTTTCACGTGCTTTCTCAAGGGAACTTCCGGTGAGGTCCACCTGTTTTATGGCTTGTGCAAGAGAAGTGCGGGCGGTTTGTATTTCGAGGTTTACGTTATCCGTCACTTTATTGAGATAGTCGTTTGCCATGCCTACTTTCCAGGCGGAAGAGCGTTTTTCATTGCGCCGTTTGCCCCATTCGAAAATAGGAACGGACAACTTGGCGTATATGGCATAGTTAGGGTCGAGGTCGGTTTTGAAGTCATAGCCGGGTGAGGAATAGCTGCCGTCTATTCCGACATACAGTTGCGGCTTGTATTTGGAGTCCGTCAGCTTACCCTGGCTTTCGGCTATTTTTATTTGGTCGTGCGCCATAAGCAGTTCGGGACGGTTGCTGCCGTCGGATGCCGGCAGGTTGTCGGACGGAAGCACTACGGGAATGGACTCCTGCACTTCGGTCCCGGATTCGAGCGGCATGCCTATCAGGGAGTTGAGCGCCATGCGTCCGGTCTCAAAACTGTTACGTGCCTGCAATACCTGGTATTCGGCTTCATTGAGTTTGACTTCTGCCATGAGCAGGTCTTGAGGGTCGACAAGTCCCGCCTCAACGCGTTCGCGGATAGTGCGCGCCAGTGAAGCGACCGAATTGCGGTAGTCTGTGGCTATGTTCATCAGTTCCCGGCGGGCTACGGCATTCCAGTATTGCATATCCGTCTGGTAGCATACGGAGGAGTGGAGCAGTTCCGCCTGATGAACATTCATGGATTGTTGGTGCTTTGCCAGCCGGATGGATTCGCGGATGCGTCCGCCGGTGTAGAGGGGCTGCATCAACGAGAGGGATGCGCCGTATTTCATGTCACGCCCTTCGAAAGTGAGAGGATTGCTTTGGGGCAGGTTCACGGTAAGTTCGATGGGATTTCCGGTGTACTGGAAGTTTGCGTCTCCCGACAGCTTGGGCTTTAAATCGGCTTTGGCGGCTTTTATCAGCTCCATGCTGGAAGCGATGTTCTTGTCTGCCGCACGCAAGTCGTGGTTATAGTCCAGAGCCATTACCCTATATTTCTCCAGCAGGGAATCCTGCTGGGAAAATACGGGTTGAACACACAAATAAAAAAGTAATAAAGTATAGAATGTCTTCATGCTTACTTATTGATTTTTATACGATAAAACAGGATATATAATGCCGGAGTGACAAACAGCGTCAGCAAAGTGGCGAATGTCAGTCCGAAGATAATTGTGGCTGCCATGCCGCCGAAAGCAATATCAAACAGCAACGGAACCATACCGAGAATGGTAGTCGTGGCAGCCATTAGTACGGGACGGGTACGCGAAACGGTGGATTCTATCACGGCTGTGTAAGCAGGAACTCCTTCGCGGCGCTGAATGTTGATTTCGTCTATCAGCACGATAACGTTTTTGATAATCATACCCAGTAGTCCCAACCAGCCGGCAATGGGGAAGAAGCCGAAATCGAATCCGGTGAGCAGCATTCCTACGGCGACACCTATCAGTGACAGGGGAAGTATGCACAGGATGATGATGGGCTGGCGGAAGTTGCCGAACAGCGCCACCAGAATTACAATCAGCATGAGGAATGCCAGCGGGAAGTATTTGGCAATCGCTTCCATGGCTTCACCCTGGTCTTTGTACTGCGAATCCCAAAAGAATGTATAACCCGGCGGTAGCGGCATTGCCTCTATCTCACTGCGTATTTCCCCGTGTACCTCTGCCATGGTATGCCCAGGTTTTACGCCGCACATGGCAGCCATGCTGAGCTGACGGTTATAGGTACGCATCTGCGGAAATTCCCACGTTGTTTCAATGCGTTCCGTCACTTGCGATAAGGGAGCCGAGCGTTCGCCGTTCCATACGGAGAAGTTGCCCAGGGAAGCCGCATCCGTAATGTCGTATCTTTCGGACTTCAGCAGAACAGGGACTTTCTTCTCGTTATCCCGATAGATGCCTACCGGTACACCGTCGCTGATGGATTTGACGGATTGCATCATCTGCGCTTTGGTGATGCCCAGTTCGCCGGCTTTTACCGGATCGTAGACGGGGCGTAGCATCAATGCCATATTTCCCCATTCGTTACGGGCATCCGCTACTTTAGGATTGCGGCGCATAATTTCGATGGCCTGCCCTACGAGCGAATCGAGCACTGCCGGGTCGGGGCCCAGGAAGCGGGCTTCGATAACGGCTTCCGTCAGCGGGCTCAGTTCGAATTTGTTTACTTTGATGAGCGGTCCGGGAAATTTCAGGCGGATAGAGTCCTGCAATGCGGCGTTGAGCCGGCGCGACTCTTCCGAAGTATGGCACTTCACAAGCAGTTGTGTATAGTTGGACTGAGGTCCGAATGCTACGTTCGACAGATAATAGCGGGGTGGGGTCCTGCCGATGAAGGTAGATACCATTTCCGCTTCCCCGTGTGTACGGATATATTCTGCCATTTCTTCTGCCAGCTTCCCGGTTTCGTCGATGTTGGAACCTTCGGGCAGCCATACGTCTACGGTAAAATATTGCTTGTCCAGTGCAGGTACGAATACTTTGGGGATGAATTTGAAGCTCCATGCAGAGAGTACCAGCAGTAAGACCATGCAGGCTATTGTGGCATAGCGATGTTTGATGACCCAGCGCAGGGAACGGCGGAACATATTGTAATACTTTCCGTCGAACAGGGCGCTTTTCAGCTCTTCCGGCCGGGGACGGCGTACAAATTCCTGAATGAAGAACGGAGTTTGCGTCAGTGCGAACACCCAGCTGAACATCAGCGAAACCCCGATAACGATTACCAGCGAGGAAAGCAGCTCACCGGTAATGTGGGGTGAAAAATAAATGGGCAGGAACGTCAATATGGCAATGACGGTTGCCGCCAGCAACGGCAGGGCAGTGGAGGAACAGGCGCGCATGATGGCAACCCGCTTTCTCATGCCCCGTTGCATGTTTACCAGTGCGGAGTCGGACACCACAATGGCATTATCCACCA
>ERZ773195.620-NODE-620-length-30344-cov-5.556968_pt1 | contig 30344 bp, 26 predicted proteins | sample MGYA00580530_ERZ773195 | MGnify/ENA primary metagenome ERZ773195 (study PRJEB29015, sample SAMEA2737751) | human gut metagenome | biome: human gut; feature: human-associated habitat; material: faeces | place: China | collected 2012 ...
GGTTCCGTCAAGATTTATGCGCAAAATTGTTTGCAGGCTCCGGCTGAGTGAAGTCAGCCGGCAATAGAGGCGTCGTCCAAAGCCGCCTCCAAGTGCTTCATGTTCATGTATTTCTTGCAGCCTCACTGGGCTTCGCCATGTGGCGGGCACAGACCAGCATCAGGGAGGCAAATTTGTTGTCCCCAGCCTGTGTGGTGCCGATGTAGAAGTTCATCAGTCTGTGAATCAGGGCGGAAAACGATATATCGCCCACATTGCCCAGACATGGTATGAGGCCAATAAGAACAAGGGCATCATGTTCAGAATGCAGGATCGGGTAGAATCCGGGAAAAACGGAGAGCACTGGGTGTCGTTCTATCAAACAGGCTTATCAAAACATTCTTATTTCCGGCAGCGCTGGAGATGTCCATGCATCAGGATGCTGGGCCAAAGGTGATTCCGTGCCGCTGACCTCCGGCACAAGCCGCAGATTCGGGATCGTGCTGCGTTTTTAGTATTCGGATGGTACGGAGGACGAGGAGATCGCCAACGTCAATCCGGATTGCAGCAGTCAGAACGACTGGCAGTATCTGTCCCTGCGGGCAGTTGCGAAAAAAAGCGTATACCTCCATGCGGATCGTGTTGCGTTATGACAAGTACCCCCGTAACCGTCAGGTTACAGGGGTACTTCTTTTTTCACAGATGGAACATATTCACCAGAAACAGCAGGGCCAGTCCATAGTAGGTCACCACGGCCACCAGATCGTTGACCGTTGTGATCAGCGGGCCGGAGGCCACCGCCGGATCGATGTGGATCTTATGAAACAGCATGGGAACCATCGTCCCCACAAGGCTGGAGATCACCATGGCCACCACCAGCGACACCCCAACGCAGCCGGAGATCAGAAAAGCCGGCCCCCACGCATAGCCCTTGCACGCATGGATGTAAACCCCCAGCACCGCCAGCGCCATGAGTCCCAGGCACCCGCCGTTGAGAAGACCCACCCGCATCTCCTTGCCCAGCAGGGCCAGTTCCTCCTTCAGGGTAAGGTTCTCGTCCATGAGGACCCGGATGGTGACGGCCAGCGACTGGGTGCCGACGTTGCCCGCCATATCCAGCACCAGCGACTGGAAGCAGATGACGATGGGCAGCACCGCCACCACGGACTCGAAGATGCCCACCACCGACGAGACGCCCATGCCCAGAAACAGCAGCACGATGAGCCACGGCAGACGCTTTTTCATACTGACGGCGGCAGGCTCCCGAAGGTCCTCCTCCGAGGTCAGGCCGCCCAGCTTGGCGTAGTCGTCGCCCATGGCGTCATCCACCAGCTCCACCAGATCCTGAGCGGTGAGGATACCGGCGATCCTTCCGTCCTCCGTCAGCACCGGCAGGGAATCCTCCTCATACTCTGCGATCCGGTCGATGCAGTCCTCCACCTTTTCATGGGCCAACACATAGGGATAGCTGCGGCGGATGATTCCGCTCAGCGGATCGTTTTCACGGGCGATGATCAGATCCTTCAGGTCGATGGCCCCGGCAAAGACGCCGCTGCCGTCCACCACATACAGCGTGGAGATATTGTCGTGCTCACCGGCCTGCCGCACCAGCTCGTTCATGGCGCCGCAGACGGTCAGCGTATCCGGGATGCAGACGAAATTGCCGCTCATGCGGCTGCCGATCTCCTCCTGATGAAAGGCCAGCAGCCGCTGGACATCCTTCCGGGTATCGTCGTCCAGATGTGCGGCCAGGGTCTGTTTCTTCTCCTCCGGAAGCTCCCGCAGCATATCCAGCGCATCCGCCGTGTCCATGTCGGTGATCACCGCCGCCGCCAGATCTGCCGGAAGTTCCGCCAGAAAGCGGGAGGCATCGTCCAGATAGGGGAATATCTCCGCCAGCGTCTGGGCGTCCAGCTGCCGGAACAACCGCTCCCGCTCCGCATCCGTCAGCAGGGTGACGGCCTTGGCCACATCTCGCTGGTGATAGTGCTTCAGCAGCTCCGGCAGACGGTCCCCGTTTTGGGCCGTGCGGATGACCGCTGCGATCTCCTGTGCGAACTCCTTGTTTACCATTCTGTTCATCATATTCTTGTCCTCCTTTGACGCTACTTTGGGCAAAATGGGCGCAAAAATACACCGCCTCAGAGATAGTTGCCACAGCAAGACGTCTCCGGTGCGGTGCAGAAGGACACAACAAAACAGAATGTGGTCAGCTCCTGTCCATGGATGACCACACCCTGTGTCTCTGCGGGCCGCATACCCGGCTTCGTCCTGTACTTCCGCAGCTATCCATGAACATTCACCTCCGTTGATGGCTGAAATAGGTCTTTTTTGACCACAGCCCATCATAGCAGAACCCATCGGCACTGTCAACCGTTTCTTTCCCCAGCATTTTGCAGCCCCGGAGGTCTTACGACCTCCGGGGCTGCGCTCCCAATATTTACTGTCCCTGAGGCAGAATCTCCACAGTCCTGCCGCCAAGACTCTCATAGATGCGGTGGGAAACGGAGAGAACCGTACGCCCACGGGAGGCCTGACGCAGAGCCTCCCGCACACGGGCCTCCGTCTCGGCATCCAGATTGGCGGTGATCTCATCCAGCAGCAGCACAGCGGGGTCTGCCGCTGCGGCCCGTGCAATGGACAGCAGCTGCCACTCTCCCTGAGAGAACATCCCGTCCGTACACACCGTGTCATACCCCTCCGGCAGCGCCTGGATGGCCTCGTCAATCTCCCGGACGATGGTGTCCGGTCCCTCTCCCTGCACGATGTGGCGGAAGATCTTGATGACGGCGTAGTCCGGCACACTGCACGCCCCGCCGTCTGCGTGCCTCTCCACCACGCAGTAGGAGCCCTTGCCCAGATGCGGGTCCTCCACATACTCGATGCGCTCCAGCTCCGTCACCACCTTGGCCGCATCCACCAGCGCACTGCACCCCTTCTCTGGGGGGTGGACTTGGAGAGCGCCCAGCGGGATTCCTTTTACTGGGCGCTTTACTGCTCTGACAGCACCATGGAGGCCGTCCGGGCCACGGAGGAGTGCTACCGACGGTGTTTACTACGCCAGCGTCAACATGAAGAACGCCAGCAGTATTCCATGGGCAACGTCTCTCTGCGAGGCAGCGCCAGCCAAGACCATCCATCTGACAGCTCTGGGGACCGGGGTCGCTCAGAGCATCTACGAATAAAATCAAATGCTCCGGGACCTTCTCATCCGGTTGGGCGTCAGCGAGGCCACCGCTGCCAAGGATGCCCGCAAAATGGAGCACGCTGTCGGCGCGGCAGACAGAGCATCTGGTGTACTTTCTCCGCTTCGTCAAGACCCTCCGCAAGGAGCCGGAGACGACGGAGTCCTGAGCCGCTTCTTGCAAAGTGTAAGGCTTCGGGTATATTTTCTTCTTCCTTTTGTTCCGTTTCTCTGCTATACTGGAGCCATACCAAGAAACACACGGCGGAGGTTCTCCCCTTCTCTGCCGGAAAATCGTAAGGAGGATACCACCATGCGTTATGAAATCAAAGGCACTCCCTTCCCCGTGGTAATCTGTCAGCTGGAAGACGGCGAGCAGATGGTCACGGAGCGTGGCTCCATGGTCTGGATGAGCCCTAATATGGAGATGCAGACCCATGGCGGTGGACTGGGGCGGATGTTCTCTAAAATGTTCTCCGGCGAGAGTATGTTCCAGAACATCTACACCGCTCACGGCGCCGGGATGATCGCCTTCGGCTCCAGCTTCCCCGGCCAGATCAAGGAGATCGCCATCACTCCCGGCCACGATATGATCCTCCAGAAGAGTGCCTTTCTGGCCGCCGTGCCGGGAGTAGAGCTGTCCATCCACTTCAACCAGCGGCTGGGCGCAGGCCTCTTCGGCGGCGAGGGCTTCATCATGCAGCGCCTCAGCGGCAGCGGCATGGCTTTTGCCGAGATCGACGGCACGCTGGTGGAGTACGACCTCCAGCCGGGTCAGCAGATCGTGGTGGACACCGGCAACGTGGCGGGCTTCACCGCCGGGGTGCAGATGGAGATCCGTCAGGTTCCCGGCATGAAGAACAAGCTGTTGGGCGGCGAGGGCCTGTTCAACACCGTCCTCACCGGTCCCGGACGTATCTGGCTGCAGACCATGCCCATCTCCGGCGTGGCCGCCGCCCTGCTGCCCTATATCCCCACCGGCAACAATTAAGCTGTCTGTCAGGCCCGCAGAGTCCTTCTTTGCGGGCTTGGCAAATTTTTTTATTTTTCACGCAATAAAACCGCATCTCCACGCATTGCAGGGATGACAGGAGATAAAAGCCTATGACTGCATGGCCCGCCACAACCGAATATGCCGGCAGCAGTGCTCATCTGACGGAGCTGCTGGCCGCCATCGCCGCCGGGCAGCAGGATGCGCTGGCGCAGCTCTACCATCTCACCCGAACGGCGGTGTATGGTCTGTCGCTGTCGTACCTGAAAAACACCCACGACGCACAGGATATCACGCAGGATGTATTCGTTCATGTGTGGGATCACGCCCCGCAGTATCGCCCCACCGGCTCTCCCATGGGCTGGTTGCTGACGGTCTGCCGGAATCTGTGCCTGATGCGTCTGCGGCGCACGGAGCGCCACGCCGTTCTCAGCGAGGCAGAATGGGACGCCATTCCCCAGCAGGAGACCGGTCTGACCACAGAGGAGCGAACGCTGCTGCAGCACGTTCTGTCCCGTCTGGGGGAGGAGGAGCGGCGCATCGTACTGCTCCATGCCGTCACCGGGCTAAAACACCGGGAGATCGCCGCTCTGCTGGAGCTGCCCCTCCCCACCGTCCTGTCGAAGTATCACCGAGCAATCCGAAAAATGCGTGCTGATCTGGAAGGAGATAACGCCCATGACAAATGAAAAGCTGGAACAGTGCCTTGCACAAGCGCTGGAAAAAACAGCCCCCCATGACGTGGACGGCGTTCTCTCCCGCTGTGAGAAGCGGAAAGGAACGGAAATCCCCATGAAAACAAAACCTCACTCCCTGAAAAAATGGATGGCGATGGCGGCCTGTCTGGCCCTTCTGCTGCTGTGCGGCGGCGGACTGTTTCTGCGGCAGGCCAATGCTGTGGCCTCCGTGGTCTCCATCGATGTCAACCCCAGCATCGAGCTGCGGGTCAACCAAAATGAAAAGGTTCTGGCCTGCGTGCCTATGAACGACGACGCCCATGCCATTCTGGCGGATATGGGCGACGGCGAGGATCTGAAGGGGGCCAAGCTGGATGTGGCAGTAAACGCCATCGTCGGCAGTCTGGTCCGCAACGGCTATCTGGAGAGCATCTCCTCCGCCATCATGATCTCCGTAGAGGATCGGGATCAGAGCCGGGCTCACCGACTGCAGCAGGACCTCTCCGCCGCCGTGGACGGCATCCTGCGGGACAGCGCCTCTCAGGCCTCCGTATTGACCCAGACGGTCACGCAGGACACGTCTCTGGAGAAGCAGGCCAAGGACCACCACATCTCCACCGGCAAGGCGGCGCTGGTGAACCGTATCCTCGCCCTGAACAACAGTCTGTCCTTTGAGGAGCTGTCCAGGCTCTCCATCGGTGAGCTGAAGGATCTGGCCGAGACCGGCGCTCCTGCCATGCCCATCGGCATGGAGCGAGCACTGGAGATCGCCCTGCTCACCTGCGGGCAGTCCGCCGACCAGCTGACCAAGCAGGAGGTGGACGCTGAGCTGGACGAGGTTCCCGCCCACTACGAGGTGGAGCTGGAGGACCGCAGCGGTACGGAGTACGAGTATCGCATCGATGCCTATACCGGCGCTGTGCTCACCTCCTATGTGGAGCCGGACGGTCACGACGATGTGGATGACCACGATGACCATGATGATGACTACGACGATGACGACGATGATGCCCAGCCCACCGGGCAGATCGGCCACGCCGCAGCCAAGGCCGCTGCCCTGACCCACGCCGGTGTGTCAGAGAGTCGGGCCTACGACATGGATGTGGAGCTGGATGACGAGGATGGCCGCTGGGTATACGAGGTGGAATTCAAGGCGGATGGCATGGAGTACGAATATGTCATCGATGCCTATACCAGCGCTGTACTGGAATACGATATGGAGCAGGACGATTGACCCCTTATAGCAAAAGAGGCAGGCACAAAAGTGCCTGCCTCTTTGTCGTTATTCCGATTCCGGCGGCGCTCCGGGGTCTCCCTCCGGCAGCGATGCCTCCTTGTCCTCGTCCTCCGACAGGGTGGGGATAAATGCCTGCGCCAGCTTTCCCTTGCCCCGGTGCTTGATGTAGAAGTAGCCGATGACGCTGAAGATCACGGCACCGATGAAGTTGACGAACAGATCCTCCATGGTATCGTACAGCCCGATATCCAGATACCCGTCAAAGCCCAGATCCGTGCCGTTGACGGCCACCGAGTGGATGCCGTCGATGGTGATGGGGGTGTTGCTGTTGGTGGGGTCCAGCATCACGGAGGTAATGCTCTGCACCACGGTGTCCTTCTGCATATCCAGATGGAACACCCGGTCCATGCCGAACTCGAAAAACTCCCACAGCACCCCCACGGTCATGGAGAAGCAGAAGGCCGCCAGCGCCACATATACCGGCGACAGCTGGAACTTGATGCGGCTGTTGCGGTTCAGGATGTCGATAAGGGCAAAGCCCGTGGCGGCACAGAGGAAGCCCGTGGTGGTGTGGAGCATGGAGTCCCAGTTGGGGTAGGTGATGAAGTAACACTCCAGCTCCCCCAGTATCTCCGCTGCGAAGATGAACAGCAGGATAATGATCTCCAGCACCGACGGCAGTTGGATACCGAAGTTCTGCTGAATGAAAAACGGCAGGATGAACAGCGCCAGCACCAGCAGGCAGATGAAAGCGCTTTCATATTCGCCCCGGATGATGGACATTACCAGCTCCGCCAGCACGATCAACCGCAGGGCCACATATACGGCGAACACCGCCGGCTGCTTGTGAATGGTCTCCTTCAGCCGCTGGACCGTATCTCTGGGTTTGGGCGTTTTTTTCATAAAGGCTCCTTCCCGGCACAGCACTGCGCCGCTGTGGTTTTTTCTGCATGGTATCATATCCCCGGTCAAAACGCAACGAAAAATGTGACAAAAATCGTGGCGGCCCGTCTTGACAAGCGGCCCGCTGTGTGATAATCTAAGAAAAATTTGCCATGCGGAGGTGATGACCGTGACCGTCGTTTTTCAGGATGCCCAGATATTCCGCCGAGGTGTTCTCACCCGTGGGGATGCTGTTTTCTCTTTTGAAATCCAACACGGCACCAGTGTTTCTCCCGTTCATATTCCCGCCTCTTCTTTTGTGATATGTCCCGGTTTCGTTGATGTACACGTACATCTTCGTGAGCCGGGCTTTTCTTATAAGGAGACCATGTCCAGCGGCACCCAAGCCGCCGCTCACGGCGGATACACCACGGTGTGTGCCATGCCCAATCTGGACCCGGTGCCGGACAGCCTGCCCCATCTGGAGCAGCAGCTGGCCCTGATCCGCCGGGATGCCGCCATCCGGGTGCTGCCCTATGGCTCCATCACCCGTGGCCAGCTGGGGGAGGAGCTGTCGGACATGGCGGCCATGGCCCCCTATGTGGCGGCCTTCTCCGACGACGGGCGAGGTGTGCAGAGCGAGGCGCAGATGCGCCTTGCCATGGAGACCGCCAAGGGGCTTCATAAGCTCATCGTGGCCCACTGCGAGGACAATTCCCTCCTCCACGGGGGCTACATCCACGACGGGGCTTACGCCCGCACCCACGGCCACCGGGGCATCTGCTCCGAAAGCGAGTGGGGGCAGATCCGGCGGGATTTAGAGCTGGTGCGCCAGACCGGCTGCGGCTACCACGTCTGCCACATCTCCACCAAGGAGAGCGTGGCCCTGATCCGCCGGGCCAAGGCCGAGGGGCTGGACGTCACCTGTGAGACGACCCCCCACTATCTGCTGATGGACGAAACCATGCTGCAGGAGGACGGCCGCTTCAAGATGAATCCCCCTCTCCGCAGTCCCGCCGACCGGGAGGCCCTGCTGGAGGGGCTGGCCGACGGCACCATCGATATGATCGCCACCGATCACGCCCCCCACAGCACCGAGGAGAAGTCCCGTGGGCTGGAGAAGAGCGCCATGGGCATCGTGGGGCTGGAGACCGCCTTCCCCCTGCTGTATACCTATCTGGTAAAGCCGGGCCTGCTCTCCTTCCCCCGTCTGATGGAGCTGCTCCACGATGCTCCCTGCCGCCGCTTCGGCCTCCCGCAGGGGGAGATGGATGGCCCCCACGCCGATTTCACGGTCTTTGACCTGTCGGCCTCGTATCCCATCGACCCGGCGGACTTCCTCTCTCAGGGGAAGGCCACCCCCTTCACCGGCTGGCCGGTACAGGCCCGCTGCCTGCTGACGGTCTGCAACGGCCGCCTCGTCTGGCAGGACGGTGATCTCTTTTCCAAGGAGGACCACACATGAAGCAGGTCACATGGACCATTACGGAAAATACGCCCCTGACGCCGGACACCTACCGCCTACGTCTCACCGGCGACACGGAGGCCATCACGGCCCCCGGTCAGTTCGTAAACCTGAGGCTCTCCGGCTTCTACCTGCGCCGCCCCATCTCCGTCTGCGACTGGGAGCCCGGTGCCGCCACCCTTATCTATAAGGTGCTGGGCCACGGCACGGCGGCCATGACCCATCTCCCCGCCGGAACGGAGCTGGATGTGCTGACAGGGCTGGGCAACGGCTACGACACGTCTCTCGCCGGGGAGCGCCCCCTGCTGGTGGGCGGCGGCGTCGGCATCCCGCCCCTGTACGGACTGGCCCGCCGTCTGACGGCGGAGCATCGTCAGGTCACGGCGGTGCTGGGCTACAACCGGGCGTCAGATATTTTTCTGGTGGAGGAGCTGCATGCGCTGGGCGTCACCGTCCGTCTCCTCACCGCCGACGGCAGCGCCGGGACCTGCGGCCTTGTCACCGACGGTATGGAGGGCGTGAATTACACCCACCTCTATACCTGCGGGCCGGAGGCCATGCTCCACGCCGTGTGGCAGCGCTGCCGCACCGATGGGCAGTTCAGCTTTGAAGAGCGCATGGGCTGCGGCTTCGGGGCCTGCATGGGCTGCACCTGCCGCACCAAGTACGGCCACAAGCGCATCTGCAAGGACGGCCCCGTCCTGCGAAGGGAGGAGATCGTATGGTAAATACCGCCGTCACCCTCTGCGGCCTGCCGCTGGAGAATCCCGTCATCCCCGCCAGCGGCACCTTCGGCTATGGGTATGAATTTGCACAGATCTACGACATCAACTGTCTGGGGACCTTCTCCTTCAAGGGGACGACGCTCGCCCCCCGGTACGGAAACCCCACCCCCCGCATCGCTGAGTACGCCGGGGGCCTGCTGAACTCCGTGGGGCTGCAAAACCCCGGTGTGGAGGCCGTCATCCGGGAGGAGCTGCCCCGTCTGCGGGAGGTCTTTCACAAACCGGTGATGGCCAACGTCAGCGGCTTTTCCATAGAGGAATACGCTCAGGTCTGCCGCCAGCTGGACGGCGAAGAGCAGGTAGGCTGGCTGGAGGTGAATATCTCCTGCCCCAATGTTCATGGCGGCGGAGCCGCCTTCGGAGCCGAGCCCCAGACGGCAGCTGCCGTCACACGGGCCGTCCGTGACGTGACGAAAAAGCCGGTCATCATGAAGCTCTCCCCGGCCGCGGCGGATATCGCTGCCGTGGCACGGGCCTGTCAGGAGGCCGGAGCCGACGGTGTCAGCCTTATCAATACTCTGCCGGGGATGCGGATCGATCTGAAGCGCCGCCGTCCCCTGCTGGCCAACGGCACCGGCGGAATGTCCGGCCCCGGCATCTTTCCGCTGGCGGTGCGGATGGTGTATCAGGTCTACGAGGCCGTGGACATTCCCATCGTGGGCATGGGCGGCGTCAGCACCGCCGAGGACGTGCTGGAGCTGATGCTGGCCGGGGCCACCGCCGTGGGCGTGGGAGCCGCCAATCTGGTGGAGCCCTGCGCCTGCCGGAAAATCATACAGGACCTGCCTGCCGCCATGGAGCGGTACGGCATTCAGCAGCTTACGGATATCATAGGAGGAGCACATCATGGGTAAAGACGTTATCATTGCACTGGACTTCGACAGCCGGGAGAAAACACTGGCTTTTCTGGACCGCTTTACAGAGGAGAAGCCCTTCGTCAAGGTGGGCATGGAGCTGTTTTACGCCGAGGGTCCCGCCATCGTCCGGGAGATCCGCCGCCGGGGCCACCGCATCTTTCTGGATCTGAAGCTCCACGACATCCCCAACACGGTAAAAAAGGCCATGGCCGCCCTGTCGGCGCTGGACGTGGACATCATCAACCTCCACGCCGCCGGTACCGCCGCCATGATGACCGCCGCTCTGGAGGGCCTCACCCGCCCCGACGGCACCCGCCCTCTGCTCATCGCCGTCACCCAGTTGACCTCCACCGATCAGGAACGCATGGAGCGGGAGCTTCTGATCCACGCCCCGCTGGAGGAGGTGGTGCTTAGCTATGCCTCCAACGCCGCTGCGGCAGGGCTGGGCGGTGTGGTCTGTTCCCCGCTGGAGGCCGGAGCCATCCATCGGCGCTGCGGGGCCAGCTTTCTGACGGTGACCCCCGGTGTACGGTTCGCCGGAGGGGATGCCGGAGATCAGAAGCGGGTCACTACCCCCGCCAAGGCCCGTGAGCTGGGCTCTGATTACATCGTAGTGGGCCGCCCCATCACGCAGGCGGAGGACCCCGTGGCTGCCTATCGCCGCTGCGTAAAGGAGTTTGCGGGCTGATGCGCTGGAACACGGTACTTTTCGACTTAGACGGCACGGTGACAGACCCCAAGGAGGGCATCACCTGCGCCGTGGCCTACGCCCTGCGGCAGCAGGGCATCATCGCTGACCCAGATACCCTCACCCCTTTCATCGGCCCGCCCCTCCACGAGAGCTTCCCGGAGCTGTTCGGCCTGACGGAGGAGCAGACGGACCGGGCCATCCGGGATTTCCGAGTGTACTTCTCCCGGCAGGGTTGGGCGGAGAACATCCCCTACAAGGGCATGGCAGAATTTCTGGAAAGCCTGCAAAAGGCCGGGCAGAAGCTGGTCATCGCCACCTCCAAGCCGGAGGAATTCGCCCTGCGCATCATGGAGCACTTCGGTCTGGCCGCTTACTTCCACCGCATCTGCGGCGCACAGAGGGAGGACCGGGCCAGCGCCCGGAAGGGCAGCGTGGTGGCCGATGCCCTGCGCCGCAGCGGCACGGACGGCCCCGCCGTCATGGTGGGCGACCGCCGCTTCGACGTCGCCGGCGCCCATGAAAACGGTCTGCCCGCCATCGGCGTTCTCTACGGCTACGGCGGCCGGGAGGAACTGGAAAACGCCGGAGTCGACTATCTGGCCGCCGATCTTCACGAGCTCAAGCAGCTTCTGCTGCAGGAATAGGAGGAACTTATGGACAACATCCGCACCCACATTGCCCGGCATCTGCTCTCCATCGGAGCGGTGTTTCTGCGGCCCGACGAGCCCTTTGTCTGGGCCAGCGGCATCAAAAGCCCCATCTACTGCGACAACCGCCTGATCCTCACCGCTCCGGAGGCCCGGAACGAAGTGGAGCAGGCCATTGCCGACACCGTCCGCCGGGAGTACCCGGAGGCGCAGGTGCTTATGGGCACCGCCACCGCCGGTATCGCCCACGCCGCCATCGCCGCCCACCTGCTGGGCCTGCCTATGGGCTACGTCCGCTCCGGCAGTAAGGACCACGGCCGCAAGAACCAGATCGAGGGCAAGCTGACCCCCGGCGAGAAGGTGGTGGTCATCGAGGACCTGATCTCCACCGGCGGCAGTGTGCTGGACACCGTGGCCGCCCTGCGGGCCGCCGGAGCGGAGGTGCTGGGCGTCATCAGCATCTTCACCTACGGCATGGCCAAGGGCCGCCAGCGGCTGGCAGAGGCCGGTGTCAAGTGCGTCAGCCTCACCGATCTGGACACCATCGCTCAGGTGGGCGTCCAGCAGGGATACATCACGCAGGGAGACGTGGCCCGGCTGCTGGCCTTCCGGGATGACCCTTCCGACGAAAACTGGATCAGAAAAGGAGAATGAACCGTATGAACCATCTCATTGACATTTTGCAGCTGTCCCCGGAGGAGATCATGGAGCTGGTGAACACCGCCTGCGACATCATCGACCATCCTGCCGCCTACGCCCACAAGTGCGACGGCAAAATTCTGGCCACCCTGTTCTTCGAGCCCTCCACCCGCACCCGTCTCAGCTTTGAGAGCGCCATGCTGAGTCTGGGCGGGCAGGTGCTGGGCTTCTCCTCCGCCAACAGCTCCTCCGCCGCCAAGGGCGAGAGCGTGTCCGACACCATCCGCACCGTCAGCTGTTACAGCGATATCATCGCCATGCGGCACCCCAAGGAGGGCGCTCCGCTGGTGGCCTCCCGCCACTCGCTGGTACCCATCATCAACGCCGGAGACGGTGGCCACAACCATCCCACCCAGACCCTGACGGATCTGCTGACCATCCACCGGGAGAAGGGCCGCTTCGACGATCTGACCATCGGCCTGTGCGGCGACCTGAAATTCGGCCGCACCGTCCACTCTCTGGTGGCCGCCATGAGCCGCTATACCGGCATCCGCTTCGTACTCATCTCCCCGGAGGAGCTGAAGCTGCCCCGCTACGTCAAGGAGCAGTACATCAAGAGCAGGAACATCCCCTACATCCAGTCTACCTCTCTGGATGAGGTGATGCCGGAGCTGGACATCCTCTACATGACCCGTGTCCAGCGGGAGCGGTTTTTCAACGAGGAGGACTACCTGCGCCTGAAGGACAGCTACATCCTCACCCCGGAGAAGCTGAAAAACGCCAAGCCGGACCTGCGGATCCTGCATCCCCTGCCCCGTGTCAATGAGATCTCTGTGGCGGTGGATGAGGACCCCCGTGCCTGCTACTTCCAGCAGGTGCAGTACGGCAAGTACATCCGCATGGCGCTGATTCTGAAGCTGCTGAACATCGCTTGAAAGGGAGGGCATCACCATGATTATTGATTCTATTCAAAACGGCATCGTCATCGACCATATCTCCGCCGGAAAGGCCATGGAGCTGTATCGCATTCTGGGGCTGGACAAGCTGGACTGCACCGTGGCCATCCTGAAAAACGTCACCAGCGGTAAGCTGGGCCGCAAGGACATCATCAAGATCGACCGTGAGATGGAGCTGGACTGGGATCTCATCGGCTACGTGGACCCCAGCATCACCGTCAACAGTATCCGGGACGGCCAGTTGGTGGAAAAGCGCACCCTGAAGCTGCCGGAACGCATCCGTGGCGTGCTGCGCTGCAAGAATCCCCGGTGCATCACCTCCGTGGAGCAGGAGCTGCCCCAGGAGTTCGTGCTCACCGACCGGGAAAAGCGGGTCTATCGCTGCATCTACTGCGAGACGCAGGCGGAAAAATAAGGTTGCACAGAGGAGCGCCCCGATGGGGCGCTCTTCTTTTGCGGCGGCCCGCCATGGGGGTCTCACTCCCCCTTTTATCGCCGTGTGCCTCCGACATATTGTAATACAATTATGTATACATTATTTGAATCGAAAACACCGATAGCACGGCCTTATTTCCTGAAATCGCTATTTGCCACTGGTGGAGGCTGATGGTAGAATCTCTGTTGCAATGTGCTTCGGCAGGCCGCTGCCAGTGGGTGAACCATGCGATCAGGACGGTTATTCCGAAGCTTTGAAGATATCGTGCCGTCAAGGCACAACAGGAGGCAGGCAAAATTGCTCACTATGGGAATCGATTCCGGCTCCGCCATGACCAAGGCGGTGCTGTTTGACGGACAGGAGATCGTGGACTTTCGGATGGAGCCCAGCGGCTCCACCCCCGGCCGGGTCATCCATCGGCTCTATGAGGAACTGAGGACCCCCGACACCGCCTTTGTGGTGGCCACCGGCTATGGCCGGGCGCTGCTGCCGGAGGCGGACAAGTCCATTACGGAGATCACCTGCCACGGAGCCGGGGCCGCTTTTCTCTGCCCCGGCTGCGACACGGTCATCGACATCGGCGGGCAGGACAGCAAGGTGATCCTGCTGGATCCCTCCGGCGGACAGGTGAAGGACTTCCTGATGAACGACAAGTGCGCCGCTGGAACGGGCCGGTTTCTGGAAATGACTATGAGCCGGGTGGGCAGCGACATCGCCTCCATCGATACCTTTGTGGAGGGGGCGGAGCCGGTGACCATCAACAGTATGTGCGCCGTGTTTGCCGAGAGCGAGATCATCGGTCTGCTGGCACAGGAGACGCCTCCCGGCAGCATCGCTCTGGGGTGCATCTACTCCATCTGCCGCCGCACCGCTATTTTTGCCCAGAAGCTGGCCCCGGAAAACCCCAAGGTATTCTTCTCCGGCGGACTGGCCCAGTCGCAGGTGGTGCGGGAGGTGCTGGCCCGGTATCTGGGCGTAGAGAGCGTCACCGCCCATCCCCTGTGCCAGTATAACGGCGCCATCGGCGCTGCGGTGCTGGGCTGGAAGCGGATCAATCGGTAAATGAACAGGACCGGCTCCAGCCGGTCAGGATATATGTGAAAAGAAAGGATCAAGCATATGGTTGAACTGAAAAAGGATCTGCCGGAAATTTTTGAAGAGTTTGCCGATCAGCGGAGAAACTCCTTTCTGGCCATCAAGAAGCTGAAAGAGCAGGGCGTACCTGTGGTGGGTGCCTTCTGCACCTACCTCCCCAAGGAGCTGCCCCGTGCCATGGGCGCTGCGGTAGTGGGCCTGTGTTCCGTGTCGGATGAGACCATCCCCGACGCCGAGAAGGACCTGCCCCGAAATCTGTGTCCTCTCATCAAGTCCAGCTACGGCTTCGCCAAGACGGACAAGTGTCCCTTCTTCTACTTCTCCGATCTGGTGGTGGGCGAGACCACCTGCGACGGCAAGAAGAAGATGTATGAAATGCTGGCGGATTTCAAGCCCGTCTACGTCATCGAGCTGCCCAACCGGCAGTCCGAGGAGGGCATCGCCATGTACCGCCGGGAGATCATTCGGTTCAAGGAGGAGCTGGAGCGGCGCTTCGAGACCACCATCACCGAGGAGGCCATCCGCCACGAGATCCACCTGAACAACGAGATCACCAAGTCCCTGCTGCGGCTGCAGTACCTCATGGCCAACGATCCCGCCCCCGTCAGCGGTCTGAACATTGTCAATACCGCCTACGGCAGCGGCTTCAACATGGATGTGGAATCCCTGCCTGCCCGCATCAACGATCTGGCGGACCAGATCGAGGCGGAGTACGCCGCCGGCAAGAACGAGGGCAAGAAGCCCCGTATCCTGGTGACGGGTTCCCCCTCCGGCGGCGCAGCCCTGAAAGTCATCCGGGCCATTGAGGACGCCGGCGCTGTGGTGGTGGCCTTTGAGAATTGCAGCGGCCTGAAATCCATGCTCCTCACCGACGAGGAGAATCCCGACGTCTACGACGCTCTGGCCCGGCGGTATCTGGGCATCGGCTGCTCCTGCATGTCCCCCAACCCCAACCGGTTGGCCATGCTGGATAAGCTCATTGACGAGTTCCATGTGGACGGCGTGGTGGATATCATCCTGCAGGCCTGCCACACCTACAACGTGGAGACGGCGCTGGTGGGCAAGCTGGTGAAGGAGAAGAAGGGCATCCCCTACACCGTGGTGGAGACCGACTACTCTCAGGCCGACGTAGGCCAGATCCAGACCCGCATGGCCGCCTTCGTGGAGATGCTGTAAGGCGGAGCGGCGTATGAAATTCGACTTTACCACCATCTATGACCGCCGTGGGAGAGACGCCATGGCGGTGGACGCCGTGGAGAAGATTCCGGTATTCCAGCCCAACGAGGGCTTCGACGCCATCCCCATGTGGGTAGCAGATATGAACTTCGCCACGGCCCCCGCCGTGACGGAGGCCATCCGGAAGCGGCTGGAGCATCCTCTGTTCGGCTACTTTATGACCAGCGATGAGTACTTTGACTCCATCATCCGCTGGCAGGAGCGCCGCAATGGCGTCACCGGGCTGGAGAAGGAGCACATCGGCTACGAAAACGGCGTACTGGGCGGGCTTATGAGCGCCTTGGCCGCCGTGTGTGCCAGAGGCGACAACGTGCTGGTCCACTCCCCCACCTACATCGGCTTCACCCGTTCCATTGAAAACGGCGGCTATCACGTCATCACCAGCCCCCTGAAGCCGGACCGCTACGGCGTGCAGCGCATGGACTTCTTCGACATGGAGACTAAGATCAAGCGCAATGACATCCGTGCGGTGGTATTCTGCTCCCCCCACAATCCCACGGGACGTGTGTGGGAGCAGGAAGAGCTGGAGCACTTCATGGACATGGCCCGACGACTGAACGTAACGGTGATCTCCGACGAGATCTGGTCGGACCTGACCCTTCGTGGCCATCAGCATATCCCCCTGCAATCCGTGTCCGACGACGCCCGACAGCGCACCGTGGCCCTGTACGCCCCCTCCAAGACCTTCAATTTGGCGGGGCTCATCGGCAGCTATCACATCGTGTATAACGAAGCTCTCCACAAACGGATGAAGAAGGAGAGCAGCCTCAGCCACTACAACAGCATGAACGTGTTGTCCATGCACGCCCTCATCGGCGCTTACAGCGACGAGGGCAGCCAGTGGGTGGATGAGCTGCGGGAGGTACTGACGGAGAACGTCAAGTACGCCTGCAAGTTTATCCGCAAGAATCTGCCGGGGGTCAGCGTGCAGCAGCCGGAGGGTACCTATATGCTGTTTCTGGACTGCGAGGAGTACTGTCGGTGCAGCGGCCGCACGCTGGATGAGGTAAAAAAGGCCGGGTACGAGGTGGGTGTTGTGTGGCAGGACGGCCGCCCCTTCCACGGGGCGCACCACATCCGCATGAATCTGGCCCTGCCCATGGAGAAGGTCGTCATCGCCATGGATCGGCTGAAGGAATACGTGTTCATCTGATAGATCTCCCGGCAACGGGCTTCTATACATACCAAATAACCATTAAAAGCACAAGAGGAGAAAAGACATGAAGAAGCTTTCCAAAGTCATTTGCCTCGTTCTCTCCGCACTGATGCTGCTGAGCCTTGCGGCCTGCGGCAAGCAGGGTGACGGGGCGGACGATGCCCAGGGTAAGCCCATTGAGGGCGGCACCTTCGTCTACGCCATCGAGGAGCCCATCACCTCCCTGAACTGGTACAACAACAGCTCCACAGACCTGGGCAAGCAGGTGTTCCAGAATCTGTACGATCCCATGTGGAAGTCCAACACCGATGGCTCTCTGGACTATCGTCTGGCGAAGAGTGTGGACATCAGCGAGGACGGTACCACCTACACCCTGACCCTGCGGGACGATATCTTCTGGAGCGACGGTGAGAAGATCACCACCGACGACATCGTGTTCACTCTGGATACGCTGACTGTTCCCGAGGTGGCTCCCAGCACCGCTGCCGCCTACAAGGTGGACGGCGAGTTCTGCACCTATGAAAAGCAGAGCGACACCGTCATCGTGTTCAAGGTCGGCCGGGCCTCCAACCTGTTCAAGAAGGCTCTGGGCGCCCTGTACGTCCTGCCTGCCCACTGCTTCAATGGCGTGCCCGCCACCGAGGTGCTGACCTGTGAGCAGAACGCCAACATTGCCACCAGCGGCGCTTTCGTGGTAGATAGCTTCAACGTGGGCGAGAAGCTGGTGTGCCTGAAGAATCCCAACTACTACCGCACGGCTGCCCATATCGATGGCTTCGAGGTTCGTTGCGTCTCCGACGCCAGCACCCAGGAGATCGCCTTCCGCAACAAGGAACTCTCCATCTTCACCATCAGCAACGCCGAGACGCTGGCCAACTATAAGGATAACGACGAGTATCAGGTGGTGTCCTACCCCGACGGCCGCATCACCTTCATGGAGATCAACCCCAACAGTGAGGCCATGTCCACCATGGAGGCCCGTCAGGCCGTGATCTATGCACTGGATCTGGACGCTCTGGTGTACGGCACCTACGGCGACGAGGCCCTGTGCCGTACCGCCACCAGCATCCTGTCCACCGTTTCCATGTTCTATAACCCTGAGATCACCAACTACAAGCAGGACCTGGACAAGGCCGCCCAGCTCATCGAGCAGACCGGTCTGAAGGACAAGACCATCAAGATCATCTACAACTCCGCCCGTGTGGGTCAGGAGGAGCTGGCCACCATGATCAAGAGCCAGCTGGACGCTGCGGGTCTTAACGCCCAGATCGATTCCATGGAGACCGCCGCCTACTTCAAGTCCTACTTCTATGCCACCGATTCCTATGACATTGCTCTCATGGGCAATGGTATGCTGGACGACCCCAGCGGCTTCGTGGGTCTGTTCGCCCACACCCGCTCCGGTGCCAATATGTACACCACCGACGAGGTGGATAACATGTGGAAGCAGCTGGACCGTGAGATGGATCCCGCTGTCCGTCAGGACATCATGAATCAGGCTCTGCAGGCCCTGAAAGACTGCTGGTCCTGCGTGCCCGTGCTGGATACCAACTATGTCTGCGCCGCCCAGAAGAACATCGGCGGCTTCGAGGCCAGCGACCGTCTCACTGACCTGACCCAGATCTACTTCATCGGCTAACTCCGCCGCTGAGAGTGCAATTGCGTGGAGCAAGTCTCCACGCAATTGCACTCTCACGGCGGTATGAGGAGAACACATGAAAAAATACTTTCTGACCAGACTGGCGCTGGCCCTGCCGGTGATCCTGCTGGTATCCGTCTTTTCCTTTGCGCTGGTGTTCCTGGCTCCCGGCGACCCCGCCGCCCAGTACCGGACGCTGGAGATGACCGACGAGGAATACGAACAGCTGAAAACGGAGCTGGGCTACAACGATCCGGTCATCGTGCAGTATGGCCGGTGGCTGGGGAAGGTCCTCCAAGGGGACTTCGGCGTCTCCACCAGCAGCCACACCGGCGTGTGGCCCCTCATCAAGGCCAAGCTCCCGGCTACCGTGGGGCTCATGGCCGCCTCCATCGTCTTTTCCCTGCTGGTATCTATCCCACTGGGAATGCTGGCGGGCTACTTTGAAAACTCATGGTTCGACCGCATCACCAACGGCCTGCACTATGTGGCCATCTCCATTCCCTCCTTCTGGTTTGCCATCATGCTCATCATCCTGTTCTCCCTGAATCTGGGCTGGCTGCCCAGCTCCGGGATGCGGACCACCGGCGTACACACCTTCTGGGATCTGTCCCGCCACGCCATCATGCCGGTGCTGGTGCTGAGCATCGGAAAGATCTCCATCTACGCCCGGTACGTCCGGGCCGCCACCATCCAGCAGCTGTCGGAGGACTACGTGCTCTTCGCCATCTCCAAGGGGGCCAGCCGGGTCTATATCCTGCTGCGCCATGTGCTGAAGAACTGCCTGCTGCCGGTCATTACGCTGGTGGGCATGAATCTGGGCAGTCTGGTGTCCGGTGCCTACATCGTGGAGACCATCTTCGGCTGGCCGGGACTGGGTACCACTGGCATGAGCGCCATCTACTCCCGTGACTACAACATGATCATGGGAACCACCATGCTCTCGTGCCTGCTGCTGGTGGGCGGAAATCTGCTGGCGGATCTGTGCTACTGTCTGGCCGATCCCCGCATCAAGGCCATGCGAGGTGACAAGCGATGAAAAAGAATCATAAGCTGCCCCTCTCTATGGTCCTCAGCGGCGGCGTGCTGCTGATCATTATTCTGGCCACCCTGCTGGCCACCCTGTCCCCCTACGATCCCATTGCCGTGGAGACCGGGCAGAAGTTCCTGCCTCCCTCCGCCCAGCACCTGCTGGGAACAGACAACTTCGGCCGGGACACCTTCACCCGCCTGCTCTACGGCGGACGGGTCTCCCTGCTGGTGGGCTTTCTGTCCATGCTCATCTCCATTGTGTTCGGCACGGTGTACGGCATCGTCAGCGGCTCCTCCGGCAAGCTGGTGGACGGCTTCATGATGCGCATCGTGGACATCCTCATGTCGGTACCCAGCTTCCTTATTATCATCACTCTGAACATCTACATGAACGCCGGCATCCGGACGCTGGTGGTGACCATTGGCCTGTTCTCGTGGATGGGCGTGGCACGCATCGTCCGGGCGGAGGTGCTGAGTCTGCGGGAGCGGGACTTCATTCTGGCCTCCGAGGGGCTGGGCGCCCGGAAGAGCTGGGTCATCACCCGACACTTTGCCCGCAACGTCTTTTCCCCGGTGCTGGTGGCCTCCACCAACAGCATCGCCTCCGCCATCCTGACGGAGTCGTCCCTGAGCTATCTGGGCTTCGGCATCTCCATCCCCAACCCTTCCTGGGGCGGTATGCTGGAGGGCGCCCAGACCTACATTCTCACCCACCCCTCACTGGCGGTCTATCCGGGCGTGTGCATCCTGCTGACCGTTCTGTGCTTCAATGTGCTGGGCAACGGCTTCCGCCGCCGCTTCAGCCCCAATTCTGGGAGGTAAGCCATGCATCAATATGATATCCGTGACCTCCGTATCCACTTTCCCACCCGCCGTGGCGTGGTGGAAGCAGTGCGGGGCGTCAGCTTCTACATGGATCAGGGCGAGTGCGTGGCGCTGGTGGGGGAATCCGGCTGCGGCAAATCCGTGACAGCCCGCTCCCTCATGGGCCTGACGGAGGTCACCGGCGGGCGCTGTCAGCCCGGCAGCCAAATCCTCTGCCACGGGGAGAACATCCTCGATTACGGCAAAAAACAGTGGCAAAGCTATCGGGGCCGGGAGGCCGCCATGATCTTTCAGGACGCCATGACCTCCCTGAATCCCACCATGCAGATCGGCCATCAGATCGCTGAGTGCTACCGTTTTCACCAGAAGATCGGCCGCAAGGAGGCGCTGGAGAAGGCGGCGGAGATGCTGACACTGGTAGGCATCTCCGACCCAGAGACGGCCTTGCGCCGGTATCCCCACGAGTTCTCCGGCGGTATGCGCCAGCGGGTGATGATCGCCTCGGCGCTGGCCTGCCAGCCGGGGCTCCTCATTGCCGACGAGCCCACCACAGCGCTGGACGTGACCATTCAGGCCCAGATCCTGGACCTGATCCGCCAGATGAAGGAACGCAGCGGCACCACGGTGCTGCTCATCACCCATGACATGGGTGTGGTGGCGGGACTGGCCCAGCGCATCGTCATCCTCTACGCCGGATGCGTCATGGAGACCGGCACCACCGATGAAATTTTCTATCAGCCCGCCCATCCCTACACCAAGGGTCTGCAAAAGGCCTCTCCCCGTCTGGACGAAATGGGCGGCGGACGGCTCTACACCATCGAGGGGACGCCCCCGGAGCTGATCGCACCGGAGCCGGGCTGCCCCTTCGCCCCCCGCTGCCCCCACGCCACGGAGCAGTGCCGCCGGGAGATGCCGGATCTGCGGGATCTGGGCGGTGGCCATCTGGTGGCCTGCCACCACGCAGAACAGGAGGTAACGGCATGAGCCAGCCCATCCTTCAGGTGGAGCACCTGAAAAAATACTTTCCCGCCGGGGGCCGCAAGGTGCTGCGGGCGGTAGATGACGTGAGCTTCTCCGTGCAGGAGGGAGAAATTCTCGGCATCGTGGGCGAGTCCGGCTGCGGCAAGACCACCTGCGGCCGTACCGCCATCGGCCTGTACAGCAAAACCGACGGCGTCTCCCTGTACCGTGGGGAGGACATCCACCGGATGCGTGGTGCCAAGCGCCGTGCCTTCTGCTGTCAGGTGCAGACGGTATTTCAGGACCCCTACGCCTCACTGGACCCCAAAAACAAGGTCATTGACCTCATTGCCGAGGGCATGGACATCCACCACCTGTACACCAGTCAGGCGGAGCGCCGGGAGAAGGTGCAGGCCCTGATGGAGCAGGTGGGTCTGAACCCCTCCGGCATCGACCGCTATCCCTACGAGTTCTCCGGCGGTATGCGCCAGCGCATCGGCATCGCCCGTGCGCTGGCGGTGGAGCCCCGGCTGCTGCTGTGCGACGAGCCCATTTCGGCGCTGGATGTGTCCATTCAGGCCCAGATCGTCAATCTGCTGCTGGACCTGCGGGAACAGAAGGCCCTGACGTATCTGCTGATCTCCCATGACCTGTCCATGGTGCGGCACCTGTCGGACCGTATTCTGGTAATGTATCTGGGGGAGGTAGTGGAGGAGAGTACGGCGCAGGAGCTGTACACCCACCCCCTGCACCCCTACACCAAGGCCCTCATCGCCGCCATCCCCATTCCCGATCCTAAGGTGGAACGGGCCCGCCCCCGCAGCGTGCTGCAAGGACAGGTCCCCAGTCCCGTGGATCCGCCTTCCGGCTGCCGGTTCGCCGGGCGCTGCCCCTACGCCACGGACCGATGCCGGATGGAGAAGCCGGCGCTCTGCGACATGGGCGGCGGCCACCGGGTAGCCTGTCATCTGTGCCGGTAACGGACTGATGCATCGCATTTCCCTATGAAATGCCGGCCATCATCGTTTTTTGCCGTTTTACCTGCCCCTATCGGGGCGGTATAATGATCCCAGAACAAAGGATCCTGCCCCCAGCGGGCAGCCTGATAGGAGGTAACATCACATGAGCAAAATTTTAGTCAACGCCGTGGGCGACGCCTGCCCCATTCCCGTCACGAAAACCATCCACGCCCTGTCCGGCATGACCGAGGCCGGTACGGTGGAGGTCCATGTGGACAACGAGACCGCCGTACAGAACCTGAACCGTCTGGCCACCGGCAAGGGCCTGAAGTTCAGCGCCGAGAAGCGGGAGGAGAAGCTGTTCGTGGTGACCCTGACGGTGGACGACCCCGCCGCCGTGTCCGGCACCGCCCCGGAGGAGGCAGCCTGCACCCCGGATAACCGGGACAACACCGTGGTGGTCATCGGTACCAGCTGCCTCGGCTCCGGCGACGACACGCTGGGTGCCACGCTGATGAAGGGCTTTCTCTACGCCCTGAGCCAGCAGGAGCGTCTGCCCCGCACCATCCTGTTCTATAACGGCGGCGCCAAGATCACCACCGAGGGTTCCGTCTCCATCGAGGACCTGAAGAACATGGAGGCACAGGGTGTGGAGATCCGCACCTGCGGCACCTGCCTGAACTACTACGGTCTCACCGACAAGCTGGCCGTGGGCTCCGTCACCAATATGTATGACATCGTGGAGACCATGACCTCCGCCGGTAAGGTCATCCGCCCGTAATTTTTCCCCAATAGCATAATAAAACAGGGAAGCGCTGTGCGCTTCCCTGTTTTTTGTCGGCCACGGACGAGACGGTGTCAGCGGTGCAGCAGCTGCTGGCTGGCCTGTGCCATCTCCTGGAAGATACCTGCGTGACGGCGGGACACAATGGCCCGGATCACCAGCAGTGTGCCGATCATCAGCGCCACGGCAATGGCCAGACACAGCCACACCGACTGGACGAGTCCTGCGATGATGAAGCTGACGAAGGCCACACCGGAGGCGGTGAGGGCATAGGGCAACTGGGTGAACACATGGTTCAGGTGGAAGCAGTGAGCGCCCGCCGAGGCCATGATGGTGGTGTCGGAAATGGGCGAGCAGTGGTCGCCCATAACGCCGCCGGAGCAGGCTGCCGCCAGACCGATGGTACACAGCACCGGCTCCACGTCGTAGTTGAACACGGACACCACGATAGGGGCCATGATGCCGATGGTCCCCCAGGAGGTGCCGGTGGCAAAGCCGATGGCGCAGCCGATGAGGAAGATCACCGCCGGCAGGAACACCTTCAGATCCCCGGCCCCTGCCATGGCGTTCTTGACGAACACGGCGGAGTACATCCCGAAGCGGGTGAAAGAGCACAGGGTCCATGCAAAGGTCAGAATGAGGATGGGAGCGATCATCTGGATAAAGCCCTGCGGCACAGACTCCATAGACTTTTCAAAGGAGATGGCCCCCCGCAGCCAGAAGTACACCACCGTGAACAGCATCCCCATAAGGCCACCCAAGGCCAGCGCCATGCCGGAGGAGGAGTTGGAGAAGGCCCCCACGAAGTCGTGGAAGTACTCGCTCTCGCCGTCATAGTAGCCGCCGGACCAGATCAGGGACACAATGCACACCACGATCAGCGCCACCACCGGCAGCAGCAGATCCAGCACGGAGGAGCGGCCACGGGCGGGCTTTTCATAGTCGTCGGCCCCCTCAAAGGGGCGCTCCGGCGTGGTAAAGAGATCGTCCTTCACCTGAGCGTTATACTCATGGGTCAGCATGGAGCCGTAGTCGATGTTCATCACCGACAGCACCACGATCATCACCAACGTCAGCAGACAGTAGTAGTTCCACGGGATCTGCTTGATGAACATCTCGATGCCGTTGACGGCGTCGGACTGTACATAGCCGGATACCGCCGCCGCCCACGAGGACACCGGGGCGATCATGCACACCGGGGCCGCCGTGGCGTCGATGAGGTAGGCCAGCTTGGCACGGGAAATCTTGTGGCTCTCGGTGACGGGCCGCATCACAGCGCCCACCGTCAGGCAGTTGAAGTAGTCGTCGATGAAGATCAGCACGCCCAGCAGCATGGTCAGCAGCTGTGCGGCGCACCGGGTCTTTACGGTCTTGGAGGCCCAGCGTCCGAAGGCCTCCGATCCGCCGCCCTTGTTCATCAGATCCACCATGATGCCCAGCGTCACCAGAAAGACGATGATACCCATGTTGCCGCTGTCGGCCAGCACGGAGACGATGCCGTAGTCTGCGCCCACCAGCGCCACAATGGTGTCCCATGGGGCAAACTGGGCGTACAGCAGAGCGCCCACCAAACACCCCAGAAACAGGGACGAGTAGACCTCCTTGCTGATCAGGGCCAGCACGATGGCCACGATGGGCGGCAGCAGGGACCAGAAGGTACCGGCAAAGGGCGTGTCGGCCAGCACCGGCTCCCCCTCTACCTCCAGCGTGGGCAGGGGCGTCTCCCGGTATGTAAGGCCCAGCACCACCAGCAAAACGAGGAATACACCGACGGCTGTAAAGTATGCGATTTTTGTGCGTTTCTTTTCCATTGCGTGATTCGACCTCCTTATAGGATATTCCGTGGCTCCTAACGGCACCGATTATGGGCCCGGAAGCTTAATAAACCGACAGGGTGTTTCTTAAGTTTTCTGAAGACGGAAAACCCTCTCTCCCGTCAGCACCTCCCGCCGTGTGCCGTTCTTCACCGGATAAAGCGCAGCCGCCGGATGTTGTCCGGCGGCTGCGCTCACCAAATTTGAGGGGTCTATTCCCGTCACCCCTTCCGGGAGGATGATCCCATTCTACCGGTGCCTCCTTAATATTTCATAGCAAAAAGTATGAAGGTTTCTTAAGGCTCTGCTAAAAAAGCCCTCAGGGGATTGACGACGGCGGCAGAATCGCTATCATAAGGTCACAGATTATTTTCAGCACTATATTCTTTTGTATATATAGTTTTTATCAGGTTTTGTCGAATTTTCTGTACTATTTGTCAAGGAGGAGATATCATGCAGAAGCGATGTATTCTGTGTGCCGATCCGGATCCGGAGCTGCGCTCCAACCTGGGGTTCCTGCTGGCAGGGGAGAACTGCGTGCTGGAGGAGACCGCCGGTGGGGCCACCCTGCTGACCCAGCTGCGGCGGAATACAGACCTTGTCATCCTGCCCCAGCAGCTGCCGGATATGAGCGGCTTCGACGCCTGCACCGCTCTGCGGCGGCAGTCCGCTGCGCCGGTGCTGTTCCTACTGGAGAAGGCGGACGAGAGCGCCAAGACCCTGTCCTTCTCCGTGGGAGGGGATGACTGCCTGGAAAAGCCCGTCTCCTGCCATGAGCTGGCGGTGCGGGTGAAGGCGCTGCTGCGGCGCTACTGCGTCTATGGGGCCCGGCCCGCCGGGCTGGAGCGTCGGCTGCGGTGCGGCGGGCTGGTGGTGGATACCGCCGCCGGTACCGTGTGGCAGGAGGGTCGGGAGGTACCGCTGACGGAGCTGGAGTATCGCATCATCCTGCTGCTGGCCTCCTATCCCAACAAAATCTTCTCGGCGGAGAATCTCTACGAGAGTATCTGGGAGGAACCGTACTTTTACAGCTGCAAGAACACCGTCATGGTCCACATCCGCAACATCCGCCAGAAGGTAGGCAGCGGTGCCATCTGCACCGTGTGGGGTAAGGGCTACCGCATGGGTCCGTCCAAGCCCTGACATCCCCCTGTCCACCGGGCGCTTGACAGTCCCTCCGGTTTTGCGTAAAATAAAGGCGAAAAAATACCGCAAAACGCCGTTGAGGAGGGATATTTATGGACCGTATCAAGAAAAATTTCGGTTTCGGCTGTATGCGCCTGCCCATGTCAGGCGACGAGGTAGACAAGGTCCAGATGTGTCAGATGGTGGACGCATTTCTGGAGGCGGGCTTTAACTACTTCGACACCGCCCACGGCTACCTACAAGGAAAGAGTGAGACGGCCCTGCGGGACTGTCTCACCAGCCGCTACCCCAGAGACCGCTATGTGCTGACGGATAAGCTCACCGGCAGCTACTTCAAGACCGAGGCAGACATCCGCCCCTTCTTTCAGCGCCAGCTGGAGGCCTGCGGCGTGGAGTACTTCGATTTCTACCTGATGCACTCTCAGCATGCCGGGAACTTCGGCCACTTCCGGGATTGCCGGGCCTATGAGACGGCCTTCGCCCTGAAGGCCGAGGGCAAGGTCCGCCATGTGGGCATCTCCTTCCACGACCGGGCGGAGGTGTTAGAGGAGATCCTCACCACCTATCCCCAGATCGAGGTAGTGCAGATCCAGTTCAACTACGCCGACTATGACGATTCCGGTGTCCAGAGCCGCCTGTGCTACGAGGTGTGCCGCCGCCACAACAAGCCCGTGCTGGTGATGGAGCCGGTGAAGGGCGGGCATCTGTCCAACCTGCCGCCCCAGGCCAAGGCTGTGCTGGACGAGCTCCACGGCGGCAGCCCCGCCAGCTATGCCATCCGCTTCGCCGCCGGCTTCGAGGGCATCCTGATGGTGCTCTCCGGCATGAGCACGTTGGAGCAGATGCAGGACAACATCGCCTTTATGAAGGACTTCCGGCCGCTGGATCCGCAGGAGCGGGCCGCCGTGGATCGGGTGCAGGCGATCTTCCACGGGATGCACCTGATCCCCTGCACCTCCTGCCGCTACTGCGTGGATGGATGTCCCCAGCACATCGCCATCCCCAATTTGTTCGCCCTGATGAACACCAAGCAACTCTACCACGACTGGAACGCCGACTTTTACTATGAGGATGTCCACACCAGGCCGGGCCGCAAGGCATCGGACTGCATCCGCTGCGGCCAGTGTGAGCGCATCTGTCCCCAGCACCTGCCCATCCGGCAGCTGTTGGCGGACGTGGCCAAGGAGTTTGAAAAGCCCCAGGCGTGAGGGCATCCCAAAAGCGTATCATGAAGACCCCTGCTCCCCCCTTGGGGCCGCAGGGGTCTTTTTCTTCCGACAACAAAAAGGGATGCTGATACAGAGTATCAGCATCCCTTTTTGTTGATGTAGGTATCAGCTAAAGCTGATCTCTCCCCGCATAGTCTTTGACAGCAGCTCATCGCTCTGCACCGGCAGCTCCGTGGCGTACTCCACCCGATTCTCAAGCGCCGTGCGCACGGCTACCTGCCGATCCAGTGGGCAGTCCAGCACCGTGAATTGATAGGTATTGCAGGCCCCCAGCGCCTCCCAATCCATGGTCGCCTGATAGCTCAGGATGAGATCGTGATAGCTTGCCTCTGTCAGGGTGCGGATATCCGTCACCGCCGTATGGCTGATATCCAGCTGCGTTACGCCCTCCGGCAGCTGCGGCAACTGCTGCCATGCGGCGATGCCGCTGATATCCAGCGACCGCAGCTTGGGGAAGCCTGTCAGGTCAAGGCTCTCCGCCTGTGCCTCCGTCAGAGTGCAGCCCGGCAGCTCCGGATGGCCTGTGGGATCTCCGTGGCATAGCTGGCACCGCCGGTGATGCTGTTCGGTGCCATCCAGCAGCTGATACCGCCGCTCTCCAGCTGCTGCCGGACCCAATCCGCCTCTTGAAATTCCTCGGATTTATAGCTGATGAACACGTCCTGTCCCATAGCGGTCGCCTCCGTTTTATGTCTTGTCATGGGCGATTATACCATGCAGACGCCGCTATTTCAACGGGTCAAGCCCGGAAATTTCCCTACTCCTTATACGCCCCAATGGTAACGTCGGCATAGTACCAGTGTATGATCTCCTGCCACGTCTTGCCCTGACGGGCCAGCAGCTCAGCTCCGTACTGGCTCATGCCCACGCCGTGACCGAAGCCCGTGACCCGAAAGGCAACGCCCTCCTCACCCGTATCCACGGTGAAGCACGCTGAGCGCAGAGAGAACAGCCGCCGCACCTCCGTCCCCTTCACGCTGACGCCGCCGATGGTCATATGCTCCACCCGGCCGGAGTCGTTGACCGTCCGATCCCGGAACCACTCCGCCGGGTCGCCGGAGAGGTCGGCATCCCCATGGGCCGCCAGAAAGATCTCCCGGAACTCCTCCGGGGAGAAGGTACTGACGCTGTAATAGTTGGGGACGCTGTCCTCCCCCTCCGGGGTCTCCACGCTGTGCAGATACGGCAGCGAGGAGGACCACACGTCCCCGGAATCTGCCGTGACCCCGGCGGAGGAGGAGTGGAAGGCCGCCAGAATGGGCGAGCCGTCATAGAGGATGATCTGCCCGTCGGTATCCCGCACTGCCTGCTGCACCTTGGTCTCGTACTCCTCCGCCTTGTCCCCCCACCGGGCCGCTGCGTCCTCCTGCGCCACATAGGCGCTGCAGCAGGCCGGGGAGGTACAGACATCCGCCTCCGGGTGGGCATCCTTACGTCCGCCCGCCATGTGGTAGCAGATGAAGGTGCGCTCCGCCACAGCCTGAGCGTCCAGCGCCTGCTGGGAGAAGGCGGCGGGCATCTCCCCCCGCACCACCCCCGGCAGATACTCCGCCATGGTCATCTGCCGCAGCTCCCGCCCGTCCCACACGGTGAGGGCAATGTCCGCATCCGCCCGTTGCTCCTCAGCGGCGAGCGGCTCCGGCTGGGCCTGTCCCCCCTCCGGGGCCTCCGCCAGCCACGGGATGCCAAACAGCAAAAGCATCAGCACAAGTGTCACCGCCGCACAGGAACGCATGGGACATACCTCCTTCTCCTCTGTACCGTCCATAGGGCTTTGTCCCTTCATGGTATGCACCGGCGGCAGAAAATAGACCTGCTAAAACCACAAGGCGGAGAACCTCTCGGTTCTCCGCCTTCATGGTAGGAAGATTGATGAAAAAAGTTATTTGTCTCTTGCAAGTATAGGATACCCAAGGGATGTTACAAAAATTCGGGGGTAATTATTACAAAAGTCTTAAATGTTTTTCGGCGGAAAATCAGCTGCTCACTCCCCCAGAATGTGCATGAATTCCTCGCCGGTGATGGTCTCCTTCTCATAGAGGAAGGCCGCCAGACGGTCCAGCTTCTCCCGGTTCGCCGTAAGGATGTCCACCGCCTTGTCATGCTCCCGCTTCACCAGCTCCACCACCTGTTGGTCGATCTTGGTCTGGGTATCGGCGGAGCAGGCCAACGAGGCGTCGCCTCCCAGATACTGGTTGGTGACGGTCTCCAGCGCCACCATACCGAAGTCGTCGCTCATGCCGTAGCGGGTGATCATGGCACGGGCCAGCTTGGTGGCCTGCTCGATGTCGTTGGAGGCCCCGGTGGTAACGGAGCCGAACGCCACCTCCTCGGCAGCCCGGCCGCCGGTAAGGGTAGCGATCTTGTTCTCCATCTCCTCCTTGGTCATGAGGTAGTGGTTGCCCTCCTCCACCTGCATCGTGTAGCCCAAGGCCCCGGAGGTACGGGGTACGATGGTGATCTTCTGCACCGGGGCGGAGTGGGTCTGCATGGCCGCCACCAGCGCATGGCCGATCTCATGGTAGGAGACGATCTTCTTCTCGTGGTCAGTCATGATGGCGTTCTTCTTCTGATACCCGGCGATGACCACCTCGATGCTCTCCTCCAGATCCGCCTGCGTGGCGAAGCGGCGACCGTCCCGGACGGCCCGCAGGGCCGCCTCGTTGACGATGTTGGCCAGCTCTGCGCCGGAAGCGCCGGAGGCCATGCGGGCCACCTTGTTGAAATCCACATCCTCGGCGATCTTGATCTTCTTGGCATGGACCTTTAGAATTTCCTCACGGCCCTTCAGATCCGGCAGCTCCACCGGCACCCGGCGGTCAAAACGGCCGGGACGGGTCAATGCCGGATCCAGCGACTCCGGACGGTTGGTAGCCGCCAGAATGATGACGCCGGTGTTGCCCTCGAAGCCGTCCATCTCCGTTAGCAGCTGATTCAGGGTCTGCTCCCGCTCGTCGTTGCCCCCCAGCTGGCCATCACGCTTCTTGCCGATGGCGTCGATCTCGTCGATGAACACGATGCAGGGGGCCTTCTCCTTGGCCTG
>ERZ773195.643-NODE-643-length-29577-cov-18.484147_pt1 | contig 29577 bp, 29 predicted proteins | sample MGYA00580530_ERZ773195 | MGnify/ENA primary metagenome ERZ773195 (study PRJEB29015, sample SAMEA2737751) | human gut metagenome | biome: human gut; feature: human-associated habitat; material: faeces | place: China | collected 2012 ...
TCACCGTCGGGATCATTGCGATTCCGCTGGCGATGGCGCTGGCGATTGGCAGCGGCGTGCCGCCGCAGTACGGCCTCTATACCTCAGCGGTGGCAGGAATTGTGATCGCCTTGACCGGCGGGTCACGCTTTAGCGTTTCCGGTCCGACCGCCGCCTTTGTGGTGATCCTCTACCCGGTTTCCCAGCAGTTTGGTCTGGCGGGACTGCTGGTGGCGACGCTGATGTCGGGGATCTTTTTAATCCTCTTCGGCCTGGCGCGCTTTGGCCGTCTGATCGAATATATCCCGCTGTCAGTCACCCTCGGCTTCACCTCGGGGATCGGTATCACCATCGGCACCATGCAGATTAAAGATTTCCTCGGCCTGCAGATGCCCCATGTGCCGGAGCATTATCTGCAGAAAGTGGCGGCGCTGGCGATGGCCCTACCGACCATTAACGTTGGCGATGCCGCCATCGGCGTCGTTACTCTTGGCATTCTGATCCTCTGGCCGCGGCTGGGTATCCGCCTGCCGGGCCACCTCCCGGCGCTGCTGGGCGGCTGTGCGGTCATGCTGGTGGTCAACTTGCTCGGCGGCGATGTCGCGACGATCGGCTCGCAGTTCCATTATCAGCTGGCGGACGGCACTCAGGGCAATGGCATTCCGCAGCTGCTGCCGCAGCTGGTATTGCCCTGGGATATGCCGGGCTCAAACTTTACCCTGAGCTGGGCCTCGCTGCAGGCTCTGCTGCCTGCCGCCTTCTCAATGGCGATGCTCGGCGCCATTGAATCTCTGCTGTGCGCGGTGGTGCTTGATGGCATGACCGGCACCAAGCACAAAGCCAATAGCGAGCTGATTGGCCAGGGGCTGGGCAACATTGTCGCGCCGTTCTTCGGCGGGATCACTGCCACCGCGGCGATTGCCCGCTCGGCGGCGAACGTCCGCGCCGGCGCCACATCGCCGGTTGCCGCCGTGATCCACGCCCTGCTGGTGATCCTGGCGCTGCTGATCCTCGCCCCACTGCTCTCCTGGCTGCCGCTGTCGGCGATGGCCGCCCTGCTGCTGATGGTGGCATGGAATATGAGCGAGGCGCATAAAGTCATCAATCTGCTGCGCCACGCGCCGAAGGACGACATCGTGGTGATGCTGATGTGCATGTCGCTAACGGTGCTGTTTGACATGGTGATCGCTATCAGCGTCGGGATCGTGCTGGCTTCGCTGTTGTTTATGCGCCGTATCGCACGCATGACTCATCTGGCGCCGGTCAACGTCGAGGTGCCAGACGATGTGCTGGTGCTGCGGGTAATTGGGCCGCTGTTCTTTGCCGCCGCCGAAGGCTTGTTCAACGATCTGGAGACCCGGATCGCCGGCAAGCGCATCGTGGTGCTGAAATGGGACGCGGTGCCGGTTCTCGACGCCGGTGGCCTGGATGCCTTCCAGCGCTTTGTGAACAAGCTGCCGGAAGGCTGTGAATTGCGCGTATCTAACCTCGAGTTTCAGCCGCTACGCACGCTAGCGCGCGCCGGCGTCAAGCCGCTGCCCGGACGCCTGAGCTTCTACCCCGATCGTCAGGCCGCGCTGGCTGACCTGTGATCACCCGGCGGCAGGTCCCTGCGCCTGCCGCATCAAGGATCCGGTCGCCTGCTGCAGCCAGCTCAGCACCGCCGGCGTCATCCAGGTGCCCTTCATCAAATGCGGCTCCTGCTCCATTGCCCGACGAAACTTCTGCAACGTCTGCGGCCGGGTACCGGCGTAGGACTGAAACAGTTCAAGCCACGCCCGGGCCAGCGCCTGACCCGACGCCGAGTCCGGCGCTACGCCCTCCCGGCACGCCTGATGCAGCTTCGCCACCAGCGCAGGCCACTCCTGTAGCCGGTCAAAATAGTGCTGGCGGGTGAACGCCATCTCTTCTTCGTCAAGGTACCGCGCCCAGATGGCCAGTTTGCTTTCGGCAAAGGCCTCGGTGATATAGGCGATGATTGCCGGCGTGATGCCGGTCTGTTCAACCATCTGCGGCTCGGCGGCATGCATCTCGTTCAGGCGGGTCAGAAACTCCGGACGCCCGGCCGTATCCTGCTCCAGGCGCTCCATCCAGCGCGTCGCCAGACGCATCGCCTGCGGACTGTCCGTCGGGCAGCCGCTCGCCATCAGCGTCTGCACCTCCTCCGTTAGCTCGCGCCACGCCTGCGCCCGCTGTTCATCCTGTGCCGCAAACGGCAGCGCGGCTAACTCCTGTTGACTAAACCAACGATCGTACATTTTCATTAACTCCAGCGTCTGTAGCCAGGACTCCAGATCGGGTTCATTGCCGCTCGCCAGCGCCTCGCGCAGCACCAATAGTCGGTCGCGCAGCCTGCCAACATCGCGCAGCTGGGCGTTGAGCGTATCTATCTGCTGCGTCAGCAGCTCGGGCAGCGACAGCGTTTGCCGATCGAGATAGTCCTTGATTGTGGCGAGCGTTAGCCCGGCCTGCGCCAGCGCCTTTATCATATGCAGGCGCTGAACCGCGGACAGGTTATAGAGCCGATAGCCCGCCTCGCTTCTGGCCGAAGGCGTTAACAGCCCCGTCTGTTCATAATGATGCAGCGTACGTACCGTCAGTCCGGCACGCTTCGCCAGCTCTCCCACCTGAATTAACATGACTGCTCCTCTCTGTGGCCAGGTCCGCTACTCTGCAGCCTGACGTAACGTCAGGGTCAAGCAAAAACCGCGCTTGCTATTCATTTTTGCTGGCAACCATAGCAGCACGAAGGCCAGGACGGAATGGGGGCGTAATATGGCGGGAAAAAGAGGAAGAGATAAAGTGAGACACAGAAAAGCGCATCGGCCTTTAGCGGCCGATGCGGGAAATCATGCTACGGTTAGCTGTGACGATGCTGGTTACGACGGCAGCGTTTATCGTAGTGGCGCACCCACCAGTAGCGGTCGCTGACCTGCTCGTGGCCGCCAATACGGGCACCGGCCAGCCAGAGCACTGCGCCAACGAAGATGCTTAGGATTGCGCCATGCGCAAAGAATTGTGGCAGGTTAAGCTGCGGAAGCTGGTTCAGAATGGAGTAACCTACCCCCACAACCATCACCACCAACCCTAACCCCATGAGTACGTTACCGAGTAACGAAGCGTTTTTGCGTTTCATGTGTCACCTCCGGACTTTGGGTTGCCAGGGAATGTCCCCAAATCTTATAGGTGTAGTATAGACAAGGTCTCTTCTGCGGAGTGCGTCCACGATCACATTAGTGAACAGCGAATAGACAAAAATTTACAAATAAGTCTATGAACCATATCAAATTCTAATGATTTAGTAAGTAAATCATCAATGCGGGTATTGTCTAATAGCCAGAATTTTGTCAAGCGCGCCCGCAGACAGTACACTACGCGGCAGAGAATGCCCCATGCAGGATAGAAAACGTGACCATTAAACTGATTGTCGGCCTGGCCAACCCCGGTGCGGAATATGCCGCCACCCGGCACAACGCTGGCGCCTGGTATGTGGATTTACTGGCGGATCGCCATCGTGCGCCGCTGCGCGAAGAGAGCAAATTCTTCGGCTACACCTCGCGCATCAACCTGGCGGGCGAGGACGTCCGCCTGCTGGTCCCCACTACCTTTATGAACCTCAGCGGTAAAGCCGTGGCCGCGATGGCGACCTTTTATCGCATCAACCCGGATGAAATTCTGGTCGCCCATGACGAGCTGGATTTACCGCCGGGCGTGGCGAAATTTAAGCTTGGCGGTGGCCATGGCGGCCACAATGGCCTGAAGGATATCATCAGTAAGCTCGGCAATAACCCGAACTTTCACCGTTTACGCGTCGGAATCGGCCATCCGGGCGACAAAAACAAGGTTGTCGGCTTTGTGCTTGGCAAACCACCGGCCAGCGAGCAGAAACTGATCGATGACGCTGTCGACGAAGCGGCGCGCTGTACCGAAATCTGGTTAAAGGACGGGCTGACCAAAGCGACCAACCGTTTGCACGCCTTTAAGGCGCAATAAGCCGTTGTCGTGCGGCATTTTTGCCGCGCACCGTGTATAATAGGCAAAGCTATTCAATTTTCTGCAATCTGTTCCTTGTAACAGATTGATTATCCAAAGATTAAGGTGATTTAAATCATGGGATTCAAATGCGGTATCGTCGGTTTGCCCAACGTCGGCAAATCCACCCTGTTCAATGCGCTCACCAAAGCGGGTATTGAAGCGGCCAACTTCCCCTTCTGTACCATTGAGCCGAACACCGGTGTCGTACCGATGCCCGATCCGCGTCTGGACAAGCTGGCTGAAATCGTCAAACCGCAGCGCATCCTGCCGACCACCATGGAGTTCGTGGATATCGCGGGCCTGGTGAAAGGCGCGTCCAAAGGTGAAGGTCTTGGCAACCAGTTTCTGACCAACATCCGTGAAACCGAAGCCATCGGCCATGTGGTTCGCTGCTTTGAAAACGATAATATTATTCACGTCGCGGGGAAAGTGAACCCGGCGGAAGATATCGATGTTATCAATACCGAACTGGCGCTGTCTGACCTTGATACCTGCGAACGCGCGATTCACCGCGTCTCCAAAAAAGCCAAAGGCGGCGATAAAGACGCGAAGGTTGAGCTGGCCGCGCTGGAAAAATGCCTGCCGCAGCTGGAAAACGCCGGTATGCTGCGTGCGCTGGATCTGACCAAAGAAGAGAAAGAGGCCATCCGCTATCTGAGCTTCCTGACCCTGAAGCCGACCATGTACATCGCGAACGTCAATGAAGACGGTTTCGAGAACAACCCGTACCTCGATCAGGTTCGCGCCATCGCCGAGCAGGAAGGGTCTGTGGTGGTGCCGGTGTGCGCCGCCGTTGAAGCGGACATCGCCGAGCTGGACGATGAAGAGCGTGACGAGTTCATGGCTGAGCTGGGCCTCGAAGAGCCGGGCCTGAACCGCGTGATCCGCGCCGGTTACGCTCTGCTGAACCTGCAGACCTACTTCACCGCGGGCGTGAAAGAAGTTCGCGCATGGACCATCCCGGTGGGAGCGACCGCGCCGCAGGCAGCCGGTAAGATCCACACCGACTTCGAAAAAGGCTTTATCCGCGCGCAGACCATCGCTTATGAAGACTTCATTGCCTACAAAGGCGAACAGGGCGCGAAAGAAGCCGGTAAAATGCGTGCTGAAGGTAAAGACTACATCGTGAAAGATGGCGATGTGATGAACTTCCTGTTCAACGTCTAATCCCACTGGCTGGCGTTTTCGCCGCCACCGCGCAAAAAAATCCACGCAGCGGCGTGGATTTTTTTTACCCAGGCGACACGCTACTCCACAATATGGGTATCTTCTGCCGCCTCGTAGCCATCAACGATCTGCACAATTTTCTTTAACTCAGCCTCAATAAAAGCCGGGGTAGCGCTTTCCCCTGAGGCCGGGTGATGAAGCTCCACCGAGATACCGCTGGCGGCATTGGTCAGCGACAGGCTGATCTCCTGCTGGCCCCGCGAGGACGAAGAACGCCCGATATGCTGCATGATAGCCGCCGCCGCCGCGCGCGTATCAACGTCTGCGAGATGCCCCCATCTCATTTCAACATGCCCCTGCTGCCCTGCCTTTATCACCTGCAGCGTATAGCCGCTTCTTGCCGTTGCCATGCCTTTTCCTCCGATTTAGTTGCCCGGGCGTCACATTATCAGCCCGGTTTTATCAGCCAGGTTCGCGCACCTGCGCCTTGCCGTTAATGACTCTTTTCCACATAGGTCTGCATGTTTTCTTTGGTCACTAACTCAAACGGGATCCAGACATGAGACTCGACCTTTTCTCCTTTAATCAGCTTCAGCGCTACCGCTAAGGCCGTTTTGCCCTGACCGACGGCGTCCTGGAAAACCGTCACCTGAATCTTATCGCTGGCCAGGGCTTTCAGCCCGTCCGGGGTGGCGTCGATCCCGCCGATCAGCAGCTTCTTCTGGCTTTTCTCCAGCGCCATCGCCGCGCCAATCGCCATCTCATCGTTGTTCGCCGCCACAATATCAATCGCTTCTCCGTTGCCCGTCCAGTTCTGCATCAGATCCATGCCCTCGCTGCGGGAATAGTTGGCCGGCTGTTTCTGCACCACTTTCATTGCCGGATACTTGGCCACCACCTGCTCCACATCTTTGGTGCGCTGCAGCGCGCCGGCGTCGGTGAGATTGCCGATCATGATGGCGACGTTGCCTTTGTAGTTCGCCAGCTTCGCCAGCGCCTCCATCTGCAATGTGCCAGACTCCCGCTCGTCCGAACCGACAAACACCACGCCGGGCGGTAACGTTTTATCCCCCGGCGTCCGGTTCACATACACCAGCGGCATTTTGGCCTGCTGCGCCATCTTCGTCAGCTGCGGGGTGCTGGCGGAGTCCACCGGGTCGACGATGATCGCGTCCACGCCGGAGGCGATGAAGCTCTGCACCTGATCGGCCTGGCGTCCGGTGTCGCCGCGGGCGTCTTCAAACTGTACGTCGACGTGGCGGGCTTGAGCTTCTTTCTCAATGGACTGGCGGATAATAGTGAGAAAGTTTTGATCGAAGTAGGCCATTGAGACGCCGATCTTCTCTGCTAATGCCGAAGCGGAACTGGCCAGAAGGCCTACTAACAGGATGATTTTACAGTGCTTCATAGTATGCCCCCAGAGATCGAAATAAAATTTTCAATACAACTACAAACGGTATATTTAAATCATTTTCAGACTACGAAGGGCGTTCGGTTCTTGCAATATTGATGTAAAGAAAATGTTGCCATGCGCACACTTTATTTCACCGCCTCACTCACCGAGGGCTCACCGGTTGCGGGGAGCGCAGCGGTCGGCGACGCCGGCTGTTTTCGCTTCAGCAGGGCATACTCCACTATCAGCTGTTGCAGATGCAGCTCCACGAGGCTTCCCCGCGCGGCTGGCCAGGGTTGATCAACGGGAAGCGCGGCCAGCTGGCGCAGCTGCTCCTCCAGCGGAACAGCGCGGTTAAACGACTGTGTGATGACAAATACTGCGGTTTTCAGTTCGCTCACCGTCAGGTACTTCCCCTTCTGCTCGTCGAGGGCATTGAGCTGGTCGGCGAGCCGCTGCAGTTGCTGCATGCCCTCCGACCAGCCGGTAAGGTTTTCCGCGGGCAATGCGCCAGCACTCAGCTGCTGCCGCCACTGCTGCGCCAGCGGTTGCGCCTGATCCGGCCAGCGGATCAGGGCCTGGTGGACCAGCTGGTCGCCGTAGCTGACCGCCCAGTCCGGCGCCAGGCGGGCAAGCTCGCCAAGCTGGCGCTGCGTCTGTGGCAGATCAACCGGCCCCGGGGGCGTTGTCGCCGGCAGGCCCGGTATCGGTCCGGCATTTTGGGTGACCGAAATGGGCGGCAAGTCGGACTGACGCAGCGCCAGCCATCCGCCGACGGCGATACCCGTTACCGCCAGCATGGTAACCATTCCGGCGATAAACGGCTTCCAGCGCGGCGCGGCTGCCGGAGTAGACGCCGCCACCGGCGCGGGCCGCTTTGCAGGTGAAGGCGGAGCCAGCGGCTCAGCCTTTGGTCTACGTTTTAGGTCTGGCACTGGCTCAGCCTTTGGTCTACGTTTTAGGTCTGGCACTGGCTCAGCCTTCGCCGCATCCTCTTCGCTGACCAGAGTGCCGGGAAGTTCCGCGTCAGACACCACCACCGGCGGCGCGGTGGGAAGCGCTGGCGCAGGGTCGAGGCTCTCGAAGCGAGTAGCCGTGATGTGCAGTAGCGCCCGCAGGTCGCTCAGCTGGTTTTCAGGAGCGATCTCAAGGCGCTGGAGCACTGCGTCGAAGCTTTGCAGCGAACGTTCAGCCTGCTCAAGCGACTCAACATCCTCTGGGGTAAGATTCAGGGTACGGATCACCTGCCGCAGCCGCTTGCTCAAGGTGCGGAAGATCTCTGTCCGGGCCGGGAGCGCCTGTGGCCACAGGTTTTTCCCCTGACGAACCAGCAGCGACTCCATCAGCGTCAGCCCCTCATTGATCCCTGCCACCCCGCCCAGCCGGGCGCGGGCCAGGGTATACCAGGCGACAGTCTGCAGGTCCGCGCCGTGATGCTCCAACAGCCCGCGGGCAAGCTGCTCGGCATACGGCCAGTTAATATCCGGCCGCGCCGGGTGGCTGAGCTTGTTCATTTCCGCACGCAGGGCCATAAAATCAGCCAGCGTGCGCGGGTCGCCACCGGCTTTATAGTGACGGTCGTGGTGTGTTGTCATCATGATGTCTTTCAGCGAGAGATTAGAGGGCGGAGCGGGCGTCAAGGTACTGCTGACGTTTGAGGTGGCGGATCAACACCCTGCCCTCGGGCATAAACTCCGTGCCGTAACGCACCAGGCCAATATCCTTCAGCTCCGCATCAATGGCATAGCGCAGTTCGCCGGGCGCATGCTGATCGAGCATCACCACCGCGATCCGCTGCAGACGCGGTTCGTATTTCAGCAACACCGCCGACAACGTGCTCATCAGCTGGTGCGCCGACGCTGGCATCCCCTGGAGGATAGCGGTCATATCCGGCAGGCCGTAGTCCGGCAGATGCGCCAGCGTTCCGGCCCGACAGTTGAGGATGCGCTGCATGTTATCGAGCACCGACAGGATGACCTGATCCGTTTCGCTGACAGTATTCAGATCAAGCCCGCCGGCGAAATTGCCGTACAGGATGTCATACAGGGAGGGACGAGGCATTTTCACTTCTCCTTAAACGGGTGCAGCGTCAGTTGATTTTGGCTGGCTTCGATAATGCGCGGCCTCGCCGGATCAAGTTCGTCCCGGGTGAGTACCAGCCGCCAGCTGTTTTGCGTCAGGTCTGGATCGATAAACATGGCCGCCACCGCCACAAACTGCGCGCTGGTTTCCATGGGCATATCGACGGTCACCGATTCGCCCGGACGCAGGCGAACATCTTTTTCCGCCACCCGGTCCGTCTGCAGCGCCTGGCCATCGCCGGCAAACAGCGACGGGTAGTCAGTATTGTCGAACGCTTGCCGGTCCTTCAGCTGATAAATACGCACCACCGTCGCCAGGGAGGCGCCTTTGGCGTTGTTATTCACGCCTTCCCGGGCGCGAAGATCCAGATGCAGGGTTTTCACCTGGGGGTAAAAAATGGACTGGGTCACGGAAACGGCGCCGTCTTTCACGGTCTGCGTCAGGCCGCAGCCGGTTAAGACGGTAACCATGAGGAATGCCAGCAACCTGGCGGAGGGTTTAACTGCGGTAATCGCCATCTTCATCGCTCTCCCTGCGGTGGATATTTTCCCGGACGCGCTGATAGCGCCCCAGATAAATCGTGACTCTGTCGTCAGCCTGTTTCTGCGCATCCAGAGGACGCAGCACAGCGGTACGGCCGAGCTGGACGGCATGCTCCTGCAGGCAGCAAAGTTGCGCATCCGGCAGTAAATGGCGGGCGACGCAAAGCTGCAGCCGCACGTCAAGATGAGATCCGAGCCAGACGTGCAGAAGCGCCATCAGGTCGCTGAACAGTTCGCCGCCGGGCAGCCAGCCGCGAACCTCATCAGGCTTTTCCGTGGCCAGCTGCAGCAACACCTGACCGTTCACATCCGTGGCGTGGGTTCCCATCACTGGCCTATGTTGCAGGCTAACCGGCTGACGGACGCTCATCGTTAACGGCTGCGACAAGGGGATCCGGCAGGGATCGTGGTGGTACACCGTCGCCCGGGTCCCCGGGGCCAGGAGCGCCACCAGCGCCTCCATGCCTTCCCCGGATCTCCCCGGCAGCATCATCACCGGCAGCAGCGCCAGAAATCGCGACAGCGGCGCTGCGGCAACGGCGGCACATCCCGGTATGCCCAGCCCCGCCAGGCCCAGCAGATACTGCGAGATGTTGTCCGTACCACCCGCCCGAAAGGTTGCCGGGTAGGAATATTTGCGCCAGATACGGTAATACTGGGCGATCAGCCGATGGTTAAAGATGTCGAGGAAATCCTCGGTGGCCTCGACGCCTTCCCGCCGTTGCGCAATGTCATCGCTATAGTGGGTCGGCAGCGGGGATTTCACGCCGTAGAGTCCCATAAAAGTCACGTGAACCGCCGGCGGACGGGGCGGTTCAGGATCGTCCATTCCGCGGATTTCGCCAGCCGGAAAGCCCATCCCCGGATGCGGGCGAAAGCGTATGGGTTCATCACCTACTAGCCAGCCGCTGCCGATGATCGGCGCCTTCGGATGGTTCTTCTCCAGCAACTGGCAGAAGCGGTAAAAATTCATGTACGGCAACTGAGGCCGGAGCTGCGCCATCAGCCGGGCAGGCGCAGACTGTGATTCTCTTTCCACCGGATACATTTCCCTTCAGGTTGAACAATGAGCGTCAGCTGGTTGAACTGATTCATATCGGCATACAGTGCGAAAAAGCGGTTGAGCATATCGCCAAACAGGTGGACATCGCCCGCACCGGTAAATCCGCTACCGTCGAGCGTCACTTCAATATCCAGCCCGCGCAGCAGGAAACCCTGCTCGAAACGCTGAATTCGGTGATGGCTGACCGCCAGAATGGCGTCCAGACGGCGATTATTGAGCTCATCCTCCCGCCAGTTGTAGAGCGACAGCGTGCCGCGCAGCACCTCGGCGCTGCTCATCATGTTGAGAAAACGGGTGCCCAGATGGCTCATGACCCGCCAGTGGTAGCGGTCTTCCGCCGGGGGATAGGCCGGCAGCGTGGGCTTACAGAGATTGCGGACGGTAAGCGGCGTGGCTGATATCGACTCACAGCGATCCAGCAGTGTGCTCTGTAGCGCCCGGCGCGGCAGCTGGCCGTTAGTGCCGGTGATGCGCAAGGAGACCGTTTCCCGCGCCAGCTCCCGGTCAGCCTCCCATTGCTGTCCGCCGAGGATAAGCCAGGTATCGTGCATGCCGGTTACGCCCCGTTTTACGCGGGTGTGGTAGTAGCGCTCCGGCGCATGGCGACGCATCATTCCCCCCTGGTGACGAAAGCGGGTGAAAGGCACATAGCGTGCCTCCCCGGTGCGCCCGGAGCCGGTCACGCTGTCAACAGAATAGATTTCGGTATGCCCGTCCTGCAGGCGCTTCGGACGCAGGAGGTATTCGCTCTCCAGCCCGCTGATGGTCAACGGATCGGCCTCAAGGGTAAACAGGTTAATCACCGGCACACAGTGCAGGCGCAGGCTGCTTGCGCTGACGGGTAAATCACTTTGCCAGACCTCGCTGAACACCACCTCAAGCGTGAAATGCGATACCCCCGCCGGCAGGGTGATGTTTTCCAGGCCATTTAGCTGCACGAACATAAATTTTTCGCGAAAGGTGAAATACTCGAGCAGCAGCTGATAGCCGCTGAAAGCGCTCTCCCCCTTCGGCCATAAACGATCCTCATCGCTGAATCCCCCCGGGGAAAAATAGCCGTCGAGGCTTACCCGCTCTGTCTGACCCGGCAGACGCAGGTACAGCGCGGCCTGGCGTCGGGTCAGCCACAGATGGAGGGCGCTGCCGGTAACAGCGTCTTCCCCCAGGTACAGCGCCAGGTGGCGGAGATCGGTCTGCGACCAGTCAGCCAGCTCGCTACAGGCGAATCGTAGTCGCAGGGCCGAACGTCCGTCCGGCTCCGCCGTCATCACCGCCTCCTCTATCGCCAGCGGGTTAAGCGTCAGATCGCGGGTGGTTCGGTACCGGCACACGGTATTTTTCGGCCCCAGTGGGCGGGAGCTAATCTCAAACCCGGCGGGCACCGTTTCCGCCATCTTCATCGCCGGCAGCGTTGGGGTCAGCGCTACGATCGATAACGACGGAATGGTGCGCAAATAGTGCGGCCACAGCATGCTGACCAGCCCCTCGGTCAGCTCCGGCAGATCATCATCAATTTTTTCGCGCAAGCGACCTACGGAAAAGGCAAAGCCTTCAAACAGGCGCTCAACGTAAGGGTCCGGCGTACCGGCTTTATCGAGATCCAGCATCGCCGCCCGATCGGGGTGAGCCTGCGCGAACGCTTTTGCCGCCTCGCGCAGGTAGCGCATTTCAGCATCAAAATATCGCAGGGTTAAATCGTCCATTATGAATATTCCCTTATTCGTCTACAGGGAGACACGCAGCATGGCTGCGCGGTCAGATTAGTTGGCCGTCGGGCGGCCATGAGCGAAGGAGGCCTGGCGTTGCAGGTCAACGCCAATCAGTGAGGGAGAAGGTTCAGTATACCTCTTCGCCGGGTATATCGTCGGTCAGCGGAACACGTTCAGCAGACGCGCGCACGCTGAATATCGTCTCCGGTAGCGTAAAGTTTCGCAGCGCCAGCAGCGCCAGCGGTCCTTCCCCCGCCTCGGTACGCAGCGTGTAGTTCAGCAACAGACCATCCGGCGCTTTCCAGCTCAGGCTCCAGCTGCTGCTCGTTCCGGGATAAGCGCTGACCACCGCCTTATCCAGCAGACGGATCCACCCCCAGGCGCCCGGGAAATCGCCATACTGGCGGGTGCCCGCCCGGGTACTGATCCAGCTCAGACTGGCGCCCGGGGCTTCGGTGTCAGCGGGCCAGCTGAACCGCCGCCAGACCGGCATCTGGTTCATATAGACAAGTTTCTGATTGTCGATGACCAGCTCCGTCTGCATCACGCCGTCCGCCGTGCCGGGGCGAAGCGCAAAATGCAATCCCGCTTCGCCGTTGGCGAACGCGACGTCGGAGAGATGGCTCAGGGTATTCATCGCCTGCAGAAAGGCCGGGTTAAACGTCAGCCCCTGAGCATTGATACTGTCCGCCATCCAGCGGCTCCCCTCTTTATGCAGCACGCCGTTCAGCCGGGTCTGCAGAAAGCGGGCGATGCGCCCGGTCTCGCTGTTGAGGTATTTTGCCAGCAGCGGCAGAGAGACTTCACTGCTGGTATTTTTAAAGGGGTAGCGACCGCCAAAAGCGCTATTCCAGTCCTCCACCACTGCGCTGCGCCACTGGGCGTTGAGGCTTTCCGCCGCCGGGGTCAGCACCTGCTGCCAGGCCTGTTCCATCGGGCGAACAAACAGCGTCTGCCCAAATCCACTCCACTCCTGGCCCAGCCCCGCCGCCACCAGGCTGCCGTAGTCGCGCGTTTCGGTTAAATCCACGGCCTTGCCCTGGAATACTGTCTGCGCAAGCAACCGGGTCATCGCCTGCGGATCGGTGGCGTTGGTGACCTGCTGCAGGCGCAGACGCACCTGGGTGACGCGGGTCAGGAAGGTCTGCAGGCTAAGACGGCTGGTGGGTGTCCCGCCGTCGCGATTGTCCAGCAGCGCCAGTACGGGCCCGAAGGTGGCATCCAGAGGACCGCGCGAGCCGGACTGCTGATCGATGGCGGGTGGGTTGTCACGGTTGAACAGCTGCCTGGCCGATTTGACCAGCGAATCGGCGATGGCTTCCCCGGTCTGGCCGGTTCGCCCCTGCACGCTCAGGGTGTTCATCAGCGCCACCAGCGGCGACTGGCGCACATCGGCCATCAGGGTCAGCTGGTCAATGGCATCAGAGAGGGTCGCCGCGCGCTGCCAGCGCAAACTGTTGAGGAAATCCAGCCAGGCGCCGCTAAAATCAGCGAAATAACGCTCCGCCAGCCTGGCTCGCAGAGCTTCCGGCGACGTCGACTGCGCGGCAGTCTGCTTCGTATCGCTCAACACCCAGTCCATTTCATCGCGGCGTTCCGCGACCACTTTCTCAATGGCCGGCTGCACGGCCTGCTCCCAGGCCTGACGGGTAAACATGCCCGGCACCACCTCATCAGTGCTGAACAGACGCGAAGCATCGTTGTCGGCAGTCATATCCGCCAGGCGCATATCGGCATACTGATTCGCCACCTGCGCGAGCATCTTCTGGTAAAGCGTGGACTCACTGTTGCGCTGGCCCATCTGTCGAATTAACCGTGTGCGCACCTGGCTGACCAGACCGTCATCGACAGGCAGACGCCACTGCGGATGCGACGCCAGACTGGCGGCATAAAATGCCAGCAGCGAAGGGCCGCTGCCCTGCCAGACGGCGTCGGCGATGCCTGAGCGCTGCGACCAGTCCTGCATTAGCGTGGTGGCGAACCACGCGGCGTCCATTTTTTCCGGGCGGGTCAACATCAGATATTGTTTCAGTTGTCCGTAAGCGGTCTTCGTCATCTTCTCACGCAGTGGGCTGTCCGGCGGCAGCTGCACGAAGGCGGTGAGCTGCTCTTCCAGATGATGCGCCGCCGCATCGCGCAGCAGCGGCTGCGCCCTCTCTCCGTAGCGCGGGAACAGCGCCGCCAGCAGGTCATCGTTCTGACTGAGGCCAGCGCGGAAGTACCACGGCGCGCCGTGCTGTGAGCGGTATTCCAGTTGAGAAAGCGTTTTCTGTAACGCGGAGAGCGCATGCAGGCGTACGGCCAGCGGCTGTTTCTCCGCTGAGGCCAGCCGCACCTGCTCCTGTGCGATCGCAACCAGCTCGCGGTTGGCGATAAAAGAGACTGTCATTGAGGCGGCCCAGAGTAACATCAGGGCGGCGGCGGCCACGCTCATCCCACGCATCCAGTTGACTCCCTGTTTGCGCGGACGTAGACCGGCTGGCAACCACAGCACTGAGTCTGGTATCGTTTCCCAGCGGTTATCCCGTCCCCAGCGATGACGGACACTGCGACCAGCCTCTACTGACGCCTCACTAAATACCACCCCGGCCAGCGGCAATGGTCGGTATGGATTAAGCAGTATCGATAACGGTTCCACCACCGCTTCCGCTTCCCGAGTCAACTGGTCGGCCAGCGCGAGTAAAAAATTGTGCTGTGGTTGCCCGCATATCTGCTGGATGCCCTGCTCTAACAGTAACGACGCCAGGGCAGTGAACTGTTCGGCAACTATTTGCGGCGTACAACCTGCAGGTAACAGGCAGCCTACAGGCTGAGTGATACGTCCATTTTTTTCGTTGCCCCCCTCATACAGCGACCAGACGTATAGGGGGAGTTTCCAGCCAAGAGCTTCGTAGCGTAGCTTTAGAGAGTGAGACACACTGTCCATTTCATCTGGCGTGAGCCTGGGCTTCGTTCTGTTCATCGTTGTCAAAACGCCGTCAAAGCCCGATGTTACCCACACCATACCATCAGCCGGGCGATAACGCAGTTTACGCAGCGCTGTGAACCAGGCGTTATCTACCGCTGCCCCAGGGTCTCCACCCCACAGCAATAATGTACCCTGATCTTCCTGCCAGAGTTCCTGCGTGAGCTTTGGGGTCAGTTGTTCTACGTCTCTGACTGAGCCAATTATCAGCAGAATACGGACTTTGCGGGACCAGGCGCGTCCATACTGATAGCGTAGAGTCTGGCGAATTTCCCCCACCGTAATATGATGGGGAGGTGTCAGCGCCACGCGCCCTTCTTCGCCGGGTAAGACGCTGGCCTGCTGCGACTGCCGGCGATATAAACTCTCCTTCACACGGCGGGACATTGCAGGCAGGTAAAAAACAAATACCAACGCCAGACAGACCAGGACAAACACCAGTACCTGCTCGCCCCGCGTATTGATATTCAGCATGCCGCCATAGCGGGTGATCCCCCACCATATTGCAGCCATCCCGGCCAACGTAAGCCCGGCCAGGCCAAACCGGCCCAGGCCATTACCCGGTATATTCATCTTCACTCCCTGGGGTGATGGTACTGATAAAATGTTCCTGTTCGCTGGAAAATAACGCCAGCAGGGGCTGTTTACGGAGGCTGACCAGATCGGCTGCCAGCGCGGTCAGGAGCCAGGGCGCTGCGGGTCCCGGAATACCGCACCATTTTTCCAGCAGCGCGATATCTTCAGCTTTCCATGGGGTATGCATTTTGCCGCCCTGCGTGATAAGCGCGGCGCTTCTTTCCGTCCATTTTTTTGCGTCCCCGATAACGGAGGGCGTATGGCAGGCGACAGTCTGGGTTTCCAGAAACAGGGTGATATCGTCTTCAAAGTTCGTCATATCTAAGGGCATAGGACGTAACAGCCGTGATGAGTGCGGCAGATGGTATTTTTGCGCCACATCATCGCTGGTCAGCAGCAGCACGGCCAGCCCGTCGGAGTATGCTGTACCACCGTTGAGCTGGATGACCAGGAGTAAATTGACCGTCAGTACAGGCTGCTTCAGGCGCTCCTCCACTTCCGACAGTGAGAATGAGCCGGTAACGGTAATATCATCAGGCACGGCGCGGCCAGGAATGTGTTCTTTCCAGAGATTACTGAAACTGCTGGTCAGCTCAGGCGAGGGATTATCCGTGATCAGGGTGACATACAGCGGTAGCTCTTCCGGCAGGCACTGCACGCGCTCTTCTATACTGGTCAGCAGCGCATGCATCGCACTCAACTGCACGGGCTCTTCTGCCGGAAGGTAATTAATCCTGCGGGCAAGTCCGTATTGCTGAGGCCGCTCACTCCCCCAATGCGCCGCAGAAATATGATCCGGCAACAGCACTGCACTGCTCAGAACGGCCAGCCAGCGCCCGGCCCAGTCTTCCCACCTCTGCTGTCCGTATTCCGCCTCTTTCAGCAAGAACTGATGCGCTTTCAGATCCCTGTCCCACAGGTAGCAACGCAGGCAAAAAATCAGCAACCAGCATCCTGCAGGCATCAGTGATACCCACCAGATATTTATCACTGAGATAATTTTTACGGTGCCGGAGGCATGGAGGATAAAGAGCAGGACACCGATAATCGCCATCAGTACACCGGCAAACAGCCATCGGGTCAGTGAAGGAGCCGATGGCTGCTCCATGGTCAATGCTTTTGTTCGTACCCAGCCCATTTTTTATCCTATCGCGCATTCCGGCGCGCCGGAAATCACCTGGCAACCGCACTGACATTTGCAGCCATCGACCACGATGGCTTTACCATCGGAAGACCATTCCGGCGCTCCCTCAATAATGGCATTAGTGCCATGTCCCGGAATCGGGCAGCTGACTTTATCCCCCACCAGCGCTACGGGCTTTCCATTTACAATCATGGTGGAGGATGCGGAAATAACAGCACCGCCGTGCGTGGTTTTATCGCCGAGTAATACAAAACCTTTGGACATTGAATTTCCTTTTATATATCAGCGATACAGTAATTATTAATTAGAATACTCAATCGCATCTATTTCAACCTAAAGAGTGAGGCAATAACATTTAATAACAGACAAAAAACGGCCACTCCTGTCAAAGGAAGAATAATAAACATAAAATAATATCTGGAATATCTGCACGCCTCTCTTTACTTAATACATACTTCTTCCCCCAGGTGATATCCCCTACATTAATAATTTTTCACTTCGAACGCCAATTGCCAGACGACCTTATACTCGCGAAAATCGCCTTAATTACTATTGCATGCTCTATACAATAAAAAAATACACTAACAACAAAATAATCAGAATTATAAGCAAATAAAACAGACATTTTCTGATTAGGTGGCAACAGTGGGTATACCTCGCTAATATGACGACTATTGCTCCCTATCATTTTGCGTTCGCCATAACCTATGGGAAATCCAAAGCGTTCGCGCATCCATCGCTGCATCATTACTGGTTCAAGACTAAAAGGCAGCGGATTAGGAAATAACCAAGCCGTTTTATTTTCATCTTCTAACCGCAAAGTCACTTCCTCAAGATTTTTTCTGGTTATTTATAAAAGATGAAAATATTCTTTCTCGCCTCATATCCAGCCTGAAAATATCATCACTAACAGTAATCGTTGGTTTTGTTTTGTAGGGAATTAAACCTTGTTCATAAATATCCTGATAAGGTTTACCTAATTGCTTCACAAGTGTTCGATATCAATATTCATTTGCCACCAAGTCGCTTTTTCTCCAGCGCAATATGAATCTCCTTTGCTCGCTCCAGTGGATAAAAAGTCACGGTTTCTGAAAATAAATCCTTGTTATAGGTAAATCCGACAGAACTATTTTGATGAGGCATAGGTAAGGTATATATCTCTTCCCCCCTATAAGCAGTCATAACAATTTTTGCTTCAACGTAAACCATCGGAAATCCTAGATAAGCCCGCACCCACTGGTGAATCATAACTCGTTCCAGACCAAACGGCATAGGATTAGGAAACAGCCAGTCAGTTTTGGCTTCATTTTCAAACCTTAACATTTCTTCTTTCAGATTTTTAATGAGCACCACCTTTTCCGTTGACAATCATCGTTGATGACGATGAAATAATTTCACTACTGTACATGATTTTACCATCCATTAGAAAAAAACCTTATATGTTGAACGCCACCGATTTTTTAAAATAAGATATAGCATCACACATTATTTATTAACGACACAACGAAATACATACTGCGGACCAACACCATATTTTTCATAGTCATCGTCTTTACTAATCTTTGGCACCGGCAGATCTGATTGTCTGAACATGGTTAAAGCGTACTGTCTGTCGCCGCCAACATTCCCGCGCAGGACTTTTTTAGTACCCTGCGCAGGGCCCTGAGGATCGTTTACCGGAGAATGAGAGTAATAATCTGCTGCATACCAGTCATTGGTCCATTCAGAGCCACTGAGTCCCATATCATACAGACCTAAGGGGTTTGGCGGGAACTTCCCTAATGGATAAAAAGGAAGCCCAATACCATCAGTATAACTATCCAGTTCGTCCTGGTTCGGGAAATTTTCCCCGGGTAAAAGCTCACCATTGTTGGTAGCAAACGGAAGATACTGCCCTCTGGATCTTGCTGCATACTCCCATTGCGCCTCTGTCGGCAAATCAATTTTTTTACCGGACTCCTTACCTAACCACTGACAATAGTCTTTTGCCTGTTGCCAGGTAACACCAACAGAATAATCTCCTTTTTGCAAGGATGGATAATTTTTTAAAAAAATATGGATGGGTGCTTTTTTACCCCTGTTATTTGCAGATATTTATTATAATCATCGTTGGTAACTTTAAACTTTGATATCGAAAAATCACTTAATACAACCTTATGTAATACCTTATCATCCTGGTTTATGCTGAAAGGTAGTTTTTGACCGACTAATGGGCCAAAATCCCCCATTAAGAACTCGCCGCCCTTAACGGGAACCATGTTAGAAAGCGACTTAGCAACAAGCGCTTCAGACAAGGTTTCACGCTTGCCAGTACTCTTCTGGTCGCACCCGGTCAGTAAACCGGCTGCAACGGAAGCAACTACGATTAATTTTCTCATCTTATCACCTCAGCCATTGCATCAGGCAGTCATTGTACCCGTCGGGTGCTGGTCGTCGATCATGGCAAGATATTCTGACATCAGGCTATCCGGGACAGGTTTAAATAGTCTCTCCGGTTTATTGGAACATTCATTCAACGTTGTTGCTCCGGTTAAAATGATATATGTCACCACCAAACGACATTATTTATTGATGACGCAACGGAAAACATACTGCGGACCAACACCATATTTTTCATAATCATCGTCTTTATTGATCTTTGGAACTGGCAAATCTGATTGTCTGAACACGGTTAAAGCGTATTGTCTGTCACCGCCAACATTCCCGCGGAGGACTTTTTCGGTCCCCTTTACGGGTCCCTGAGGATCGTTTACCGGAGAATGAGAGTAATAATCTGACGCATACCAGTCATTGGTCCATTCTGAGCCACTAAGTCCCATATCATACAGACCCAGGGGGTTTGGGGGATATTTCCCCACTGGATAAATAGGAATACCTGCTCCATCAGTATATTCACTCAGCTCATCCTGGCTGGGGATGTTTTTACCGGGCAGGAACTCACCATTATTCGTTGCAAACGGAATGTATTGCCCTCTGGATCTTGCTGCATATTCCCATTGCGCCTCTGTTGGTAAATCAAATTTTTTACCAGACTCCTTACCTAACCACTGACAATAGTCTTTTGCCTGTTGCCAGGTGATGCCAACAGAATAATCACTTTTTTGCAATGATGGGTAATCTTTTAGCAGAATATTAATGGGTGGTTTTTTTACTCCTGTTATCTGCAGATATTTATTATAATCATCATTGGTGACTTTGTATTTTGATATTGAAAAATCGCTTAATACAACCTTATGTAATACCTTGTCATCCTGGTTTATGCTGAAAGGCAGTTTTTCACCGACTAACGGTCCAAAATCGCCCATTAAAAACTCACCGCCCTGAACGGGAATCATGTTAGAGAGCGACTGACCCACAAGCTCTTTAGCCGCTTTTTCACTCCTGGCAGCATTTCCCTGATCGCACCCGACCAGTAAGCATACAGTAACTGAAATAACTATAATGTTATTTTCCATTTCAATGCCTCAGTAATTTAATCAAGCAATCATTGTATTAGTTGGATGCTGCTCGTCAACCATGGCAAGATATTCTGACATCAGGATATCCGGAATAGGTCTAAATGGTTCATCCGGGCCAACGGAAACCGGAAGGTTATTATGCAATAAGGTGAGCTTTTCGCCATAATTGGTATAGAAAAACAATTTTCGTTCTCCAATGCCTAAAAACTTAATCACATCTTTTTCATTCAGTTCTTTATTGCCTTTCTTCTCCCCTGGCGACAACGTCAAATGCTGCATGATATTGTTATAATCTGCCTGACTTTGTACCCACTTCAATGCCATAAACACCGCTTGTTTTCGCCTCTTTAGAGGACCGAGCTTCCAGCTGTTAACGGAAAAAAAATCATTATTCTGATTGCGAGGGTCAAGCCAGTCCACCCAGTTCTGATCAATTAATGTGGCAATCACTGCCCCTTTTGTTTCCGGAGGGGTATATTTAAGCTGGTCGGGGTTTGACAAAATACTATTCATCAGATGAACGCGCTTATTTTCATCTTCAAGATCGGTTTCAATTCGTCGTAATATTATTCCCATATTCTTTAGCATGGCCTCACCCGCCTGTATCCCTTGTGCCGCCATAATAATAGGAATTGCACATAAAGAACGGAAGGCATCTCCTGCCATCATCTGCTCAAGCTTCTGATAATCCACATTCCTTAGCATAAACATAAAACTCTTCATAAAAGCCGCAAAACTGCTGCCATCAACTTCAAAACCGACTTCCCCTTTGGCCCCCACTCCCCAACATAAAGCCGCTTTACAGTAAATACGAAAACGTCCCTGAATATAGGTGATATAAAAAACCCCACTTCCCCCAGCGCCTGCCTGCACCGTCATCCCCGCTTCCAGTTTGGCTATCGCGGCAAACTTCTTCTCTTTATTGACAATGGGTTTGTTATCTTTCTCGACACCTATAGCTACTGGCGTATCATCAGGATGCGGGTCAAACCACTCAATGGCACCACTGATATTACCTCCCGCCTGAGCACCAACAAAAACACCAATTTCACCTCCCCCCTGTGCTTCAGGTATCGTTGAGGTCTTTAAATTCACCTGCTGCTGTCCTGGCAACGGTGGAGCAGTCAGGGTTGCAGGACGGCCTTTAATGCCATAGCCCTTTCCCATTTCTCCACTCCAGTCTACTGTCACCCCTAATTCAATTGCAGCACTGGCACCAACGCTACCTGACAATACCAGTTTCATGGCAAAACGCAGCGCTCCCATATTACAGACACCATCCGGTGTCTGTGGCGTCACTTTTTTCGCCGGAAATAAAAGGCTGACACCTAACCTGTCCGGCAGGTACAGGGCCGTTTCGGCCTTCGCCTCCCCCATTGCAAAACTGGCATGACCTTCAATTTTGCCCTCCAGTTTTTTCTGACGGATTATATTCCGCTGATGCACCCGCTCCATGGCTGTAACGCATCAGTTGGGCCAGTGCGCTAATGTCAATATACTGATGGATTAGGAAATAGCCCGTTGGTTTTACTTTCATCCTCGAATGTCAGCGTCACTTCTTTAAGTTTTTTCCAGATCATTAATAAACGCTAGATATATTCCCTCACGTTTCATATCTAATCTATAAATATCATCACTAACCGTAACACTTGGTTTTGTTTCGTAGGGGACTAACCCTTGCTCATAAATATCCTGATAAGGTTTACCTAATTGTTTCACAAGTGTTTCGACATCAATACTCATTTGATAAATACACCACACGTCCTTGTATCCTGCTAGTACTATCTTCATTGCGCAAGGAAATGGTCCAGCTATGAGCGAACCATTGCAGAACAATTACCCACCCAACCTTTTTATCTCTAACGCGGCTTGTATTTCTTTGGCTCGCTCAATTGAGTAAAATGTGACTTTTTGTACAAAAAAATCTTTGTTATAGGTAAATGCAGCAACGATATATTGATGAGGGACAGGCAAAGTATAAAATTCCTTCACACCAACATAAATAGTCATGATTATCTGCGCATCAGTGTAAATCATTGGATGACCAAGTTTGGCCCTTACCCATTTCTGGGTCATTACTGGTTCAAGACCAAATGGCAGCGGATTAGGAAATAACCAATCCATTTTATTTTCATCTTCTAACCGCAAAGTCACTTCTTCAAGATTTTTTTCTTGGTTATTGATAAAAGATAAAAATATTCCTTCTCGCCTCATATTCAACCTGGAAATATCATCACTAATAGTACCCGTTGGTTTTGTTTTGTAGGGAATTAAACCTTGATCATAAATATCCTGATAAGGTTTACCTAATTGCTTCACAAGTGTTTCGACATCAATATTCATTTGCGACCAAGTCGCTTTTTCTCCAGCGCAACCTGAATTTCTTTGGCTCGCTCCAGCGGATAAAAAGTCACACTTTCAACAAAAAAATCTTTATTATAGCTAAATGACGCAACTATATTTTGATCAGGAGCTAATAGCGGATAAAACTCCTTTACTCCTCTATAGAGCGTCATAACCACTTTCGCATCAACATAAATCATCGGCAACCCAAAACGCGCCCGTACCCACGGCTGCGTCATCACAGGCTCCAGACCAAAAGGCATCGGATTAGGAAACAACCAGTCACTCTTGCTTTCATCCTCTAACGTTAATGTTACTTCTTTCATTTTTTTTTCAAGATCATTAACAAATGCTAAATATATACCCTCATGCTTCATATCCAGCCTGGCAGTATTATCACTAACCGAGCCATAAGGTTTTGTTTTATAATTAATCAAACCTTTATTGTAAATTTCTTGGTATGGCTTTCCTAATTGCTTTATCAGTGTTTCGACATTAACATTCATTTAATATAACCCCACATTTCGGTTTAACTTATGTAGTTTTGCTCTGATCTCTTCGATTTTCTCGTTACTCATACCATATTCATTCTTAAGGCATTCAGCATTCGCATCCCAGTTGGCATTGACGGCAGCTTCTAAGTCACGAGCATCTAGCTCTTTTTTAGTTATCATCTCGCCGCTTTCTGTCTCTACCTTACGATTATTACGCCCGCCATAGGTTTCACTACATTTTTGATGAACAGCTATTGGAATAGCAACTGAAGCAACCTTATCAACCATCTTATCTATATATTTACTTCCCTCATCAGGATATAAATCCTCTAAATATACACGAACCGCATCTCTAGATGGAATATGATCGACTTGATATTTTCCCTGCCTTGAACGGCCTTCAAAATTTTCATAATAGTCAACCTCATACTCTTCCACAGGGGCTTTCTTAAAATACACATAGATTGCCGGGACAACCCCCATCGGGTCAACAATAATAAAGTCATTGAAATCCCGGTCTTCGATGGGCAATGTTTCAATATTTGGTCCCTGTTCCTCCGGGATCGGCGTTCCCGGTACGGGCGGTAACGATGCCGGGGCCGGGTTAGGCAACCCCCAGATGCTCCGCGGTTCCGGAATGGGTGTAGGCGGTGTGGTATAGCCGCCAGCGCTCCCGTCATGAACAGTCGTCTGGCTGGAACCCCACTCAAATTTTCCCTGCCCGGCAGACCGGGACCAGACAAATGTGCCTTTAATTGAAGGATCTTCAAAACCCCATGTCTCTTTATCCAGCTGTTTTGCAAACCGCACCCGGACCCGATCCAGCCCGCTTTTTTCCCCCACCTCATAGCTGCGGGAAACCAGTTCCCCTGACTCAGGATCTTCTTCAATACGAAAGCGTACCCTCGTGCGCACTGTGCCGTTTTGTCGGGCTATTTCCCGGAGTTCATATTCCGGGACATAATCCCCCTCAATGACCGTTGAATTTACACGGGTAAAAGCGCCCATCATCATCTGGCCATGGATCAGATTCTGATAGAGCTGGTCGCCACGTATATTTTGTAGCGTTTCCGTCTCACCTTCATTCAGTGACGGAGAATAGAAGATAGCCAGCAGAGCAACGGTGAGGGGATTAGGCGCAGCCAGCACCCGTGCGCCCGCGACGCCTTCTCCGACACCTGCCGCAGTCCCCGCCCCTAATGAAAGCGAATTTCCCAGCGTTGTGGCTGTTGGCCCTGCATAATAACCACTCATTGAGGCAGCCAGCGCCATTGATTCAAAAAATACCTGTGCGGGTTTACGCTCAACAACCGGCTCTTTTGCGACTGATGATGTTTTTCCCTCTCCGGTTCCCAGTATTTGTGTCATCCCGGCTTTCTCCTGTCCATGGCTCACAGTAGCTCTATTTTTATTGATTCAGGCAATGCGGTATAAACGCTGGCCGTTTTCCCATCAGCATCTGCCCGGCCTTCGAATACCTGGCCTTTTTCAGTGGTGATGCGGTAACGGGCAAAAAGAACAATTTCATCGGTCTTATGATCACATTAGGGGAGCAGCTCTTCTTAAGAATGTGGTCAACATTGCGGGAACAGTACAGAGATCAGGGAATATGAATTAGCTCTGTAAAAAATCATCATTTACAAGCAGTAAAACATTAACGCTTATTTATTCATTAATCTATTTCGCTCTGACGCAGCCTGAATTGCTTCTGCATGCGCCATAGAATAAAAAGTCACACTAACAACAAAAAGGTCGGCGTCATAAACAAATAAAACAGCAATGTTCTGATTAGGTGGTAACAGTGGGTATACCTCACTGATACCACGACTGTAACTCCCCATAGTTTTAGGCTCGCCATAAATCATTGGGAACCCAAAACGCTCACGCATCCAGTTTTGAGTCATTACCGGTTCAAGATTAAAAGGCATTGAATTCGGAAAGACCCAGTCTGTTATGTCATCATCTTCTAATGTTAATGTAATTCCTTTGAAGGTTTTATTTTTATCATTCTCGAAAGATAAAAATAATCCTTCTCGTTTCGTATCTAATGTAGCTGTATCATAGCCCACTGTGGCAGTTGGTTTTGTCTTATATTTAATTAGCCCACTATCATAAATTTCCTGATAATCTTTACCCAATTGCTTCACAAGTGTTTCGATATCAATATTCATTTACCACCAAGTCGCTTTTTCTGTAACGCGACCTGTATCTCTTTGGCTCGCTCCAAAGAATAAAAAGTGATTTTTTTTACAAAAAAATCTTTATCATATGTGAGCGCTGCTGCAATATGCTGGTTGGGCATTGGTAAAGCGTAAATTTCTTTAACCCCCATATAAATAGTCATAACAATCTTTGCCTCAACATGAACCATCGGCAAGCCTAAATTCTCACGAGCCCACTGCTGGGTCATCACCGGTTTCAGACCAAACGGCATAGGGTTAGGAAATAACCAATCTGTCTTACCCTCATCTTCTAATCTTAGTGTGACTTCTTTAAGTTTCTTTTCTGAATCATTAACAAAGACTAAAAGCATTCCTTCACGTCTCATATCCAGGTCAGCTTCATCTTCATCAATAGGACCATGGGGTTTAGTTTTATAAGGAATCAATCCTTTCTCAAAAATCTCCTGGTACGGTTTTCCTAAGTGTTTTATAAGTGTTTCAACATCAATTTTCATTTAGTACAACCCCACTTTTCTGTTTAAATCATGCAATTTTGCTCTAACTTCTTCAATTTTTTCATCACTTATGCCATATCTTTCTTTAAGACACTTAGCATTAGCATTCCAATTCGAGTCAACGGCAAATTCTAAATCACGAGCATCAAGTTCTTTTTTAGATATTGTCTCACCATTTTCTGTTTCTATCCTACTATTATTACGCCCTCTGAAGGTTTCACTACAGTCACGATGTACATCTATAGGGATAGAAACGACTGCAACCTTACCAAGTAATTTTTTTATATCATCCTTTTCTGCTTCAGGATATTTATTAATCAAATATTCTCTAACCGCCGCTTTTGATGGTAAATGGTCAACCTCGTACATTCCTTCTCTTGACCTCCCATCAAAGTCGTTATAATAACCGGTTTCTAGAAATCCGGCAGGAGCCTTCTTAAAATACACATAGATTGCCGGGACAACCCCCATCGGGTCAACAATAATGAAGTCATTGAAATCCCGGTCTTCGATGGGCAATGTTTCAATATTTGGTCCCTGTTCCTCCGGGATCGGCGTTCCCGGTACGGGCGGTAACGATGCCGGGGCCGGGTTAGGCAACCCCCAGATGCTCCGCGGTTCCGGAATGGGTGTAGGCGGTGTGGTATAGCCGCCAGCGCTCCCGTCATGAACAGTCGTCTGGCTGGAACCCCACTCAAATTTTCCCTGCCCGGCAGACCGGGACCAGACAAATGTGCCTTTAATTGAAGGATCTTCAAAACCCCATGTCTCTTTATCCAGCTGTTTTGCAAACCGCACCCGGACCCGATCCAGCCCGCTTTTTTCCCCCACCTCATAGCTGCGGGAAACCAGTTCCCCTGACTCAGGATCTTCTTCAATACGAAAGCGTACCCTCGTGCGCACTGTGCCGTTTTGTCGGGCTATTTCCCGGAGTTCATATTCCGGGACATAATCCCCCTCAATGACCGTTGAATTTACACGGGTAAAAGCGCCCATCATCATCTGGCCATGGATCAGATTCTGATAGAGCTGGTCGCCACGTATATTTTGTAGCGTTTCCGTCTCACCTTCATTCAGTGACGGAGAATAGAAGATAGCCAGCAGAGCAACGGTGAGGGGATTAGGCGCAGCCAGCACCCGTGCGCCCGCGACGCCTTCTCCGACACCTGCCGCAGTCCCCGCCCCTAATGAAAGCGAATTTCCCAGCGTTGTGGCTGTTGGCCCTGCATAATAACCACTCATTGAGGCAGCCAGCGCCATTGATTCAAAAAATACCTGTGCGGGTTTACGCTCAACAACCGGCTCTTTTGCGACTGATGATGTTTTTCCCTCTCCGGTTCCCAGTATTTGTGTCATCCCGGCTTTCTCCTGTCCATGGCTCACAGTAGCTCTATTTTTATTGATTCAGGCAATGCGGTATAAACGCTGGCCGTTTTCCCATCAGCATCTGCCCGGCCTTCGAATACCTGGCCTTTTTCAGTGGTGATGCGGTAACGGGCAAAAAGAACAATTTCATCGGTCTTATGATCACATTAGGGGAGCAGCTCTTCTTAAGAATGTGGTCAACATTGCGGGAACAGTACAGAGATCAGGGAATATGAATTAGCTCTGTAAAAAATCATCATTTACAAGCAGTAAAACATTAACGCTTATTTATTCATTAATCTATTTCGCTCTGACGCAGCCTGAATTGCTTCTGCATGCGCCATAGAATAAAAAGTCACACTAACAACAAAAAGGTCGGCGTCATAAACAAATAAAACAGCAATGTTCTGATTAGGTGGTAACAGTGGGTATACCTCACTGATACCACGACTGTAACTCCCCATAGTTTTAGGCTCGCCATAAATCATTGGGAACCCAAAACGCTCACGCATCCAGTTTTGAGTCATTACCGGTTCAAGATTAAAAGGCATTGAATTCGGAAAGACCCAGTCTGTTATGTCATCATCTTCTAATGTTAATGTAATTTCTTTGAAGGTTTTATTTTTATCATTCTCGAAAGAGAAAAACAATCCTTCTCGTTTCATGTCTAATGTAGCTGTATCATAGCCCGCTGTGGCAGTTGGTTTTGTCTTATATTTAATTAGTCCACTATCATAAATTTCCTGATGATCTTTACCCAATTGTTTCACGAGTGTTTCGACATCAATATTCATTTGCCACCAACATATCCAGATAGGCTTCATTTTCATCAACCGGGCCATGCAGTTTATTCTTATAGGGAATCAATTCTTGCTCAACTATTTCCTGATAAGGTCGACTAATTTTCTTAATAAGCTGTTCGACATCAATACTCATTTGATAAATACACCACACGTCCCGACATCCGGCTAAATACTATCTTCATGGAGCAAGAAAATGGTCCAGTCATGACCGGACCATTAAGGATTCATTAACTCTCTAATCGTTTTTTCTCCAGTACGGCCTGAATCTCTTTGGCCCGTTCCAGTGGGTAAAAAGTCACGGTTTCTGCAAATAAATCTTTGTTATAGGTAAATGCGGCAGCGATATATTGATGAGGAGTAGGTAGAGCATAGACCTCTTTCACCCCCATATAAATAGTCATGATGATTTCCGCATCAGCATAAATCATGGGCAACCCAAAGCGCTCTCTAACCCACAATTGGGTCATCACCGGTTCCATACCAAATGGCATCGGATTGGGGAATACCCAGTCTGTTTTGCCTTTATCTTCTAACCTTAATGTAATTTCAGTAAGATTTTTCTCGGAATTATTGGTGAAAACCAAAAGAATTCCTTCTCGTTTCATATCTAATTCAGCTTCATCTTCATCAATAGGACCGTAAGGCTTTGTTTTATAAGGAATCAACCCGTGACTGTAAATTTCATGATAAGGCTTACCCAGTTGTTTTACCAGTTTTTCGACGTCAATGATCATTTGCCACCAAGTCGTTTTTTCTCAAGTGCAGACTGGATTTCTTTCGCCTGTTCAACCGGAATAAATGTGATCCTGTTAACAAAAAAATCTTTATTGTAAGAAAATGCCGCTGCAATATTTTGATTCGGAGTCGGTAAAATATATGTTTCCTCCACCCCGACATAAATAGTCATAATCACGCAGGCATCAACGTAAGTAATCGGATGACCAAATCGGTCTCGTACCCATCGCTGTGTCATTACTGGTTCAAGACCAAATGGCAGCAAGTTAGGAAATAACCAGTCAGTTTTATTCTCATCCTCTAACCTTAAGGTCACCTCCTTAAGATTTTTATCTTGATTATTAAAAAATGATAAAAATACCCCCTCTCGTTTCATATCTAATCTATAAATGTCATCACTAACCGTACCACTTGGTTTTGTTTTGTAGGGGATCAATCCTTGCTCATAAATATCCAGATACGATTTCCCAAGGTTCTTTATCAACTTCTCAACATTCAAGCTCATTTAATATAACCCCGCTTTCCGGTTTAACTCATGTAGTTTGGCCCTGATCTCTTCAATTTTTTCATCACTTACACCATATTCATTCCTAAGGCACTCAGCATTGACATCCCAGTTAGCATCAACTGCAGCTTCTAAATTACTGGCATCTAGAACTTTTTGAGTGACTAATCCTCCGTCTTGTGTTCTAAATTTACTATTGTTTTTCCCACCATAGGTTTCACTACATTGCCGGTGTACTTCTATCGGTATAGCGACAGCAGCCACTCTGTCAGTCATTTGTTCTATAATGTCATCTTTCAGGTTTGGATATGTCCCTTTCAAATATATCCTAACAGCTTCCTTTGAAGGAATATGATCCACTTCATATAGGCCCTGCCTTGAACGGCCTTCAAAATTTTCATAATAGTCAACCTCTAAATCTCTAACTGAAGCTTTCTGAAAATAAACATAGATTGCCGGGACACCCCCCATCGGGTCAACAATAATAAAGTCATTGAAATCCCGGTCTTCGATGGGCAATGTTTCAATATTTGGTCCCTGTT
>ERZ773195.668-NODE-668-length-29039-cov-5.517251_pt1 | contig 29039 bp, 17 predicted proteins | sample MGYA00580530_ERZ773195 | MGnify/ENA primary metagenome ERZ773195 (study PRJEB29015, sample SAMEA2737751) | human gut metagenome | biome: human gut; feature: human-associated habitat; material: faeces | place: China | collected 2012 ...
CCTTTTTGGTCGTTAGGGGGTGCGGGGGGCGAAATCGAAACGCCCCCTGCCTTTCTCTTGGGGGTTCCAAAGGGGGAGATTCTCTTTTGAAAGAGAATCTCCCCCCTTTGCCCCGTGCAGCGCCGCTGGCGCTGCCATCCTTATTGATGCTTATAAACGCGGCGGTTGTCGAGCGCGAAGACACGCTGGCTGAATTCACCCGCTTTGAGCGGCGCGAGCACCTCGCGGTAGATCTCCATGCGGCTGTCGATCTGGTCGACGAGCGACAAAAGCTCTGCCTCCGCGCACTGGGGCAGCACCGCCGCGCCGAATTCCGGTTGGCCGTGATGCGAGAGAATCAGGTGCTCCAAAAGCGTCGCCTTTTCCTCGGGCAGGTCGAGCTCGGCGGCAATCGCCGCGACCTCCTGCGCGCCCATGACGAGGTGACCGAGCAGCTGGCCCTTCGTCGAGTAATCCGTCACAAGGCCGAGCTCGGAGAACGTGAACTCCTGCTCCTTGGCGAAGTCGTGCAGCAGCGTGCCGGTGAGGAGCAGGCTGCGGTTCACAGTGTCCGCGTACTGCGCGGACAGAAAATCGGCAAGGCGCAGCATGTTGAGCGTGTGCATCAGAAGGCCGGACAAAAAGCCGTGGTGAACGCTCTTGGCAGCGGGAATGGTGCGGAACGCTGCCTCGTGGCGGCGCAGCATTTCCTCGCACACGGCACGGTAGTCTGCGTCCTCGATGGTCGAAACGAGTGCCTTGACCTCGTCATAGCCGGCCTCGCGGTCGATGGGCGCGACGCTCACGAGCTTCGAGACGTCGACGCGGTCATTGTCTTCGGCGAGGCGCAGCTTGTCGACTGTGAGCTGGGGCATGCCGCGGTAGTCCGATACGCTCCCACGCACCTTGAGCACCTTGCCTACGTCGCGCTCGCCGATGGGGCCGCTGTAGTCCCAGATCTTTGCTTCAATCGTGCCGCTCGTGTCGGCGAGCACTGCGCTCAAAAACGGCTTGCCGCTGGCTGTCACCTTGGCAAAGGCGGCCTTGAGCAGATAAAAGCCTTCCACGTCCATACCGCGCTGCATCTGCGCGATGGAAAGACCAACTTCCATGATAAAAACCTCTTTCTGCCCGCGCGCAGCGGGCGAATCTTTCTTCTTTCGTTAACGAACAGCATTATAGCATGCCTGCGCGGAAAGCGCACGGAAAATTTAGTGTGCAGCCTTTTCCCTCTGCGCACGCTCGAGCCAGTCTTTTCCCTCGGTGAAGCGTGCAACAAGGAACGACACGACGTAGTCGCCAGCGGAATTGATCATCGTCGCGGGTGGGTCGACAAGGTTGCCGATCGTCACAGCGATGGGGTAGGCAATGGCCATCTGCGAGGGGAAGAAGAGCGTACAGATGATGTACTCGCCGATGTACCCGCCGCCGGGGATGCCGCTCATCGCGACCGAGCTGAACACGGCGACAAGCAGAATTTTGACGATGAGCCCCGCGCCCTCAAACGGGATGCCGAACACGCCGAAGAGGAACGCGATCTTCAGCACGCAGCTGAAGCACGAGCCGTCCATGTGCATCGTCGCGCCCAGCGGCAGGACGAGGTCGGAGATGTCACGCGGCACGCCGCTGTCTTCTGCGGCCTCTAAATTTGTCGGGATCGTCGCGACGGACGAGCAGGTGCCGAGCGCCGTGACCGCGGGGCGCAGGATATGCCGCCGCATGACGCGCACGCCCTCCTTTCCGCCGCCGAGGTAGGCGTAGAGCGGAAACGCGGCAAGCGCGTAGACAAAGCAGAGCGGATAGTAGATGAGCATCGCGCGGCCATAGGCCGCGGTGATCTGTGCACCGTAGGTCGCGACGAGTGAGGCGAAAAAACCGAAAAACGCGACGGGCGCGTAGTAGGAGATGAGCGAGACGACCTTCAAAAGGCAGTTCGTCATGTCCTGCAGGACTTTTGCCGTCAGGCAGTCCGCGCCGCCGCTCAAATTGACGCCAAAGCCGATGAGGATGGAGAAGACGATGAGCGGCAGCATCGCGCGGCGGGACAGCAGCGCCGCGAAATCCTCGACCGTGAAGAAGTTGACGAGCAGCTGTGCGACGCTCGCCTGTTCATCGACCGCGCCCGCCGCCGCGTCCGCCCACGGCTCGAGGACCGGGGGATAGAGGCGCATCGCAAAGAGCATGATGACTGCGGCGATAAGGCCCGTGACGATGAAGACCAAAAGCGTCGTGCCCATGATCTTCCCCGCGCGCTTCGGGCTTTTCATGCAGGCGATGGAGCTACTCAGCGAGCAGAACACGAGCGGCACGACGATGCAGAACATCAGGTTAATGAAGATCGTGCCGAGCGGGGCGAGACACGTCGCCCCCGGCCACAGCGCGCCCAGCACGCATCCGAGTACGATGGCGAGCAGCATCGCGCTCAGAAAGCCGTAGGTGCGGAAAAAGGAACGAGACATAGAATTCCTCCCTTAAAAATTGCGTTCAACACAATATAGCGGGAGGACTTGGACGATATGCGAACTCAAAAAAGGACACATCCGTACGGATGTGTCCTTTTTTGAGTTATTCAAGCTCGAATGCGCCGGTGTAGAGTTGGTAATAGGTTCCTTTTTCCGCAATCAGCTTTTCGTGGCTGCCGCGTTCGATGATGCGGCCGTGGTCGAGGACCATGATGACATCGGAATTCTTGACGGTGGACAGGCGGTGCGCGATGACAAACACCGTGCGGCCCTCCATCAGCTGATCCATGCCGCGCTGGACGATGGCCTCGGTGCGCGTGTCGATGGACGATGTCGCCTCGTCGAGGATCATGACCGGCGGGTCGGCGACCGCCGCGCGGGCGATGGAGATGAGCTGGCGCTGACCCTGCGAGAGGTTTGCGCCGTTGTTGGCGAGCTCTGTCGCGTAGCCCTGCGGAAGGCGCGTAATGAAATCGTCCGCGCCGGCGAGCTTTGCCGCGGCGATGCACTCTTCATCCGTCGCGTTGAGTTTACCATAACGGATGTTGTCCATCACCGTGCCGGTGAAGAGGTTGACGTCCTGCAGGACGATGCCGAGCGAGCGGCGCAGGTCGGCCTTTTTGATCTTGTTGACGTCGATGCCGTCGTAGAGAATCTGGCCGTCGGCAATGTCGTAAAAGCGGTTGATGAGGTTCGTGATGGTCGTCTTGCCCGCGCCGGTCGCGCCGACAAAGGCGACCTTCTGGCCGGGCTCTGCGTAGACGGAGACGTCGTGCAGGACCTCTTTGTTCGGCTCGTAGCCGAAGTCCACGTCGATGAGGCGCACGTCGCCGCGCAGCTCGCGGTAAGAGACCTTGCCGTTGTCGTTCGGGTTCTTCCACGCCCAGTGGCCGGTGTGATGGTCACTCTCGGTGATCGTGCCGTCGGGGGCGATGTCCGCGTCGACGAGCGTGACGAAGCCGTCGTCTGTCTCAGCTTTTTCATCGATGAGGGAGAAGACGCGCTGCGCGCCTGCGCCCGCCATGACGATGGAGTTGATCTGCTGGGAGAGCTGGTTGATATTGCCCGTGAACTGCTTGGTCATGTTGAGGAACGGGACGAGAATCGAGATATCCAGCGCCTTGCCGGAAAGGCTCAGGTTCGGAACGCCGATAAGCAGCAGCACGCCGCCCACGAGCGCCAGAGCCACATAGAGGAAGTTGCCGATGTTGCCGATGATGGGGCCGAGCACGCTGGCATAGGCGTGGGCGCGGTAGCTGTCTTCAAAGAGGGCATCGTTGATCTTGTCGAACTCCTCGATGGAGCGCTGCTCGTGGCAGAAGACCTTGACGACCTTCTGGCCGGTCATCGTCTCCTGAATATAGCCCTCGGTTTTGGCGACGGCCTGCTGCTGGCGCAGGAAGAATTTGGCGCTGCCGCCGCCGACGCGTTTGGTGACGACGATCATCAGAATCACGCCGAGCACCGAAATGAGCGTCAGCCAGATGCTGAAATAGAGCATAATGCCGAACACGGCCAGCACGATCGCGCCAGACTGGATGAAGGCGGGGATGGCTTCGGACACGAGCTGGCGCAACGTGTCGATATCGTTGGTGTAGAAGCTCATGATATCGCCGTGCTGGTGGGTGTCGAAGTAGCGGATGGGAAGATCCTGCATGCCGCCGAACATCTCCTGACGGAGCTTGTCGAGAAAGCCCTGCGTCATATAGGCCATGAGCTGCTTGTAGACCAGGATCGCGATGATCGAGAGCACATAGAGCGAGATGAGCAGCGACAGGATGGGGATGAGCTCTGCTTTGGCGGAGACCCAGTCGCGCGAGACGTACCACTTTTCGATGACCTGAATGACATTCTGCACGAAAAGCGACGGGATCGACGTGACGATGGCCGAGAACAGGATGCACGCGAACGTGACGGGCGCGAGCACAGGATAGTAGGAAAAGAGCTTTTTCACCGTGCGCTTAAGCATGGCGAGGTTCGCCGCGCCGTCGTTTGGGCGGCGGGAATTCTTGGGATCACGCTTCATCCTGCTCACCTCCGTTCGTCTGGGATTCGTAGACCTCGCGGTAAATTTCACTCGAAGCGAGGAGCTGATCGTGCGTGCCCATGTCCGCAATATGGCCGTTGTCCATCACGAGAATGAGGTCGGCATCCTGCACGGACGCGACGCGCTGGGCGATGATGATCTTCGTCGTCTCGGGGATATAGGTGCGGAAGCCCTCGCGGATCAGCGCGTCGGTGCGCGTGTCGACCGCGGAGGTCGAGTCGTCGAGGATCAGAATCTTCGGCTTTTTGAGAAGCGCCCGGGCGATGCAGAGACGCTGCTTCTGTCCGCCGGAGACGTTCGAGCCGCCCTGCTCGATATAGGTGTCATACCCGTCGGGGAAGGAGCGGACGAATTCGTCCGCCTGCGCGAGCCTGCACGCCTCGATCATCTCGTCGTCGGTGGCGTTTTCGTTGCCCCAGCGCAGGTTATCCTTGACCGTGCCGGAAAACAGCACATTCTTTTGCAGCACGACGCTGACCGCGCCGCGCAGCGCCTCAAGGTCGTATTCGCGCACATCTCTGCCGCCGACCTTGACGCAGCCCTCGCTCACATCGTAAAGGCGCGGGATGAGCTGCACGAGGGTCGACTTGCTCGAGCCCGTACCGCCGAGGATGCCGACGGTCATGCCCGAGTCGATGTGCAGGTTGATGTCCTGCAGCGCGAATTTCTTCGCCTGTGCGGAGTACTTGAAGCTGACGTTTTCAAAGTCGATGGAGCCGTCCTTCACGTCCATCGCGGGAGATGCGGGATCGGTGAGCGCGGGCTCTTCCTCGAGTACCTCGCAGATACGGACGAAGGACTCATACGACATCGTCATCATCACGTAGATCATCGAGATCATCATCAGCGACATTAAGATCTGCATGCCGTAGGTCAGCATGGCCGAGAGCTGGCCAACGTCGATGGTCGTGCCGCCGTTCGTGATGATGATCCGCGAGCCGACAAATAGCACGAAGATCAGGTTGAAGTATACGCAGAACTGCATCAGCGGCGCGTTGAGCGCGACGACGCGCTCGGCGAAGGTGAAGTCCTTGGCGATATCGTGCGAGGCCGCGGCGAACTTCTGCTTTTCATACCCTTCGCGGGCAAAGCCCTTGACCACGCGCATCGCGCGCACATTTTCCTCGACCGATTCATTGAGCTTATCGTACTTGCGGAACACCGCGCGGAACGCGGGCATTGCCTTACGTGCGATCAGAAGAAGTCCGATCACGAGCACGGGAATGATAATGAGGAATGTCGTCGCCAGCGCGCCGCCCATGATATAGGCCATGATGACGGCGAAGAGAAACATCAGCGGTGCGCGTACCGCGATGCGGATGCACATCATAAAGGACATCTGCACATTGTTGATATCGGTCGTCATGCGCGTGACGAGCGAGGCGGAGGAGAATTTGTCGATATTTTCAAACGCGAAGCTCTGCACGCGGGTGAAAACATCGTGGCGGACGTTTTTGGCAAAGCCGGCGCTCGCGCGCGAGCCGTAAAGCCCGCCGAGCGCGCCGCAGCCGAGCGACACGAGCGACATCAGGATGAGCCCAAGGCCCACGCGCACAACGCCGCTGAGCTCCGCGCCGCCCTTGATTTCGTTGACGAGGTTGGCGGTGAAAAACGGGATCAGCACTTCAATCGCGACCTCGCCGACCATGCACAAGAGCGTCAGGATCGTGGGCTTTTTATACTCGCGGATGCAGCCCATGAAGCGATGGATCATATTCATCGGCAGTGGCCTCCTTTCTTAGTTTGTGGGGGGCAGGCGGGCAGCTTGCCCTGCGCGATCAGCTCTAAGCGCTTTTCTTCAAACGTGTCGTGGATGGTGCGAAGCGCCGTGCAGAAGGTCTCGCACTCTTCGCCTTCGAGCTGGTCGAAAAACGCGCGGAACTCCGCCGCATCCTTCTCTAAAAAGCTCGCCACGTATTCGTCGGCCTTCTCAGTCGCCCGCAGGCGGATGACGCGGCGGTCGTCGGGGTCGCTCAGCCGCTCGGCAAAGCCGCCCTCGACCAGCTTGTCGACGAGCTTGCTCATCTGCTGCTTGGGCATGCGGGCAAAGTTTGCAAGCTCTGTCATCGTCATCGTGCGGTTGCTGCGGCGCATCGACTGGATGCAGTAGTACATGTCAAGGCTGACGCCGTCGTTCAGCATGCGCTTGAACGGACGGGCAAACCAGTAGTGCCACGCGGGGATCGTGTCGAGCAGCAGCTCCTGGATCTCGTTGGTCTGCATGTGGTTCTCCTTTCTTGAAAATGCTTAGATAGTCAACTTAAATTGACTATCACTTTGAATTGACAGTGCTTAGGATACAACAATTAAAAACGAATTGCAAGAGGAAAATGCACTCATTTTTCGACAAAAAAACGGTGGCCGGAAGGCTACTCCCGATAAGAAAACATCGTGAGGAAAGAGAGAACGGTATAGCTTCGGCTGTACCGTTTTCTCATTTTTCCATTGATGCCGTGACTTTTGACATTTCCAAGGCTCCGATGCCCTTGTAGTAAATATTGATCTCCTGCGTCCGGTTCTTGCCCTTCGGGTCGCTGGCCGCATGGACGATGATTTTCTCCACGAACTCATGGAGGATGCAGGGCGTGAGCTCCGGGATATCCGTGTATTCTGATTTCTTTTAGGGCATTTCAGGATCATCCACAAGAGATACGCTGAACTCCTGTGCGGTTGCGCCCTCCGGCAGCAGCTTCGCCATGACCACCAGCCGCTGATTGCCGCTGTTGGCCTTGTCATACTTCCGGCAGCAGGTGGAGAGGGTCAGGAAGGTATCCCCCTCGGAGAAGGTCACACCGTCAATATCCAGCCAGTTTTTCCGCGCAACCGTCTCAAAGAAGCTGGTCAGGTCATCTCCCGTGGGATCAGGTGCAATATAGTCAAAACCAATATCCGTGACGAATAGAGCGGTGATCTGGAAAATCATATCCTCGCCATCCACAGAGAGATAGATATACGGATACTCCTTTACAAAGTCTGCGTCCATATAACGGTAGAGCTTGGTGAACCGCACACCGTCCGGGTCGCAGTTGCTGGCGGAGTGGCCGAAAATGGTGGTGTTTTTGTCCAGCTTATCCCTGCCGCCGATTTCGTTTTCACAATGGGCATAATAGCAGCCCCACATGGCATACTCACCGTTTTCATCCAGCTTCAGGTAATAGCCGTTGTCCTCCGCCTGCATCACGGGGTCGTCCACCTCCGCGCCGGGAATATACAGCCATGCCGCGGTGTCGGGATTCTTCGCTCTGGCTTCCGCCAACTCTGTCTGCCTGTCCACCGAGGGGATAACTTCGCCTGCGGGAGTCGCTGATGGCTGAGGCGCAGATGTGCCGGAAGGCGTTCTGCCGGGAATGTCGATAGACCCCGTCTCTTTCTGATAGCAGCCCACGACCGCCGTGGTCATAGCAAAGAGAAGGACGGCCATGCAGATGACCGGACGAATGATTCTTGTGATTCTTTTCATAATGCTGTCTCCTTGCCGCGCTGGAGCAGCGGCATGGCTCAAAGTGTTGTGTGTTCGGACAAAATGTTTCCTGTAGCAAAAAAGGAACAGCGCAGCTTCGGGGCGAGATGCCCGTTCGCTGCGCTGTCCGATGTTCGCTTATGGGGTCATGCCAGCGGCTTTGATGTTTAGCCGTATGTCAGCCGTTCACTTCTTGCAGCGCCAGAGGAAGGTCACGATCTGCGATCTGGTGCAATCCGCGTCGGGGCTGAATGTGGTGTTGGTGGTTCCCCTGGTGATGTTCTCCTTGACCGCCCACAGAACCGCATCAGCATAGTAGGCGGTGGACTTCACATCGGCAAAGGGATTGGCTGTACCCGCTGCCGGGGACTTCTCGGAACGCCACAGGAACGCGACGATCTGGGCGCGGGTGCAGGTCATGTTGGGGCTGAACGTGGTGTCGCTGGTGCCCTCGGTGATGCCGTTTTCTACCGCCCACAGCACAGCGTCGTAATAATAGCTGCCCGCGGGGACGTCGGTGAAGGGCACAGTGCGCGATCTCGGCGCTGGGCTTCCGGCGGCACGCCACAGGAAGGTCACAGCCTGCGCACGGGTGCAGATGCCATCCGGGGAGAAGTGGGTATCATCGGTTCCCTGCGTAATGCCGTTCTCCACCGCCCAATCCACAGCGTCCTCATAATAGCTGCCGGTGGCTACATCCACAAACACGCCGGTCTGGGGGTTGCCGTTGGCCTTCATAAAGATGACCTCGATGGTATGGGTTCTGCTGACATTCTCAAAGGTGTAGGACTTCACCGCGCCGATGCTCTTGCCATCGATCTTGACGTTGGAGACGGCATAGCTCTTATCTGGGGTGATGGTAAAGGTCTGATCCCTACCCTCACGGACGCTGACGCTGCCGGAGGGAGAGATGGAACCGCCAGTACCGGCAGTTGCCTTGATGGTGTAGTAGCTGTCGTACCAACCGCCGCCACTGCTGGACTTGTGATACAGCTCAACCTCGCCGGTCAGGGTCGTGTAGTTGTCATCATCAGGCGTGAAGCGCCATTTGTAGGTCGTGTTGGCCTTGACCGTGGTATCGTCGGGCAGGGGCTCGCCCTTGTCATCCACCCATTCCAGCTTGCCATCACTGGGATTCAGAGTGCTTCCCTTGGTGGTCAGCGCCGCGTCCTTCAGCGTCTTGCCGCTGGTGGTGATCTTGGTGTAGTTCGGCTCGCCGGTAGGCGTGGCCGGTTTGATCATGAGCACGAAGGGAGCGCTGGTGACGTCGTTGTAGTCGTTGTCGCCCGCCTTAGTCGCGATGACGCTGACAGAGCCGACCTTGACGGGAGTCAGAACGCCGGTTTCGGGATCGATGGTCGCCTCGCCGGTGCTCGCGTCTGTGTCGATGCGGTAGGTCACTGTGCCCGTGCCGGAGCCGCCAGTGGTGGTCAATGTCAGTGTCTGACCGTAGACCACACTACCCGCACCGGTGATGGTCAACGGCTTCTGATCGTCCTTTTCTGTCAGAGTGACGTTCAGCGTGATGGTGAAATCCTCGTAATTGTCACAGGACGCCTTGAGGGTGATGGTGATCTTGTCACCCGCCTTGCCGCCGGAGATGGCATAGGTCAGCAAGATGCCGTCCGCTGCGAAGTCTTGCTTGGACAGGACGATGCTCGCCTCGCTGCTGAACGTCCAGTCCTGCCCGGCGGGCAGTCCGGCCCAGTCCGGCGTGTAGGTGTGATCCGAGGCGTCCGTGTACTTTTGCTCCAGCTCGACCGTTTTGAGGTTGCCGCCATCTGCCTTGTTCACCGTGACTTCAAGTTCAATGTTCTCCACTGTGTTGTAGTTTTCGGTGTCCTTCGGAGTGAACTTTGCCTGGAAGGTCTTGGCGGCAGTCGAAGCGCCGCCCACAGATTCGCTGCTATCCATCCAACTCCAGCCGTCCGGCAGCGTCACATCCGCCAGCGTCTGACCGTATTTTGCCGTCAGCCCGGTGGGAACAGTGTAGGTCGGCGTTGCCTTAGCTACCACAAATTCGCAATACACAGCTTCAAATCCGTAGTAGTTATCCGTATCACCAATGCTGGCGTACATACGGTAGGTACCGGCGTTCAGCGCGGGCGGATTCTGAATATCCCACGTCTGAACGGAGCCGCTGCCAGCAGCGGCATAACGGTAGGTCACTTGAGCATTCAAATCGCCCGTCCGGTCTGTCAAGGTCGGTGTGCTGGGCGTTTTACCGTAAGTATAGCCCGCCATGCTGAGCTTGCCGTACTGTTGAGCCTTTTCGACAGTGATATTCGATCTTCCCGAAACCGTTAAATACTTCTCGGTGTCAGTCGGTTCGAAAATCCACTCGGCTGCATAGGTACCGTTCCCAACCACGGGTATATGCGTGCCGTCCACCCATTCAAAGGTTCCATCGACATCCACGTTGTTGACATTATCATGGAGCTTGCCGGAGAGAGCGATGGTATTCAGGGCGTCGCCGTAGGTGATGGCGTTCTTGCTCAGCGTCGGTGTGCCGGTGGGAGTGATCCTGTTCTTCGCAATGACGTTGATGGTCAAGATGATATCCTGATAGTTGCTCGTGGAGACGGTAACAGTGATCGTGCCGAATTGTCCTTCGTCCGTGCCGCTTCTGTTTGCGTCCAGTGTCAGCTCACCGGTCTTGCCGTTTACAAGGGTAATAAAGGAGCCAACGCCCAGATTGGTATCAACCTTCTTGTCATAGGTGATCGTGCCGTAGTCACAGGGAGCAGTCAGCTTCGGCAGCAGCGTTGAGAGGTCAAAGGAATAGGTCTTGTGCAGGCCATTGGTGATGGTCAGCGTACCGGACTGGATATTTGTGGGCGCAGCGGCCTTGGTGATGGTGAAGTCCTGGGTTTTCTCCTTGATGACGTAGTTGCCGCCTGCAACGTCCTTGATGGTCACCCGGCCGGTACCGGCGTTGGTGTTGTTGGAATACTCTACCGTGTATTCGTCTGTCGGAATGACCTCATTTCCGTCCTTGAGGGTCACGGTCGGCTCCAGCGCATCGCCGGTGTAGGTGCAGGATGCGACTTCAATCGCGGGTGTCACTTCTCTTGGCGTAATCTTCCACTTGACCGCGGCCTTACCGGTGTAGTTGCCGGTACCCTCGATAGTCAGGGTGAGGCTGTCATTGACATTGGTGGCCGTGTTGCCGCTTACAATACGGTAGGTAATATTTTCAGTCCATTTTTCCAGTGCCACACCGGTAATCTTCGGCGATTGCTCCGCCGCGTTGTATTCGAGGTCGGCAGATTCCAGCGTAATCACTGCGCCCTCGATGGACTTGGGAGCGACCTCGACAGTTGCGGTGTCGGTTACGGTTGCGTATTCCTCGGAATCCGGAGTGAACGTCCATTCGACACTATGACCAAGCGTACTCGCGTCCAGAATCGTATTGTCCGGTTGCTGCCACGAGAAAGTGCCCTCGACCTTTGCGCCGGTATTGGGGTCTTTCATCTTGCCCGAAATTTCGCTCTTGCTCAGTGTGTCACCGTAGGTAATCGGCGTTGCGGTGATCTCGCCGTCCAGCACGGGAACGATCTTGTTCTTCGCGATGACTTCAACGGTCAGGAGCATGTCCTGATAGTTGTCCGTGGTGATCTTGACGCCTACGGTTCCGACGGAACCTTCGGTCTGAGATTCGACAGCCGGGACAGTCAACTGGAACTCATCGTTTGATGTGATCATTGCCGTCGAATTTGCGTAGCCGCCCTCTCCAATCAGATCGAAGTTGCAGGCCTCATATTTGATGGAGCCGTACTTACAATTATCGCCCAGCGTCGGCAGCGCGGGAAGATTGACCAAGTAAGTCTTTGCCAGCCCGTTGATAACGGTCAGCTCTACGGGCTGCACTGTGGGCGCAGCGGCCTTGGTGATGGTGAACCGGTTCACATCATCGGTCGCGAAAACGTCGCTGACCTTTGTGGTACCTTCCGACTTACCTTCAAACACATAGTTATTGCTTGTGAGCGTCATGGTGAAGGAAAGCGCCTTTCCGTTTCCGACCTCCGGCGAGGGCAGATAACTCCCGTCCGCCTGCTTACTGGTAAATTGGGCGTCAGAGAAGGAGAGCGCCGTATCGGGAAGTTTAATCTTCGCCGTTTTGCTGAGGAACGTCAGCTTGTCCGCAGTGAGCGTGACATCTGCACTGCCGTCGTAGGTCTTGGAGATTGACGAAACAGAGAGAAGGCTGATCGGCAGCGGGTCGATGGTCACGGTGAACGTACCGGTAGCTGGTTCGTGGTTCGCGGCTTCCGCCTTGTAGTAAACGGTGTATGTGCCCGCGTCGGTGAATGTCGGTACGCCCGAAGTATAGTTGCCATCTTCCTTGTCGCTGTAGGTGAACGTCACGGGAGTGCTGTCTACGCTTTGTCCAGACGCGATGATCGATGCGATCTGTTCCTCGCCGGTGTAATACATGCTGGATGCTTTCACGGAAACGGTCAGCTCCGCCGGTTTGACCTTGATGGTCACAGTTTCGGTCACGGTCGCGTATTTCTCGTAGCCCGCAGCCGGAGTGAACGTCCATTCGGCTTCATAGTCGCCTGCGTTAGGATTGATCGTGCCGTCCGTCCACGCGAACGTACCGTTAACGGATTTGCCGGTGTCGGGATCCTTCATCGTGCCCGAAATCCGGCTCTCGCTCAATGTCTGGCCGTAGGTAATCTCGCTTGCAGTGATTGTGCCGTCCGGCGTGGGCTTGATCTGGTTCACCGCGTTGAGGACGAGCGTCAGTTGAAAGTTTTCGTAGTTGGTGGTGGTGACCGTCACTTTGACGGTACCGATCTGGCCGGTCGCTGTTCCATCTTTCGCATAGAGACCTACCAAAGTCAGCTTGCTCCCCTCAAATTCCGCTATCTCCGGGTCGAGATAATATCCATGAGCGGTGAAGTTGATAGCAGTCTGCCGATTCCCCAAATCGTAGCGCACTGTGCCGTAATCTCCATTGGGCGCTTCGGGCAGCAGCTTGCTGAAATCGTAGGTGTACGTCTGCTGTGTGCCGTTGATTACGTTCAGTGTGTCGGTCGGGATATTCATGGGCGGGGCGGCCTTATTGATCTGGAAGGTCTTATCATCAAAATCCGCGCCGTTCAGTGTAAAGTCCTTTTGGGTCGTGCCGTCTTCAAAGACATAGCCCGCATTCTTTAACTCGATGGTGAAGGAGACAGTCTTTTTCTGGCCGGCATCGGCGGAATCATAGTGGGCGTTGGACACCTCATAATCTGTACCCTTACCGCTGCTTTGCAAGACCTCAATGGCGGAATACACGCTCTTGCGTCCTGCCTGGATGCCATGCTCCTGCCAGAATGCAAGGATATCTGACACGGAGGCAGGATGTTTATCATCTGTACGTTTATATAAATACCGCTGTAAGAGCAACAGTCCGTATTGGGATCCGTTTTTCATGCTGAGACCTCCGGTCCAAATTCATATCTTCTCTTATAGTTTAATGAGCGGATCTTATTCCGTCAACTGTTTCTGACTCCGTGATGGTCAGGCGCATCGCATTTTGTCTGCACTATTGCTTTATAATAGAATACCAACGGCCTGCACAAGACCTATTCTCTTGCTCTCTCAACGCTGCTGCCGAAGCTGACTGCTCCCTGTGACTATGGCTCAATCACCTATGACAAGAAGGTTGTTACCGATCTGGGCACTGGCTCCTTTATTACCCTTGTAAACGGCAAGACCGGTGAACTGACGCTGGAAGCAAACAGAAGCGGCACAGACGAAGGACGACTCGGCACGATCACTGTTACAATCTCCACGAGCAACTATCAGGATATCACTCTGACCATCAACGTCAGCGCGGAAAACAAGATCACTCCGCAGGCGGACGGCGCAGTGACGGCAACGGACATCACCCATGGTCAGACACTGAATGACAGCAAGATCGCGGGCAAGGTGAAGGACGGCGACAAGATGGTTAACGGTACGTTCGCATGGGTGGACGGCACAGGCGCTGTATCCTACCGCATTGACACTGCTAACAGCACAGGCGAGGCGACCATCGATCCCAACACCGGCGTTCTGACTCCAGTCAAGGTCGGCTCCGTGAGCGTCATCGCAACCAAGGCGGGCGACAACGACTACAACGACGTCACTAGTGCTCCCTTCGTGCTCATGATCAAACCGGCCACGCCCACCGGCGCGCCGAACTACACCAGAATCACCATAAGCGGTAAGACACTGAAGGACGCGGCGCTGACCATCGAGGGCAGCACGCCGAACCCCAATGACGGCAAGCTGGAATGGGTGGATGACAAGGAAAATGTCCTATCCGGCAATACCACGGTCGAGGACAACACGGCCTACAAGTGGCGCCTCACGCCTACTGACACCAACTACACGACACTGACCGGCGAGGTTGAGCTGTATCACAAGTCCAGCGGTGGCGGCAGCGGTGTGACGGCTCCCTCCATCACGGTCCCCGTTTCCTCTGAGCAGGAGACCGTGAAGGTGGATGCGATCGTTTTTGGCAGCACCGCAGCCGTGGAGGTCACCGACAAGCAGCTCGATCAGGTCACTTCGGGCGGCGACATCGTCACCGTGGACGTCTCCGGCCTTAAGGACGTGGACAGCGCCAAGGGCACCGGCGAGACGACGTTCAGCCCCAACGCAGATTGCACCAGAGCGCAGATCGTAACCCTCCTCTGGCGTTGCAAGAAGTGACCCAGCTGAACAGCAAAGCCGCTGACATGACCACATAAGCGAACATCGGACAGCGCAGCGGATAGGCTTTTTGCCATGACGCTGCGCTGTCCTGATTTTATATTCCGCATGTTTCCATACTATCGTAAACGGTAAATAACCCGTACCTGCTAAAGCGGGAACAAATATGTCATACTTGTCGCGGGGAGGGTTCTTAATACTCCTCGCGGCATTACATATAGGGAGGTCTGTGCATGGAATACGGCTACGCGAGAATTTCCACAAGAGAACAAAATGAGGAGCGCCAGCTCATCGCCCTGCGGGAGTTTGGGCGGAACGACGGCCAGATCATTCTGGATAAGCAGTCCGGCAAGGATTTTGACCGACGCGGCTACAGGAGGCTGCTGCGAAAATTGAAAGACGGCGACACCCTTGTCATCAAGAGCATCGACCGTCTCGGGCGAAATTATGAAGAGATCCTGGAGCAATGGCGCGTTATTACCAAAAAGAAAGGAGCGGCCATCGTCGTGCTGGATATGCCGCTGCTCGACACGCGCCGGAGCCGCGACCTGACCGGTACGCTGATCGCGGATATCGTGCTCCAGCTTCTGAGCTATGTGGCGCAGACGGAGCGTGAATTCATCCATCAGCGGCAGGCGGAGGGCATCGCTGCGGCAAAGGCGCGGGGCGTAAAGTTCGGACGTCCCTATAAGGAACTGCCCGCTGGATTTCAGGAGGTCAAGGCGCGTTGGGAGCGCGGTGAGCTGTCGGCGCGGGCAGCGGGCAAAGAACTGCACATTGCACACAGCACATTTTTGTACTGGGTGCGCGGCAATATATGTTAAAAAGTCGTTAAACGCGAGAATTGTCGGATATAAAAGTAGACCTTTTTGGGCACCTTGCTATTGATATTTTGGACAAAACGTGATACTATAAGGTCCTAAAAGAATCGTTTATTGGGTAATGGTCAACAAAGCCTACATTATTGACCACTGTCCGGCTATAAGGGAGATTGCCGGTTTGAGCGCCGAAAGGACGGGCTGGCGGATCGGAAGCAAGGGGTGAGCATGGATGCGAACATCGTTCTACGACTTTTGCGTAAAGCAGGGCCATAGGGCTCTGCTGGCGCAGTGGGACGAGGTTCGCAACGCGCCGCTTACGACTGGAAACGTTTCCTTCGGAAGTCATCAAAAGGTATGGTGGCAGTGCTCCAAGGGTCACAGTTGGCAGGCCAAGGTATACTCCCGCTCGGAGGGCAGCGGCTGCCCGTACTGCACCGGACGCAAGGAAACGCCTGAGAACTCGCTGGCGATACAGGTTCCTGCCCTTGAGGCTGAGTGGGATGCGGAGAAAAACACTCCGCTGAAGTTCGCCGACCTGACCATCGGCAGCCACAAAAAGGTCTGGTGGCGGTGCCCTGCGGGACATTCCTACGATTCGGTCGTCAAGAGCCGTGTGCTGGGCACCGGCTGTTCCGTCTGCGCGGGGCGTGTTGTTCTGCCGGACGAAAACTCCCTCGCGGCAAGGTATCCCGCACTTGTTGCCGAATGGGATACCGAGAAGAACGCTCCTCTATTGCCGACGCTGGTCGCCCCGGGAACGGTGAGAAAGGCCTGGTGGCGCTGTCCCAAGGGGCACAGCTACCGTGCCGCCATCTCATCCCGCGCGGGTGGTGGAACAGGCTGCCCATTCTGCGCAGGGCAAAAGGTCATACAGGGCGAAAATGACTTCGCTTCGCAATACCCGCAGCTTGCCGCCCAATGGGACCGACAGAAAAACGGCGCTCTGATACCGGAGGCAGTGACTTCCGGCTCCAACCGCCGCGTGTGGTGGCGCTGCGAAAAGGGACATTCCTATCCGGCTGTTATAGCTCACCGCGTGCGGAGTGGAAGCGATTGTCCGTATTGCTCCAACCACAAGATTCTGCCCGGCTTCAACGACCTCGCGACGATAGATCCGGTCGTTGCCTCGCAATGGCACCCGACGCGCAACGGCAGCCTTACACCGCAGCAGGTGACGCCCGGCAGCCGCCGCAAGGTCTGGTGGCTCTGCGATAAGGGTCATGCGTGGCGTTCGGTCATCAGCAGCCGCACGGGAAAGAAATGGTGCGGCTGTCCGATCTGCGCGGGCAGACCATTGAGCCAATGCACAGCGATTCTAAGTGAATCTCCGGCAGAGCCGGTGAAATAAGTGCCCACCTGCAGGGAGCTGCAGAATATATAAATCTCTCATAGGAGGATCAAAATGAAACGCAAAGCATTATCTCTCATTCTTGCGTTTGCCATGGCAGTCAGTCTGTTCACGGTAGGCGCAAGCGCGGCGGAGCCTACCTACGGCGACACCGCGGGCCACTGGGCCGAGGCCTCCATCGAACGCTGGAGCGGCTACGGCATTATCCAGGGCAGCAACGGCAAGTTTGACCCGGACGGTCAGCTTACCTGTGCACAGCTCGCCACCATTCTGGCAAGACTCCTGAAGCTGCCCGCCGCAAAGGACGCAGGCTTCATCGATAACCCGGCGGACGCCTGGTATTATGACGCCATCAACCGCTGTGCCGCCGCTGGCATTCTGAAAGGAAACGGCGATGGCACCGTGACGCCGAATGCGTCCATTACCCGTGAGCGCGCCATGGTCATGTTGGGCCGCGCTCTGGGTATCGAGCCCATCGAAAACCCCAATCTGACGCAGTTCACGGACGGTGCGCAGGTGGCGTCCTATGCCCGGGGCATGCTGGCTGCTCTGATCAGAGCCGGTATTGTGGGCGGCGTGACTGCCGACCAGCTGGCTCCTCAGAACAACATCACCCGCGCGGCCACCGTCACGATCCTTGACCGCGCCATCGGCACCTATGCGGACAAGGCTGGCGAGACGGTCAAGGCTGACGGCAAGGGTCTCGTGCTCGTCGTCGCCGAGAACGTCAAGATCACCGGCGCTCCCGAGGGCACCAAAATCGTGGTTGCGGACGGCGCGACCGGCCTGACCGTCAACGGCAAGTCCGTCTCCGACGACCAGACCTACATCGTCCCCAAGACCACCACCGGCTCCGGCAGCTCCTCCGGCGGTTACAGCCACAGCCACAGCTATAATGAGACTACTCATAAGTGCTCCTGCGGTGCGTTTGCCCCCACAGTCGTTGCGACCATCGGCAATACCAACGGATACCTGACGCTGGAAGCTGCTGTTGCAGCGGCGCAGAGCGGCGACATTGTGAAGCTGGTGAAGGATACCAGCGAGAATATTATAATCCCCAACGGCAAGACGATCGTCATTGACTTAAACGGTAAAAAACTGACGAATGCAGATAGCCATACAATCGTCAATAACGGCAATTTGACCATTCAAGGCAGTGGCACTGTAGATAATGTGACACATCAAAAGGCTGCTCTGGTCAACTATGGTACTGCTGTGCTGAATGGTGGTACTTATACCCGTAGCTTAGAGAATCCTGAAAATAATAAAGATAACTCCGGCGGCAATAGCTATTATACCATCCTAAATGATAAGGGCGGCAATATGACTATCAACGCCGGTGTTGAGGTTACCAACGTCGGTCATTTCTCCAGTATGATTTGCAATGGCGGTGATGCGAATAGTTCCGCCATGTCTAAGCTGACCATTCACGGCGGTGTTTTCTCCGGAGGTATCAATACCGTCAAAAACGATGAACTTGGCGAACTTACAATTACCGACGGCTCTTTCTCCAATGCCTCTCAGTGTGTTATCATGAACTGGCACAAGGCCAACATCTCTGGCGGTACTTTTGAAACGAACGAAGGTGCTGAAACTGTTTTGTTTACCGCAAAGTACCATGATACTCGCGCCATTGGTAAACTGACGCTCACTGGCGGTACTTATATTTGCAAGACTGATCAAGCGCTGTTGTGTGATCGCTATAACAACAACGAAAAGTATTTAGGAACCGCTTCTATCGCTGGCGGCACATTCTCTCGTCAGCCCGAGGCGAAATATATCGCCGCAGGCTATGAGGCTAAGGACAATGGAAACAACACATGGACGGTCGGCGCAGCGGCGAGTGCCGCCTTCGCCGCGCAGGTCGGCGGTGTGATGTACACGACCCTCGCTGATGCCCTTGCCGCGGCGGACGAAAACGCGATCGTGAAGCTGCTGGAGGATGTGACCGGTCAGGTCGCTATCCCTGCCGGGAAGAAGCTTACGCTTGATCTGAATGGAAAGACGATCACGCATAGTGGGACCGCGATCATCAACAACGGCACGCTGATCGTGAAGAACGGCGCGGTCGTCTCTACCGGAAATTGCGGCATCGGCGTCGGCAGCAACTCTGAAACCACCATCCTGAGCGATGTGACGGTTACCGCGCAGGAAAGCGCCGTGATCACGAGCAAATCCACCGGCGCCAAAATCTTCATTGAGGGCGGCACCTTTACCTCGACGGACAACGCGGTGATCGCGGGCAACGGCTCGGAGCGCACGGGCAATCCCAATATCATCGTCATCAACGGTGGTACCTTTAATGGCGGCATTACGACCGCCGGCTATGTTGCCTGCGGCATCTACGCGCCGTGGAAGGATCAGATTACCGTGAACGGCGGCACGTTCCACATCACGGGCGGCGCGGGCATCGTGGCCCGTGCGGGTCAGGTGTCGGTGAACGGCGGTACGTTCATCTGCACCGGCAATGCGACCGGTAAGGTCGGCGATTCCCGCGTGGTCGTTCCCTGCGCCGCGCTTGTATTCGACAGCGAGGCGAATTATCCCGCGCTGACCAACGAATCCGTGATCCTCGTGAAGAATGGCACCTTTACCGTGGAGAGCGGCGTTGCTGTGGCGCACGCGGTCAAGGCCGCGGAAGATCTTAACCCGCGCATCGTGATCGAGGGCGGCAGCTTCTCCGGCAATCCGACCACGTTTGTCAAAGAGGGCTGCACGGCTCAAGAGAAAGACGGTATCTGGACGGTGCAGAAGAGCGAGTGAGCGGATGCGGCTATCTGAGCGGTAGCGAACTGCGTGGAAGCAGATCGCGAAGCGCAGAGCATCTGAGTGATTTCATATTTCAAGCTGCTCATGGATGCAGTCCTCACTTTCTTTTTTGACTGAAATGGTTTTTGTTTTTCCGGTGTAGCGAATCCACGCTTTGGCCAGCCGAACGGCAGGTAAAATGGCACATGCTTCTCGGGTCAGCATAAGACCCATAGGGAGTGTCGCTGCCCTACGACATCCTCAATCCCAACGACATGAACATGCCCGATGGCCAGACACCCACCGTTACCGGTAACATACTTGCCGAAGGCGTGAAAACCATTGTTGAGTGGACGTCTAACACCAAGCTTACCGGCTTGTCTTTTGTTGTGACCGTGTAATTATTTCAATACCTATATGTTTCAAGCGCCCGCGCGGTTTCGCGCGGGCGCTTGCCCTTTTTACCGCTCCATATCAGCCGCAGGCACGAAAAGGCGAAGCGCTCCCGCTTCGCCTTTTTGCCCCATGTGGGGCACGAACACTGTCGAAATAAATCCCGCGGTGAGACGCAGTTGCTTTTCTCTGCTTGCCGGATTTTATTGCAAGCAAGGAACTCGTCACCGAGAAAAACAGCCAATGGCAACAAAAGCGATGCGATTCGATGAACGTCCCTGTTTTACTATTCTTTACACTTGTCAGTGATTGCATTGGGGTTAAGCATTTTCTTTGGTACTCTGCTCAGCAGTTTCTCGGCCCGCTTGTTACGCTCTTCCAGCACAGCGAGTTTCGCGCGCTGCTCCTGACGTTTGTCACAATACTGACGATGCTGCCGGCGATGACGCTGCCGGCGCTGGCGGCGTCCAGCGGAACCGTGACCGGTTTAGCCGATGAAAACATCGGCTTGAGCTTTAGCGGTGACGTGGACAACGCTTGGTCGGCCAATGGTACGGGCATTACCGGTGCAGCTACCAGCACAGGTGGAACATGCGGCGATACACCCCAGAAATCCACACTGACAATTACAAATAAGAAGTCGACAACGGCAACCCTTTCCTTTGACTACTCTATTGAACAAAATAGCGGAGAAATTGAGGTGGATGGTAAAAAGGTTTCTTCGGGTGCCAGTTTTACCAAGGAACTGGCGGCAAACGAGAGCGTTAAAGTATACATCAAGTCTGGCAGCACCAGTGCTGCCACGAAGATCACCCTTACCAACGTGGTTCTGGTAAGCGATGTCAATGCAACTGCGACTTTCGTGCCTGCTGAAAACGGTACTTATACAGTAGACGGAAAACTCATTACCGAGGAATACAGCAAAACGCAAAGTTCCATGACCGCTTATCAGGTCGAGGCGACCCCGGCGGAGGGCTACCGCTTTATGGGTTGGTACGATGTGGACAGCGGAAAGTGCATCAGCACCGATGCCAAGACCGCGCTATACTTTGACAGTAACCGTACCATCACGGCGCGATTCGCAAGTAGAGCGGCGGCCCTGTTTGAAACCGGAGGACAACCGTTTGACGATCTGGGCGATGCGGTTTCCTATGCGCAGGCAAACGGCCAGTCCAGAATTATCTTGGCGACCGATGGTTCTATCAGCGGTACCTATACTATTCCGGCTGGAATTACACTGCTGATCCCATTTGATGATGCGGGAACACTGTATACGGATGCTCCTGCGGCGATTCGGACGACTCCCGCGTCTAAGCCTTTCCGGACGCTGACGATGAGCAAAGGCACGTCTATTACGGTCAATGGCGCGATCAGCTTGGGCGGCAGGTATTTTGCCGCTGGCGGCGGTCAGCAGGGACGTCCCGTTGGTGATTACGGCTATATCAAAATGGCGGATAACAGCTCCATCACGGTCAAGAACGGCGGCAAGCTCTATGCATGGGGCTTTATCTCCGGCAGCGGCTCTGTTCTGGCGGAATCCGGCGCTACGGTGTACGAATTCTATCAGATTGCAGACTTCCGCGGCGGCAGCGCATCTTCCAATATGCGCCACAAGGTGTTCCCATTTTCGCAGTACTTCGTACAAAACATCGAAGTTCCCTTGACGTTGAATGCCGGCGCCAATGAACAGGTTTATAGCGGCGTTTATGCAATGAAGAGCACATATACTACTGCTATTAATTTCATTGGCGACACCGGTATGTTCAAAGTGGAATCCGGTAGCTTTACTAAGGATTACGATGAAAAGACGGATCGTCTTGTATTCACAGTAAACGGCGAAGCGGCATTGAACACGTTGTCGCTGACGCTTGCAGGCATGGATGTCAACTCTGCAAGCTACGTATTGCCTATCACCAACAACATTACCATCAATATCCAGTCCGGAAATGTGACGATCAATCAGACGGCAGCTCTGCTGGCGGGCGTTGAGGTCAACATTGCCGAGGGCGCTGGCCTGACAGTTGCAAACGAAAAGAATATCTATTTCTATGACAGCGATGAGTGGAACTCCGACAACTTTGTCTGGGGTCCCTGCAAGTTTAAGTCCGTGGCCTATGCGCCGGGTAAGGCATACAACCGCTCCGATAACGACTTGGTTGATGCGAAGATGGATGTGAACGGCAGCGTAACGGCTATTGGCGCCATCTACACCACCAATGGCGGCGCTGACATTTGCAGCAGCAACGGAACCGGCAAATATGTGCAGCAGAGCATACTTGGTAAGGAAACCGCAACCTATCAATATAATGCAAATGGCAATAATGCGGTGACCATCCCCATCACCGCCGCGAAGCTACACAACGCAGACGGCACCTACACCGAGACGGCAAATGCCAGCGCGGGTACGACCATTCCCTATCTGGATGGCGTATGGGGCGGTGCTGCGAACATCACTGTTGACTTTGACGCCAACGGCGGCGAAGGAACGATGCCTACCTGGACAGGTAAGCCCAATACGAGTTTTGATCTGCCAAAGAACACCTTTACCCGCGAAGGCTACACCTTCACCGGCTGGAACACTGCGGCAGACGGTACTGGCGCGGCCTATGCCGACAAGGCGCCCGTGAAATTCAGCGAGAATACCGCCCTTTATGCCCAGTGGACTCAGGACCCGGTCATCACCTTTGACGCCAACGGCGGCAAGGGAACCATGGGTACGCAGACCGTGAAGCCCAATGAGGCGACTGCCCTGACCGCCAACACCTTCACCCGCGCGGACTATGATTTCACCGGTTGGAACACGGCGAAGGACGGCACCGGCACGGCCTATGGCGACAAGGCAAACATCACCACCAACGAAAATGTCACCCTCTACGCCCAGTGGACGCTGCACAAGTACCATGTCCGCTGGCTGAACTGGGACGACACAGTCTTGCAGAAGGGCGACTACACCTGCGAGGATACGGCTGGATGGGATGATTCGAACAACGAAACCCCTAGCAGACCCGAGGATGAGAACTATACCTACGTCTTTGCGATGCGCTGGACTCCCTATGATGAGACGAAGGGAATCGACGGCTGGGGCTTCAACCCGCATGAGGACGTTGACTTCAGGGCAGTATTCAACGAATTTAAGAAGCTCACCGTCACTTTTAATGCCAACGGCGGCATCGGCACGATGGATTCGGTAAAAATCGTCAACGGCGGGTCCGGCGAGTATTACACGCTTCCCGAATGTGGCTTTACTCGCGAAGGCTATGACTTCGCCGGTTGGCTCATCACCGGAACTGTTGGCTACGATACTTTCGAGACGTATGAGCTTCATGACGAGAAATGGGACAATGAAATGCTCCTCGCCTTCTCCGACCTGACCCTCAAAGCCAGCTGGAAGGATAACCACTCGCTGACCGAGGTTCGTGGTAGCCGTGAGCCTACCTGCACTGAGGAAGGCTACACCGGCGATACCTATTGCAAGGTTTGTGATAAAGTACAAAAGCCGGGTAAATCCATTCCTGCAAAGGGCCACAGCTGGAATGAGGGCGTGATTACCACCGCCGCTACCTGTGAGAACGCCGGTGCCAAGACCTACACCTGCACAGTTTGCAATGCAACCAAGGCCGAAGCAATCGACGCGACTGGACATACTCCGGTTGAAGTTGCGGAACAGCCCGCTACCTGCACCGAGGCTGGCCATAAAGCCGGCACGAAGTGCTCTGTCTGCGGCGCTACGATATCCGGTATGGAAGAGATCCCTGCGACGGGCCATACCGAAGTCGTTGACACGGCTGTTGAGGCAACCTGCACCAAGACTGGCCTGACCGAAGGCAAGCACTGCTCTGTCTGCAACGCGGTCATTAAGGCACAGGAAGTGATTCCCGCCAAGGGACATACCGAGGTCATTGATACGGCAGTTGCACCTACCTGCACCGAGCCCGGCAAGACCGAGGGTAAGCATTGCTCCGTCTGCAATACTGTACTTGTTGCCCAAGAAGTGATCCCCGCCAAGGGCCACACCGAGGTCATTGACGAGGCAATTGAGGCGACCTGTACGACGCCCGGCAAGACCGAGGGCAAGCATTGCTCTGTCTGCAACGAAGTGATCGTTGCACAGACCGAGGTTCCCGCCAAGGGCCACACCGAGGTCGTCGACTTGGCAGTCGAGGCTACCTGCACTGCACCCGGCAAGACCGAAGGCAAGCACTGCTCCGTCTGCGGTGAGGTGATTACCGCGCAGGAAACTGTTCCCGCGAAGGGTCACACGGAAGTGGTTGATCCGGTGGTCGAGGCGACTTGCACGAAGCCAGGCAAGACGGAAGGCAAGCACTGCTCCGTCTGCAACGAAGTTCTCGTTGCACAGAAAGTGGTTTCTGCCAAGGGTCATGATTGGGATAGTGGCAAAATTTTAAAGCAACCTACCTATGGAGAAAACGGTGAAATGCTCTACACCTGCGCTATATGTGATGAGTATAAAACTGAAATTATTCCTAAGCTGGTGAATGGCGGAGGCGGTACTGGTGGCGCTGGCGGTGGCAGTTCTTCTGCTGGTAGCACAACCAAGACTGAAACGACCATCAACCCTGATGAATCTACCACCAAAACCGAAACAAAACCCGACGGCACAGTGGTCGAGACTACCACCGGTAAGGACGGTTCGACCAGCAAGACCACGACCAAGAAGGACGGCAGCTCCGTGACCGAGAGCAAGACCGCCGACGGCACGACCGGCACGGTCAAGACCGACAAGGACGGCAAGACCGAGGCGGAGGCCAAGATCAGCAACAAGGCGGTCGAGGACGCGAAGAAGTCTAGCGAGGCGGTCAAGGTGCCCACCGAGGTCAAGGCGGGCAAGGACAGCAATTCCGCCCCGACCGTCAAGGTCGAGCTGCCGAAGAACGCAGGTGAGACGAAGATCGAGATCCCGGTTTCCAACGTGAACTCCGGCACGGTTGCGGTCATCGTCCACGAGGACGGCACCGAGGAGATCGTCAAGAATTCCAAGCCCACCGAAGACGGCGTTCAATTGACTGTAGACGGCAATACGGTGGTGAAGATTATTGATAACTCCAAGGATTTCATTGACACCCGTAATCATTGGAGTCGAGATGAGGTCAACTTCGTCGCTTCCCGTGATATATTCAATGGCGTCGGGAATAATCTCTTTGGTGTCAGTCAGCCCATGACCCGTGGCATGGTGAATACTGTGCTGGCAAGACTTGCGGGCATTGATACCACACCCAAGAATGGCCAGAAGTGGTACGAGGTTGGTACCGAGTGGGCCAAGAGCAAGGGCATCACAGATGGCACGAACCCCGAGGCGAGCGTGACGCGCGAGCAGCTTGCGACGCTGCTTTATCGCTTCTATGGTTCACCTGCGATTAGCGGTACGCTGCGCTTTGCGGACGCGGGAGCAGTCAGCGCTTACGCGCAGGATGCGCTTCTTTGGGCGACGCAGAACGGCATTATGAACGGCGTCGGCAATAACTGTGTCGCGCCGAGCGCAGATGCCCAACGCGCGCAGGTCGCCGCGATGATGGCGCGGTACCTCAAGAACGCGGACTAAAGCCGAATACGGCACAGCAAGGAGGGGCGGTCCGATGGACCGCCCCTCAGTAAGCGTAAAACGTAACCGCATATAAAAGGCCGCCATCTCAAGTAACCGTCAAAGCTGAGGGCGGCTGGACAGACATGGGACAATAGTAGCGGAACATTGCGAAACTTCCCACCACTATAATGTTCAGGGTGTGAAGTAAATGACGAGCAATGAACTGAAACATGAAGTCAAGAAACAGGACAAAAGCAAAAAACTGCTGAAACTCATCGTGGCCCCAGCAGAATTTTTACGTTTGTCAACAGGTCCCTTAGTGTACATTATCTATCGTTCGGTCTCTAAAACAGGATCTCTCCATCTCGCTTTGTAAGTATGATGTCGATATGCATGTCTGCAATTTCGCAGCTAGCGATATGCCTTCCAGAAGTAAGCACCACTTTAATGCAAAAAAGCTTGCCCCCTTCTGTAGGCAGTATCTGAATGGGACAATCCTGCAGAAAATCATTTATCTCCTCGATCTCATCCACAGCGATCTGAGACAATACCCCCCACCCCAACTCTGGCTGTCCACCGATAACTCCAGCAACTACGGCAGTGCGGATTTCTTTTAAGACGTCGGTGCCGGGCACCGTTACCGATTCGGCATTTTTTATGGCATTGCCGCTCACTTCCGCCAGACACGCAGTAGGCATTTCACCCAAAGCTTCCAATGCTTTAGCAGCAGCTAATGCCACACCGATGAACTCCGTACCCCCCAATCATTTCTTCATCAAGAATATGCAGATAGCTGTCATAATGAAGGGATTCATTCATCACAAGTCAACTCCTGCTTAGTTTTTTACAGTCTTGCGTTTGCTGTACTCAAATACCCAGAAAATGGCCGCCAGGATCACAATGGCGCCTATGATCGAGGTGGCTGTCAGGGTCTCATGGAAGATCAGATAGCTCAGCAGGGCCGTGAACACAACGCCGGAATACTGATAAATGCTGACCTCAGAGGCCGGAGCCTGCTGATAGGCGTAGGTCAGGAGATACTGTCCCCCGGCGGCAAACAGGCCCACCATCAGCAGCATCCCCATCGCCTTGGGAGAGGGCAGCACAAATCCGGGGATCATCAGAAGTCCCGCGCAGACCGTGCTCAGGAGGGAAAAATGGAAAATGATCACCGGTGCGCTGGTGAACCGCTTTGTGTAGGACAGCAGCGTATAGGCCAGGCCCGCCACCATGGCCGCGCCCAGGGCGCACAGCAGCGGCAGCGGATTGGAGTCAAAGGAGGGCTGCATGGAAATATAAGCGCCCACCAGGCACAGCGCCACAGCGCACACCTGAACCTTCGACACCTTTTCCTTCAGGATCGGCCCGGCAAATATGGTCACAAATACCGGCGACGCCCGGTTCAGCATCGCCACATCCGCCTGCCGGGCATGGCCAGTGGCGTAAAAGAACAGCACGATGCCCAGAAAGCCAAAAAAGGACCGGCCCCACAGAGCCAGACCGCCCTTTTTGATTTCAGGAATCAGATCCAGCTTCGCTCTGTACACCGTGACACCCGCAATGATCATGCTGATCAGGTTCCGGAAAAAGACCTGCTCAAAGGTGCCGACCTCTGTGGAGCTCATCTTCACAAATACCTGCATGATGGAAAAGGACAGGGATGACAGCAACATCAGCGTAACCGCTCTTGTTTTTCTTCTGCCCATATTCTCAAACCTCCGTTTTCCGGCGGGGCCGGCCTCCTGCGGCCGGTTCCGTCATGGTTCTCCCCCGACAGAAAGGATAGGCGGATGACTCCGCCTATCCTTCCGTTTTCAACAGCAGGGATCAATAATCACCATTATAGCTGGTACCGTGGGGGGTTGTCCAGCTGTAATCTCCCAGCTTTTCAGCCTTGGTCTCCTCGCCGTTGGCTACCCGGAGGATCAGATCATACAGCTCCCGGCCGCTCTCCTGCAGCGTTTTCTCGCCGTAGAGCATGGGCTTTGCGGAATAGTCGATCATATCCTCCAGTATAGCGGCGGTGTTGGGGTTGCCGGTGATCTTGATGGTGGTCATGCAGGCGTTGCCGATGGGGTTGCCCCGGCCGGTGGTGAACAGGCAGATGTGGCAGCCGCTCATGGCCAGGGACGTGGAAGCATAGGCGTCGTTGGCGCCCTGCGCCTGATTGATACCCCAGTTGCCGGGGCCGGGAACGGGATCGCCGCAGTCCAGGATCCCCAGGATCCGGCCGTGGCCCTGGGTCTTGAAGCTGCCCAGATTCTTCTCCGTCATGGTGGTCAGACCGCCGGCCTTGTTGCCGGGGGTGGGGTTCACCTGAGAGAGGCCCTTGCCGCCTCTGCGGGCGCAGTCCTCATTGAAGAAGTCACCGATCTCCATAAGGCGCATACCGATCTCATAGGAGCCGGCATTGGTGGGATAGCCGCCCCGGCCGCAGATCTGCACAGCCTTGCCGCCGATGGCCAGGTGCATATCAATGGCCTCGCCCACAGCGGGGTTGGCGGACAGGCCGCTGGTCCAGTCGGAGCCGCCGTTGTAGCCGCTGATAACCAGACCGCTGGTGGGGCAGGGCTCCCGCTTCTGGGCGGCAGCCTGCGCCTTCATCTCGTTGACAGCCTGGATGCCGTCGGCAATGGCCTTCGTCACGCCGCCGTCGGCCTGGATGCTGATGTTCACCACCGGACGGCCGGTCTTGCGGATGGCCTCGGCCACCTCCTCGGGATTGGTCTGCTGGCAGCCCAGGGACAGCAGCACCACACCGAAGGTATTGGGGTGGGTACCGGCGGTGATGAAGCCCTTCAGTGTCCGGGCAAACCGGTCAGGGAACTCGCCGCAGGCAGCGTCCACAAAGGTGGCGGGCACATTGCAGGCCGTGCTGATCCGCTGCACCGCGTTGTTGGAGCACTGGACCAGGGAGATCACCAGCACCTGGTTGCGGATGCCGAAGGAGCTGTCAGCCCGCTTGTAACCCATAATGGTTTCCGGCAGGTTCAGTTCCTCTTTTGTGTAGATCCGGGTATCGGTATAATCCAGGGCGTCAGGAGCCATGGAACGGTAGTAGGCCCGCTGATCCCGGTTGATCTCCTCAAAATCGTCGTAGACATTTTCCTCGTAGACCCAATCGCCCTTCTTGATGTCCTTGGACGCGACGCCGATATGGACGCCGTATTTCAGGATCTCACCACCCTTGGCAATATCCACCCGGGCGATCTTATGGCCTTCCTTGATAAACTGGTTGGCAGTCAGCTTCTCCCCGGCTACCATGGTGTAATCGCCAGCCTCAATGGGCTCAACGGCAACGGCTACGTTGTCGTTGGGTTCGATCAGCATGGACTTTTTGCAGTTTTCCATCTTCTTTTTCTTTCCTCCAAAGATTTGATTGGGTGTTTACGCAGATTTGCTTTTGAAAAAGCAGCGAATACGTTTCGGATTCCACCGGCGCCTCCCCTCTCTGAAAAGCGCCGGCGGCTCCCGAGCTCCCGCCCCTCAGCGGGAGGGGCGGGGCGTCAAGACACCTATCGTATCAAACCCGTATAGAGGACCCAGACA
>ERZ773195.680-NODE-680-length-28743-cov-299.247316_pt1 | contig 28743 bp, 17 predicted proteins | sample MGYA00580530_ERZ773195 | MGnify/ENA primary metagenome ERZ773195 (study PRJEB29015, sample SAMEA2737751) | human gut metagenome | biome: human gut; feature: human-associated habitat; material: faeces | place: China | collected 2012 ...
GTTTACGTTCCAACCTCTCTTATTCTCCTTTGGCTGCTTTAGAGCTTTATGTTAAGGAATCTAACTCATAGCTTCTTCCCCCGCAACTCTATGACTTGCGCCCCGCAAAGCATAGAGACGTGAAAAAAGAGCGAGGGGTTAACAGGTTAACAGTTAACACCCCAAAAATGCATGGTTCCCCCACACACATATAAAAATAAGTATATATATATTATATTATAATAAGGTACGCGCGAGAGGGAGTATCGAAAAAACAGCTGTTAACTGTTAACTCTGTTAACCCCCAGGCATAAAAAGAAATAAAAAAAGCACTCCAAGGAGCGTGAACTCCTCAAAGTGCCCTGATCATAATTATATTTCTAATATTGGTTTTTACGCAATAAAGAAGTCATTGATTACTCAATAACTACGGTTGTCCAACCATGCTTGTCCTCGATGGTACCATACTGGATTCCGCGGAGCGTATCATAGAGGTGCTTAGAGATAGGACCTGGCTTCTCACCGAAGTTGTAGCGCTTGCCTGTATCCAAGTCGTCAATGTAGCTGATAGGACTGATTACGGCAGCAGTACCGCATGCACCAGCCTCCTCGAAGGTCTCCAACTCATCCTCAGGAATCTGTCGGCGCTCTACCTTCATACCGAGATCCTCAGCCAACTGCATCAGACTCTTGTTGGTGATAGAAGGGAGGATAGATGTACTCTTAGGAGTAACGTATGTATTATTCTTGATTCCGAAGAAGTTGGCAGCACCACACTCATCCATATATTTTTTCTCCTTGGCGTCGAGATAGAACTCGCATGCATAACCCTTCTCATGAGCAATATTATTGGCTCTGAGAGAAGCAGCATAGTTTCCACCCACCTTATAGATACCTGTTCCGAGAGGAGCAGAGCGGTCGAAATCACGGATGATGACGTATGGGTTGGTAGAGAATCCACCCTTGAAATATGGACCCACTGGAGTTACGAAGATAAGGAAGCAATACTCCTTAGAAGGATGAACACCCACCTGAGCACTTGTACCGATGAGCAGCGGACGGATATAGAGCGTAGCACCACTCTCGTAGGTAGGAATCCACTCCTGGTTCAGGCGGACCACCTTCTTCACCATTTCCTCGAACATTTCTGTAGGCACCTCTGGCATCATGATACCACGACATGTGCTCTGCAAGCGGGCAGCGTTCTCGTCCATACGGAACACGCGCACCTTACCGTCTGGGCAACGATAAGCCTTCAAGCCCTCGAATGCCTCCTGACCATAGTGCAGACAGGTTGCAGCCATGTGCAATTTCAAATACTCATCAGAGCAAACTTCTATTTCGCCCCATTTGCCGTCGCGATAGTAACAGCGAACATTGTAGTCAGTCTGGCGATAGCCAAATGACAAATTAGACCAATCTAAGTCTTTCATAACATCTATATTTTTAATGTTCTACTAATATTTTAGATGCAAAAGTACAAAATAATCTATTAATCTGCAACTCTTTTATAATATTTTTAATGAAAACGTTATCTTTTTATTCATTTCTGCCATTTTGGGGCATCATTTTACCATTTTAGGGGGTTCTTTTATTGTAATTGAGAGATTGTATTTCTGAAAATGAAAAAGCTGCACCCATTCTTCGCAAACAGGATGCAGCTTACTAACTAACATTAACTTTATATCAACTATTCTTTAAACCTATCATCTTATATTGCTATATAAACAATAGAGGAAGCGGGGTTAACGGGTGTATTCCTCAGGAATCTGAGGCATCGCTCCATTCTGGGTACAAACGTAGGCACTTACCTTTACGGCAAGTTCGTGAGCCTCCTGAATGCTCTTTCCCTTCAGGATGCTGGCACAGAATGTACCGGTAAAGCTGTCGCCAGCACCTACGGTATCAGCCACCTCAACCTTTGGAGTCTCCTGGAATGACTTCACACCCGGAGCGAAGACATAGCTGCCGTTTACACCGCAGGTCAGCACGAGCATATCGAGATTATACTTGCCGAGAATCAGCCAGCACTTGTTCTCGATATCCAAACCTGGATAACCAAAGAGACGTCCGATGGTAATCAACTCCTCATCATTGATCTTCAACACATTGCAGCGTTTCAAGCTCTCGGTAATCACCTCAGGAGTATAGAAGTTCTGACGAAGATTGATGTCGAAAATCTTCAGACAATCCTCTGGAGTATGGTCGAGGAACGTATAGATGGTCTTACGGCTAACCTCACTGCGCTGAGCCAGAGAACCCCAGCATACAGCTCCAGCATTGACAGCAATCTCCCTGATATCACTGGTGAACGGGATATTATCCCAGGCTACACCCTGCTTGATATCGTAAGTCGGAACGCCCTCCTTATCAAGCTGCACCTGAACAGTACCGGTAGGATAATCTACCTCAGGCATTACATACTTCAACTTCTTCTCATCGAGAATGCGAAGGGCTGTATCGCCCAGGGCATCCTTGCCCACAGCACTCACGGCTACAGAATGCAAACCATGCTGACCTGCGTGGTAAGCGAAGTTGGCAGGAGCACCGCCGAGTTGAGAACCACTAGGGAGAACATCAAAGAGGATTTCGCCCAAACCTACACAATATTTTGTATTCAAATTCTTTGTTTCCATAATTACACCTTATTATATACGATATAAACGATTGCGGATGATTTATATTATAACTTGCGGATATAAGTGAAGAGATAAAGTACACCAACTGCCATGACAACCACAGCACCAGCCTGCCCCCAAGTATCGCTGGCAAAGCCCATAATCAAAGGGAAGACGGTACCACCGAAGAGTCCCATGATCATCAGTCCACTCACCTCGTTCTTCTTATCAGGCATGGCAAGAAGTGCCTGAGAGAAAATCATAGAGAACACGTTAGAGTTGCCATATCCCACCAGGGCGATGGCGATATAAAGCATCATCTTGCTCTCGCCTACCCACATGCCTATCATACTCAAAGCCATCATCACTACGCTGATAACGAAGAAAGTGCGGGTCTTCATCATGCGGAGGAAAACGGTACCGGTGAAACATCCGATGGTACGGAAGATGAAGTAGAGCGATGTAGCGAAGGCAGCCTCGTTCAGCGTCCATCCCAGACGCTCCATCAGAATTTTAGGAGCTGTGGTATTGGTACCCACATCGATGCCTACATGACACATGATACCGATGAAGGAAAGCAGCACGATAGGTTTGCCGAGCAACTTGAAGCACTCGCCAAAGCCGGAAGCCTTACCCTCGTTCTTCTCCTCCTCGATAGGTGTACCAGCCAGGAAGAAGGTAGCTGCGATTCCGATAACCATATAGATTGGGAAGAGGATTCTCCAGCCCAAACCGAAGGTTGGAATACTTGCCATGGCGCCCCACATAGCGATGTATGGAGCCAGGAAGGAAGCTATCGCCTTCACGAACTGACCAAAAGTCAAAGTAGAAGCAAGGTTCCTGCCTGATGTCACCACCGAAACCAGCGGGTTCAGGGAGGTCTGCATCAAGGCATTTCCGATGCCGAGCAATGAGAACGACACGAGCATCAGCTCAAAGTTTTCGCCAAAGATGGGCAAAAGGAGTGAGATAACGGTAACGAGCAAAGACAGGAGCACTGTCTTCTTTCTACCTATTTTATTCATCAAGATTCCTGTTGGAACCGAGAAGATGAGAAACCAGAAGAATACCAGCGATGGGAACAGATTGGCTGTTGCATCATTGAGGTTGAGATCTTCCTTTACGTAGTTGGAGGCGATACCTACCAAATCTACAAATCCCATGGCGAAGAAACAGAGCATCACCGGGATAATTGATAACTTTGATGATTTATTCATAATTGTTAGCGTTATTGTTTCTATTTTGCTGCTGCAAAGGTAGCGATAAACGATACAATATATTATAAAATATCGTTCATCGACTACCATTTTTGTTGCATTGTTACATCTGTAACACTCTTAGAAACAATTATCTTATAGATTCAGTTCTTAACAGATGAGTTACTTGATATCGTAAACCTGATACTTACCCTTTCCCTTTACAGTAACCTTTTTGTAAGGCTTGCTTGGGAACACGAGATTGGTCATGGACATCTTGCCGTCAGCATCCAATGCCTCGATGCTGCTCTTGTCGATGAAGATGCGCAGCTGGCTGATCTTGCCATAGGTTGGAGCCTTGGTGACTGCAGCGAAGTCTTTGCTGAAATCCATCTTACCGCTCTTGGTTCTATCCATAGAGAAAGTCTCTGACTTGGCATCGTAGTTCATCACTACCTTCTCGCCCTTGTCGTTGCTCAAAGTGATAGTAGCATTTCCCTTCAGGTTCACTACCATCTCGCAAGATTCTGTGAGTTTCTTGCCTGCCTTCTTGCTTCTTGCCGCTGTCATCTCTGGAGATGGAACCACGCTGCAATAAGTTTCACCCTTATACTCGAAGAGACCTAAGTCGCGAGGAATAGAGTTGCCTGAACGGTACTGCTGGGTAGGAACCTGGTTGGCATACTGCCAGTTGCTCATCCAGGCGATAGCCACACGGCGACCTTCTGGTGCGTTATCAAAAGTAACTGTAGCATAATGATCCTTTCCGTAATCCATCCACTTGGTTACCTCTGGCTTGCTGTCGCAAGTAAACTTGTGTCCATCGAAATCACCTACGAAATACTGGGTAGCAGAACCGCCGAATGGACCACCAGGATTGATGTTGCAGATGAGCATCCACTTCTCCTTATTGGTGCCACGAACCTTCATCTTCATCAAGTCTGGGCATTCCCAGACACCGCCATGGTTGCCATACTTCTCACCGAAAGAGCTTTCGTATTTCCAGTCCTTCAAGTTATCTGAAGAATAGATTTCCATGTGCTGACCGGCAGCCAGAATCATATTCCACTTCTTGATATCCTCATTCCAAAACACGTGAGGATCGCGGAAGTCGGGCACAGTACTGGTGATGATCGGATTTCCCTCATATTTTGTAAAGGTCTTGCCATTATCTGTGCTGTAAGCCATGCTCTGTGTCTGGTTCTCACCAGCCGAAGTGTAGAGAGCCACAACAGCACCCTTGCCCAAACCAGCGGTATTATTCTTATCCACAACGGCAGAACCACTGAAGATAGTACCTACAGCATCAGGCTGTATAGGAGTACCCTGGAACTTCCAATGTACCAAGTCGGTAGATGTAGAATGTCCCCAGGTCATATTCTCCCACTGTGATCCGTAAGGATTATACTGGAAATAGAGATTCCATACGCCATCCTTATAGAACAAACCATTAGGGTCGTTCATCCATCCGTAAGCAGGAGTGTGATGGAAATCCGGACGATACTGCTCGCGATTCTTCATATCGAAAGCATCAGAGAACTTCATCTCCTTCCAGCAAGTGAGGGCATTCAGTCCTTCCTTACTATAATCGCCATTGACATGGATATCGAGAGCCAGGCCTTTCAAGCCAGCAAACTCATCCATATAGAGAGGTACGAAATAATCTACGTGGTCTTTAGCCAACTTCACATTGAGGGCTTTCACCTGCTTGTTGTTGGCAATCACCTTAATATTGGCTATCTCTGCATTTTCCTGCACAGGAAGCAAGAGACACTTCTGGTTCTGACTCTTCTGGCTGATGCGATAGAGACAGTGATTATTGCTCAAGAAGGAAGCCTGCTGGGCATAACTGGCGGTGAAACCGCAAAGAGCGACAAGCGCCGAAATAAATATCTTTTTCATATTAATAAGACTGTTTATTATTTATTGTTTATTCTACTTAATTTTATATAGGATGCCTTCAGCAACTATCTTATATATGATGCCTCCAGCACGTTTTACTTTTTTATATGTATCCTGAAAAACAATCCTCTTACCCGTCAAGCAACTAATTCCTACTATTACCTAAAAACTAACTAACCTTAAAACTAAACCCTTTTATCAACTAAAACCAATCAACTATCAATGAATTAAACTGTTTTTATTTGCATGACAAAACGATTCAAGAAAAACCTCTTCTCGTTTTCTGCTGCAAAATTAATGGTTTTGTTGAAAAACGGATTCAACTAATCGTTCATTACATAAAAAATATGTAACAAGGATACATTTTTAATAAGCAATGAACATTTTTTCTCACCATCGATGAAAAAACTATGATTCCAAAGCTATCTTCGTGGAATAAACCAAAGTTTTATGGGCATCCAAGACCTTCACGATGAATATCCCGCTGCCTATTTGAGCTATGGAACCAGACTTTTCCAAAGCAGAGAGAGATTTCAGAAGTCTGCCGGCAACATCAAAAACCTTCAAGGTATAGCCATCCTCAGCAAACTGATAATTCAATCTGCCATCTGCAACATGAAACTGTGCAGAAGAAGAGTTCTGGACATGCAGAATGCCCGAAGATACCTTGTTGGCATCGAGCTTATAAGCCTGCAAAGACTTAACGAGCGTTGTTCCCTCGCTGAAAACAGTAGCCTTGACTGCATCCACATCCTGAGGGAAGATTCTTACTGATGCTGCATAGGTATCATTCACAAAGATATCAACAATGGAATGATCCACATAAGCAGTAAGCTTTACTTCCTCGCCAGCTGCAACAGGTTTTGCCAATGTTGACTGATAGATGCCCTTAAAGACATCGTCCTGCACGATACGGTTGATACCGCTGGCATCCAACTTCACTACTCCACTTACAGGAGAGTAAGTAAGACGAACCTGCTTGTTGCCATCGCCAAAGAAGGTAAAGCCGAAATCGCTGCTGCCAGCAACAAATGTACCGTTCAGTTCCAGACTTCTTCCTTCTACAGGCGAAAGATTCTGCTCGCCATGCAAGGTAAGGTTGTTCTGAACATAAGATATCTCTGAACGCATAGCCTTCAGGCCCTCGAACGGTTTCTGAACCAAATTGCCCTGAGCATCGAGGCTGATTTCGCGTGGCAAACCATAAGTGTGAGCATATCCCAGGCGATAATTGTCTGCACCAGGCAACTTATCAGGCACGATACCCAACATCAGGGTTTTGCCATCTTTCTGGAAAATGGTTGGTGACAGGAAGCCATAGCCATCCTTTGAGAAACCCGGAAGTTCCAGGGTCTTGGGAGCCTCATTATCAGGAGCGAAGGTACCATCATTGTTGATATTTCCCGTCCAATACAAGGTATGAACACCCAGCTTTGTGTTTAGCGGAGTAACCATAAACACCCATTTGTTGCCAAACTTGGTAACGGAAGGCATCTCCCAGAACGTTCCATCCTGTGCCTTGCTGGTTCCTCGGAAGAAGATGCTGCCATCGTTGCTCCACTTACCAGTGAGCTTATCGTAACGATGTAAAGTTGTGGCACCTATACCATCTTTTGAGGTACCGGCAATCATATAAAGCTTGTCACCATCACGGAAAAGGAAACAATCGCGGAAGTCATCGCTCAATCCATCAGGACGGCCATTCACTATCGGATTGTTCTCCATCTTCTGCCAACCTAACAGGTCTTCATCCTTTGGCTTAGCCTGTGAGAACATAGCCTTTACATAATCCACACCCGTATAGAAGATATTTGGCTTGCCACCCGTCAGTTCATCATCGGTAAAGACACAACCCGACCAGCAACCTTTCTTGTCGTACCATTCTTCAGGACTGACAGCTACAGGAAGTTCCTCCCATTTATAGAGATTATCGCTCACGATATGTCCCCAGTTCAAGCGGGTCATATAAGGTCCGTTAGGATTCTTCTGGAAGAACACATGATATTTTCCGTTATAGAAAACAGCTCCATGCGTTTCGTTGGTCCATGCTCCCGAAGGCATACCATGGAAAGCCGGGCGCAGGATATCAGAAGTATAACGTTCCGGAGAATAAGTCAAGACAGGGGCGTTCTGAGCCTTCTCCTTAATTACTTCGCTGTTGATACCTTTGAAGATTTCAAAATCATCAATCAAGCCATTATAAGTATTCAGACAGAAAAGACCATCCACCTTATCATCCTGGAAAGACTTTCCTATCATGAAATCTGCTGCACCACCATTCATGCCACCTTTCTGACACTTGGCTGTAGCCACCTGCACACCATTGTTGTACATTACCACCTGCTTGTTTTCGGCATCAACGGTTACCACCAGATGATTCCACTTGTAACGCGCCAACTTGTCACTAGCTTCCAGCATCACCTTCCAGCCCTTGACATGACAGATGAACATATAGGTGCCACGGGAACCCAGGCGGAAAGCAAATCCTTTATCACCACTCTCCACCACATTCAAGTCGGAAGCCTTCAGGTTTCCAGCCATCGTGGTAAACCACTCGCCATCCTCGTCGAGCCTCATCATTGGATAAGACTCAGGTGCTACCCAAAGAGAGAATGTCATCTGACTTTGCCCATCAACAAGAGTTGGGTCTATCTTAGCCTGAAGACAGGAAGAATAGCCATCCAGTCGCCACGCATTTCCCTGGGCACCTGCCACAGAAACCGGAGCCAAGGCTCCCTGAGTCTGAAACTTCTGATTGCTGACTGATTCTATGGTAGTAGCATCAGCCGACATCTCCATAGGGAACTTCACTACCTGTGCCTGGGCATTGCCACAAGCCATCAAGGCAAATGAAAGAAAAAGTGCTTTATTGAGTTTTTTCATGTCTCACTTGTTTGGTTATTGGATTTAAAACCTAGAAAGGGAAGACCCTCTTTGTGCACATAACAAAGAATGATACTTGTTAGTTTTCGCAAAGACAGCCTTCCTTTTTCTGTTTAATTTATTTTTTATTCTGCAAGATAGTCGATGCAGTTCTTGGTCAAACGCTCTGTGTTTGTCTGGAACTTGTTGCCACTTTCCTGATTCTGATTCAACTCGTATGAGCTCAAACCGATACAGAGAACTGTACCCTTAAATTCTGCAGTAGGCTGGAATTCTACGATACCTGCACAGCAATAATCGGTTACATGACCCCAGGTAGCGAGTACTGTAGAGTTGGTCAACTGCTGGAAAGCATCTACTACATTCTTTCCTGCAGGAACCTTAGATGGCAAGTCGTAGGCATTGAGATCCCACATACAGTTATGATCTTCGCGGTGACCAGGACCCTCCAGAGGATAAGACTCATGGTCGTAATTGTCAACAGGATCATTAGCAGGAAGTACTTCCAAACCTGCAAATGCTGCATGTGAACGATGATCGTACTTAGGATTCTGATTGCTGCCGATTACGGCATTGGTAGTCCAATAATCAGTACCGGAACCACCTTCGCCAGAACTGAAGATGCCAGGAGCCAGCGAGTTGTCAATACGACCGATGGCAGAAGAAAGCTGAGTGGCATGCTTGGTGAGGAACAGGTTACCTCCCGACTGGGCGAAAGTCTTCAACTTGGCAATAACATCGTTATCAACGATTTCTGCAGGCAACTTCTGCCAGCCGAGTTCCAAGCCTACACGGTCTATCTGAATCCAAATCATGCTATACTGAGCACGGTCAATCTTATTCATTGCCTTGATATCAGAAGGTGTGAGTACAGCTCCCTTGTCACCATAGGTCTTCTTGAACCAAACCAAGGCTTCGCTCTCATCATCATCAAGAGCAGATTCATCATCTGAAGGAAGCAGGATGGCAACCTTAGAAGGCTCTGCTTCGATGGTAACACTTGTTGAAACGCCATCAGAAACACGACCATCGTTATACTTCATCTTCACAGTATAGAGAAGCGTAGATTTACCTGGCTGCAACTCCAACACCGCAGAGTTGACCAATCCCAAACTCTCCAGGAGAGCATTGTTGCGATAAATATCCACACCCGACTTGTTTTCGTCTGTTGGCAAAGTCCAGTTCAATGTCACGGTTCTGCCATCTACTTGCGAGGTAAGATTCTCTGCCTTTGGAGCCTTGACACCCTCAGGAATATCTACATCAGAGCAGGATGTAATGGCAAAGAGAGCCATGCAAGCTACTATGAAACTATATATATACTTTTTCATAATTGTCTATTCTTTAAAAATTCGTACCCGATTACTTGTAAAGTCCATTTGAATTGTTCACCTCATCATAAGGAGTTGGCAAGAAGATTTCATCCTTTGAGATAGATGCACCCTCGTAATAAGAGTGATATCTCTTTTCAGACTGCATGTACTTATTGACAGTATCAACCACATTGCCCCATCTTACAAGGTCGAACCAGCGGTTACCCTCCAGGGCAAGCTCCAAACGGCGTTCCATGCGGACAGCCTTGCGGGCATAATCCTGAGTCCACTTGCTGTCATCCGGATAAAGTCCTACGTCGTAATTAGCCTTTGTTGGGTCGAGATCCACTGGGCTATAGTCTGCATCTACACTACGCTGTGCCTTCTGGCGAACAGAGTTAATCAGATTGCGAGCCTCAGCCAAATCCTTGTTCTGCTCAATGAGAGCCTCAGCCTTCAAGAGAACGATATCAGCATAACGAATCAGGCAGAAGTTCAAGCCAGAAGCACCCCAAGGGAATCCCTGTACCATATCAGGTGAGCTAGGATCGATCATGCACTTCTTATCAGAATACTCACCATAGATTTCGTAAGCACGGCACCAGTTCATATTGTAAGTATGACCACGGAAAGGCATACCCAAACGACCTACAGTGAAGTCGAGACGTGGATCTACATTGCCCTGATAATCATTAGTACCATCTACAGAGGTCTTTACGTAATGCTCAGAACCATCCAGATAAGGAAGACCATTCTCGTCTGTAGCGAATGCATCAACCAAGTTTTGGCTGCCGAGGAAGAAATCATCACCATTACCAAAGAGATTGCCCTCAGACATGGTTGTGTTCAGAAGATTACTCCAGTTGATGTGCATATTGTTGTTACCAGTAGAGAACTGAATAGCCATCACAGACTCATTCTTATTGTTGAATGCAATCTTAGACATATCGCCATAATTGTTGTAGAGCGAATACTTGTTGCTCTTGATAACCATATCACTCCACTTCTCCACCTCAGAATAATTGCCAACAAAGGCATTCACCTTAGCCAAAATAGCGGCAGCAACATACTTGTTGAATCTACCTACCTGGCTCTGAGACTCAGGCAACACGCTGTAAGCTGACTCCAAATCCTGCTTGATAAAGCCGAAAATCTGATCACGAGTATATTCATCAATGCGCTTACCGTTAGGATCCTCATTCTCTGTGAAGTAAGGAATGCGGTCGAAGATGCGCATCAGGTCGAAGTAGAAGTAAGCACGAAGCGTCTTCAACTCGCCGAGCAAAGCCTCCTTGTTGTTCACGTTATCAGCCATATCAATCGCATTCATCGCCTTGTGAACACGAGAGATTGCATAGAAATCGTTTCTCCACTTGAAGAGCGCTGTGGCATTATCGCTGGTGATATTTGAAATCTCCAACTGGTGGATATTCTGCTCCATAGAGATTCCACCACCGCCCTTGAGAGCATCGTCAGAGCGAACATCAAACACCCAGTTTGTGATAGGACCGGCGAAAGACTCGTTGTTTCCGAAGAAGTGAGCCTCCAAGCCTGCGTATGCCGCAGTCATCAATCCCTCAACAGAACTATCATCCAACTGTGCCTCGGTAAAAGCACCCTGTGGCTTGAGGTCTAAGAAGTCGTTACAAGACTGGAATGTGATAGAAGACCCCATAAGAGCAGCAGCCACTGCCATATATTTAATATTAACTGAGAATTTCATATCTATAATATAATTAATGTGTAACACTTAGAATTGCAAATTAACACCTACGGTAAAGGTACGAGAGCGTGGGTAAGGACCATTATCCAAACGTGCGCCATAAGCACCCATTGGGAGTTCTGGGTCGAGACCAGAATAATCAGTAATGGTGAATACATTCTCCATCTGACCATACACACTGAGAGCAGAAGCACCGATGCACTTGAGCCAATGGCTAGGCAACTCATACTGCAATTTGATGAACTTCATCTTCAAGTAAGAACCATCCTCAACATAATAAGTTGACAAGCGAGCCTCGTTGTTGTTGTCATCGAGTGACAAGGCTGGGATAGAAGCACTTGTATTGGTTGGTGACCATGCGTTCAACACATCCTTACTACGGTTTGTACTAGTACCGCCATAACTCATGAGGGTAAGCTGACGCTTGGTTGTATTATAGATATCAAATCCGAATTCACCTGTAAGGAAGGTGCTCAGGGTGAGGCGCTTCCAGGTTACGCTCAGGTTGAGACCCAAGCTAAGGTCTGGGTTAGGATCACCGATTACGCACTGGTCCTTGTCTGTGATAACATTATCGCCATCCAAATCACGATAGATCAAACGGCCTACGCCCTTGCCTTGCTGGGCTGAATGGTTAGCCACCTGCTCCTCGTTCTGGAAGATGCCGTCGCAAACATAACCATAGTAAACACCCATTGGCTGACCTTGCATCAAGCGGACATCACCACCGATGGTATTCACAAAATCGTTAAGCTTCACTACCTCATTCTTATAATGAGAGATATTGAAGTTACCATTCCAAGACCAGTCGCCATACTGAGGACTGTTATAACCGAGTGTCAACTCCCATCCGGTATTCTTCATATCACCCGTGTTCATCCACTTGCCAGCATTCTCACCAGCTACGGAAAGTGTTGGAGGAACGGTCAACATATCCTTGGTTTTCTTCCAGAAGTAGTCGAAAGATGCACTCAAGCTGCTATTGAACATATAGAGGTCGAAACCGAGGTTGGTCTGGGTTGTTGTCTCCCACTTCAAATCCTTGTTACCTGTTGCCGACAACTTGATACCACTGACGTAACTGTTGTTTGTTCCCTCCAAATCATAGGCACCATTTCCATTGTCGAAGATGTAGGTAGAGTAAGCAGCATAATTGCTAACTACCTGAGAGTTACCATTCTGTCCCCAAGCTACACGAACCTTGGCATCATTAACGATATTATTCTTTGGATAGAACTTCTCCTGAGAAACGCGCCATGCACCAGAGAAAGCTGGGAACACACCAGAGTTCTTCTTGTTATACAAGCGAGAGGTTGCATCACGACGCAAGGTAGCAGAGAAGAGGTAACGGTCGGCATAATTGTAATCCAACTTACCAAACAAAGAGAACAAAGCCCACTGTGACTTGCCACCACCATTGGTCTGAGTGCCTTCACCCGTACCAATCTGCATATAGTCATCATCCTCGAAAGCATAATGATTTCTCCAGGCACTGATATCCTCGAAGGTATATTTGATAGCCTCAGAACCTACCAACACATTGAAATGGTGATCCTTGCAGATATCGAAGACATAGTTACCAGTATTGGTCCATGTATAAGTATCACCCTGACCATAAGCACGGCTCAAGGCATTGACATCAGCTGCAAGAGTCTTGCGGGTAAGTACCTTGTTGAAATACTGTGAGTGATCGATACCAACATTGGTCTTCAAAGACAAGCCCTTGATAGGAGTCAACTCCAGATAGGCATTGCCGAAAATACGCCAGCTGTCGTTGGAATCATCGCGACCATTATAAAGCTGCTGAACAGGGTTGGCATAATCAGATTTCAACTCTGTCATAGGGTTGGTGAAGCTACCATCGGCATTACGAACGGTAAGTCCTGGGTGCTGGCGCATTGCCAAGAAAGGAATACCACGCTCATCGCCTGTAGAAGCACCATGATCCTGGAACTTGGCTACCATCAGGTTCTCACCTACCTTTACATAATCAGAGATATTGTAATTAGAGTTCAAACGGGCAGAGTAACGACGATAGAAAGTATAGTCAATCAAACCATTCTGATTAATATAGTTGGCAGAGAACATCACACTACCCTTCTTAGAGCTGTTAGATACACTGGCAGATAGATTGTGAGTCCATGCGGAACGATACACCTGATCCTGCCAATCTGTATTTGCCAAGCCTGCGATAGGCTGAGGAGTATCACCACTACCATAATAAGGATGAGAAGGAGCGATGTTTGAATTCTTTGCGGCAGCCCAATAAGCCTGGCCCCATTCTGTAGAATTCAGCATATCGTAAGTCTTTCCCACTGTCTGCAAGCTGGCAGCATAGTTAACATTTACGGTTAGCTTTTCGCCCTTGCCCTGCTTGGTAGTGATAATGATAACACCATTGGCTGCACGAGAACCATAGATTGATGCAGAAGAAGCATCCTTCAGAACCTGGATACTTTCAATGTCAGCAGGGTTGATAGAGTTCATGTTCTCAGAGGTAGCAATACCATCTACAATCAAAAGCGGACTACCACCATTGATAGAACTCATACCACGCACTACGATAGAAGAACCGCCACCACCTGGAGCAGCATCAGTTACAATCTGTACACCAGCAAGCTTACCCTGCATAGAGTTGAGCATGTTAGGATCAGAAGCACTGACAGGTTCCTTCATATTCATAACGGATACAGCACCTGTTAAATCGGCCTTTCGCTGAGTGGTATAACCTGTTACAACTACTTCCTGCAAGTCGTTGGCATCTTCCTGAAGTGTTACCTCCATATTGTCTGAAGCCTTTACTTCTTGCGTCTTATATCCAATATAAGATATAACAAGTGTGGAACCAGGAGCACATTCTACATGGAAGTTACCATCAAAGTCGGTAACAGTACCAGTCTTTGTGCCTTTCACCATGACAGATGCACCAATGACTGTCTCACCAGCAGCATCTTTCACAATGCCATTTACATTTACCTGTTGTGCACTAGCTACGGCGCAAACAGTACAGAGCGCAGAGCTCATTAGTAATCTTGAAAGATTGTTCATACTATTATAACGTTTTAAGTTTCAAAAATTGTCATTGCTTGATTTCTGCCGCAAAATTAGGGAAAAGACTGTTATATAAATAAAAAAAATCGTTCCTGCAACAGTAATTATGTTACATGAAACGATTTTCGAATCTTACGCCACGATTTTAAAATACTTATTTTAAAGGAGTTAGAAAACTATTTCTTTTTAGATGCCTGTTCATTTCTAAAATCGGTAGGAAGAACTCCAAACTGCTTCTTGAAACAGGAAGAGAAATAGCCCGGTAACGCAAAGCCTACTTCTGCCGAAACTTCAGAGATTGTCTTGTCTGTTTGCTGCAAGAGGGTATAGGCTCTCTGCAGGCGCATCTCTTTCAGGAGCTCGGCAGGCGTTTTTCCTGTCATAGCCTTCACCTTGCGATAGAGCTGCACCTTGCTCAACTGCATCTGGGCTCCCAAATCATCCATCTTCATATCAGCATTGCCCATATTCTCAAGGATCTTCTTCTTGAAACGATCCATGAAGTAACGATCACTCTCATCCAGATGATTCAGTTCAGCAGCCCAGCCCTCCTTGTTCTCGATGAAGCCACGAGCCACGGCTTTCTGTTTCTGCAGCTTCTTTCTATATACCTTATATATATAGAAGATGACTATGAGCAGAACTAGGACGATAACGATGGCAACAATAATCATCCATTGCTGGATACGGGAAACCTCTGAATAAGAATCAAGACTGTCAGAAATCTGATCCAGATTCTTCATCTTGGCTTCCAAATCCTGATATTGCAGAGCGATGGCATCGCAGTTTTCAGGGGTAGCAAGGAATGATTTCATCACATTATCCTTCTTATAGGGTTTACCTTGAAGGATATTCATGGCCAATTCAATGATCTTCTCGCCTTGGGTAGGATAAACGTAAGAAGCTGCAAACTGCCCTCTCCTTACTCTATCCACTCCTTCCCAGATACCAGGCAATCCATCAATGCCCACTATCAATATCTGCTTGTCTATTCCTCGTCTCTCAGCTTCCTGAAAGGCTCCTATGGCACTGAGGTCATTATGTCCGAACACACCATCCGCATGTCCGCCTTTATCCAGATATTGCTTCATCAACTCCTGGGCACGCTCCATCTTCCAGTTACTGTCCAGGGTAACCACCTTGATTCCCGGATAATTCTTCATCACCTCAAGGAAACCACGATGACGCTCAATGACAGGAGAAGCATCCTTCAAGCCCGTAATCTCAACAACAGTACCTTTTCCATCCAGCTTACTGGCAAGAAATCGGGCTACTTCCCTACCCGCTTCTACATTATCGCCACCGATGGAAGCTGTATAATGGGGTGTCTTTACCTTTCTGTCGAAGAGGATAACCGGGATATGCGCACGATAAGCTCGCTCGATGGCAGGTGTTACATCATTCACGTTATCAGGAGCAACAACGATAAGATCTACCTTCCTGGCTATCATACTGTCTATCTGGCGAGCCTGGCGTTGCCCGTCATTCTCTGCAGTAGTAAACAGCAAATCCACATTCTTATATTGATACTGCGCCAGTCGAATCTCATTATTCACCTTCTCGCGCCAAACTCCGCTGCAGCATTGCGACACACCAATCACCATCTTCTTCTGGGTGCATGAATCCAGAAGAAGAAGCATACTACTAAGTAATACTATTAATATAATATAGAGTCTTTTCATTAATTTCATACTTCTTCCATCCGTTTAAGTTCCCACCCCTCAAACTGCATGATGATGAGATGGAGTTTTGTGCCTTGGCGCAAAGCCTCAACCCTTGGAGCCTCAGCATATCGATGAATCTGATCAACAGCCTCACGCCACTGTTTCTCCGCCTTGGTCATAGGCTTGCCATCTTCCGTGAACTCACCTTCAACTATCGCAGAGAAATCTTTCTTCGAAAGAACCTTCAACTCCAGAATGTAGCTATGCTGACTGGCATAATGGGTAAGGTCTGGCAAAAGGAAGAAATCACAATAGCCATGATTCAACTCCAACTCTGGAGCCGTGATATAATAATCATTCAGATTCAGATAAGCCATGAAGAATCCCTGCAGGTTTCGCTCAGCCTCAATGCCATCACGCACCGATGAAACCTTGGCATAGGCATCCGCCATAAAGCGCAATCCTTCTTCCCACTTACCATCGTATGCCATGTCATAATAGTAATCGGTGAGCTGGTTGACATCCACATAAGCCTTTGCCTGATACTCCTCTTCCAGATAACCATAATACTGCTTGCGGACATTATTGTTCGGAATGCCCAGAATGAGCTTGGAACCACGAGTTCCCTTGATGGTCAACATGCCATAATAGAACAGAAGACTTGGAAATATCTCTGCCTTTGGAATCTGATACGCAGAAAACGACTCATAAAGCTGGGTAACAATCTGCTCCTCTTCTGCTATCTTGCGGATAATGCCCTTACGCTCTCCATCCAGCTTGTCAAACTGCAACAGTTTCTTCATCTTGCCGTAATCGGTACGGGTATTCGGGTCTATCATCTCTTCTGGCGGACATCCGGCATCCATGTAATTGCGAAGGTAATAAAGAACCATATCACAATTAAACATACGAGTCTTTTTCTTCAATGCCTGTTTAGCGAAGCAATAGTTATCATACCATGGCTTCATATCATTGACGATGGCATCAATATCACTATCGGCAGGAATACTACCATGCGTCTTATAATAGGTAAACATCTCCACCACATCAGTGGTAGAGAAACCAAGCATCTCATCAAACTCCGGCTTGATAGAAATGTTCCAACCTATATTGAATCCACTCGTCACATCATCCAGGGTTACAGGGCTCACACCCATCATGAAGATACGCTCAAAATTACCTTTGAACTTCTTGAAGACATCACGATAAAATCCATCGGCATGGGTTATTGCATGATATACTTTCTCACCACGTTCGTTGAGAATGACATTCGTGAAATTGTCATACTCATCGATGATGAGATACAGATGATACTGGTGCGCCTTGGCAGCCTTGAATATCAGTTCCATCTTTTCCTCGAAATCTTCCTGCGCCAGGATTTCTTCCATCTCTGCCTGATAATATTCTGAGTATTGACGGACAAAAGCATCGAGATTGATGCTGAGATAAGAATTAAACTTCGTCTCTAGCTTATCGATATTACCCGTAATCTGGGAGAAATCGAGGAACAACACCTGATACTTTCCCTGCAAAGGAGTAGGATGCTGGCCTATCCACAGATTTCCAAAAAGACTCTGGAACTTATGGCTCTGCGTACAGTCATAGTAAGAATAGAGCATACTCAAGAATATGCTCTTACCAAAACGACGAGGACGGATGAAGAAGAGATTGCGAGGCTGCTTCTCCAGCTCCGGGATAAACATCGTCTTATCCACATAATATAGATTCTGCTCTATTACCGTAACAAAATCTGCCACCCCATAAGGTAGTAGTTTTACTTGCTGTTCCATGATAATCTATCTTTAAAAACACTATCTGTGTGCAAAGATAGCATAAAAAAACGAAAAAGCCACAGTTTGCATTTACAAACTGAGGCTTTTATTATATTTTTTCCGAAACACACGTTCCTACCATACGACTTTCTTGTTGCCCATAATATAAATGTGTCCTTTTTGTGGCACAAGGACTTTTCTTCCCGAGAGGTCGAACAGAGTAGGATTGATGTTTCTTGCTATCATGAAAGATGATGCATATCATATAATAATAATGTGATAAAAAGTCCTGAGACATCATAAGAAAATGCTTCATTACCAAAATAAACGTCTCCAAAAGTGCGTTTCTCAAATTTTATTTGTACTTTTGCCGTGTCATTCAGAACTTTGTTTTATTTTTGCAGCACGATAATAAACAAAATGTCTGGATATGGCAAGCATCCCGGTGCACCAACAGAGTAGCTTAGGTACTCTGATAAAGAAGATAAATGATAGTGCTGCGTTAATTAAATAAATCAGATTTAACATGTCGTTTCTAACTCGAACATATCCTTTTAAACAGAGTAAACACTTGCTAAAAGACAGTAGCATCTTTGGCGTCATCATTTGGGTAATTTTATATTTTCTGCAGCCATTTGGACTCTGCTTATATCAAGGTAACAAATGCTTTGTTGCTACATTATTCGGACTGGTAACTTTTGGATGCTACATAACATACGCTGCAACGATATTGAAGTATTTGCATCAAACTATCAAGCCCTGGCGTATCTGGCATGAAGGAGTAGCTATACTCGGACTGATTTTCATCATTGCCTTCGGTAATTTCCTCCTATCCTCATACTTGTTTCATCATACGATTACATTCAGTCTGTTTCTCTTGTTTCTAAATTGGACTATTATCATAGGCATATTTCTTACGACATTATCTATCGGAATGCAATACAACAGAACATTACGAGAGAGAATGGAAGAGTTGTTACGCAATACAACAAAGGAACAGGAAGAAGTATCTATTACCATCCATGATACTAACGTAAGAGGAAACGATCTGTCGATTGCCATCAACGATCTACTTTATATGGAAGCACAGAAAAACAATGTATCCGTCTGTTTTCTAAAAGAAGGTAATGTTGTTGCTGTTGATATCCATACAACACTAACCCATGCTCTTGAAGAGTTGAAAGAGTTTGAGAACATTTTCCAATGTCACCGTTCTTTTGCTGTCAATGTGAATAATATCACTTCGGCACGAGGCAACTCAAATGGTTATCAACTGACTCTCGGAAATTGCACAAACATCATACCCGTTTCCCGAAGATTCGTGCCCAAGTTAAAGTCTTATCTTACATAGTCATTTGTCCTTCAACTTAGTTATTCGGCATCTTAACTAGCTTTCTATCATAAGTTTTAGTTGTATATCCTAAGAATTTGGTAACTCCAGTTTCATGCAGTATCTTTGCGGCATGAAACATCGAATAATACATATCGCATTGCTGCTGACTTCAGTCTGCAACCTGGCTGCACAGACCATCATATCAGGCATGGTAAAAAGCGGTCAGGAACCGCTTGCAGGTGCCAATGTTTTCATCATGGGCACAATTGATGGATGCCTGACAGATTCTCTGGGCAGGTTTTCCTTTTCCACATCAAAAACCGGAGAAGCGTCTATCAAGATTACCATGATTGGTTTTGAAGAATATATGCAGACTGCAGATGCCAACAAGCTACGTAATCTTTCTATCCAAATGAAAGAAAAAGCTACGGCAATTCAAGAAGTTGTAATATCTGCCAGCACTTACAGTTTCGGGAAAAGTGACAACTTCAAGACTATGGATGCCCTAGATGTAGTGATGGCAGGTAATTCATGCGGAGACATTGTTGCAGCCCTGCAAACTTTACCCGGCACTCAAAAAGTGGGAGAAAATGGAAAACTCTATGTCCGTGGTGGAGAAAGCGAAGAATGCCAGACTTTTGTTAACGGAATGCACGTCCTTGTTCCATATAGTACAAACACAGAAAATACTGCTGTACGTGGACGATTCTCTCCTTTTATATTTAAAGGTATCAACTTTTCTCTTGGTGGATATAGCGGAGAATATGGACAAGCACTTTCCTCCGTTCTCCCTATGGAAACATCAGATGCTGCGACAAGTGACAAATATGGAGTCAGCGCATCATTGGTTGACTGGAACATCGGTGGCACCAAGGCATATTCCCACAGCAGCTTATCCTTTAATGCCGCACTGACAAGTTTGGGAATCTACAATCAGTTATTTTCAGAAAGGCTTGATTTCAACAAGCCTTATCTAAAACTATCTGGCGAATCACAATACAAGAATGAATTCCGAAATGCCGGAATATTGAAAACATACGTTGGCTATGATTTTACATCTGTAGGACAGCATATAGACAACCAAAACCTTTCACTCAAAGAGAATAATATCTATGCCAACACAACCTACAAAGCACAGTGGGGTGCTGGCTACACGCTCTTTTGCGGTATGGCAAACTCATCGGTATTCAACGATATAGAAGATGCGAAGTTTGCTGGTGACCGATATTACAACTTCAGAAATGAGATACATCTGAAAACAGAAATACGCAAGATTTGCTCGGATGCACTAAAAATATCGGTAGGAATGGAGGACTATCAGCGAAACAGCCTCATGGAGTACGAAAACGATTGCTACAAGTTGGATTATAATATTCTTGCTGCTCATATTGATGTCCAATGGAGGATGATGCCCCATATGTTCCTGAACATTTCGACAAGGACAGAATATATGACTCATGCCAACTGGCTGTTTATGCCAAGGGCTACACTATGCTATATTCCCAACAAGAATTTTCAGCTTTCATTCGCTACCGGCCGATATAGCCAGACTCCTGGAGATGACTATCTTGCAACAAACAAGAAATCTCTTGGACAAAGTACGGCAGATCATGCAATCCTATCCATACAATATAAATCGCCTGGTACACTCATACGAATAGAACCCTACTGGAAAAAATATCAGCGATTGCCTTTATGGGAAAAGGGTATTTACCAACCGAAAGGATATGGAAAGAGTAAAGGTATAGACATTTTTGTAGAAGAGCATTCGCTTTTCAAACATCTGACCACAGCATTTTCATATTCCTACAACGATTCCAAGCGATTCTATCACGAATACACAGAAGAGCGAATACCTGACTACGTCTCAAGGCATAATCTGAGATTGACAGCAAAATATTCATTCGGCAAAGCAATCATCGGGCTGACTGAATCGCATGCAAGCGGACGTCATTTTCTTATTGGCAAGACACCACATTATAATAGCGTAGATATAAACCTTACTTATCTGCTAAGTCCCAAGGTCATTATCTATTCTTCTCTGAACAACATCCTCGGTCGTACAAATATTTTCGGATATGATACTAACGGACGTTCAATAGTTCCTTCTAGAGACAGATTTTTATATATAGGCATATTTGTTTCACTTAAAAATAATAAAGCATATGACATTTCAAACTTTTAAACGATTCGTATTGATGTCTGTCTTCTTCATGACAACATCTGTAGTTATCTATGCCCAGCAATCCACAATGCAGGGACTAATCGGACAGTCGCTTGCTAAACTTCAGCAACCGACATCAGAGAGCATACTTAATTGTATTGCAGAGATGAAGCGTATTGATGATATGTTTCCTGATAGCATCCAGCCCAAGTTTCAGATAGCTTTGCAAAGTCTCAATTATTCCGTGATGAATCCGCATGCTCCACAAACGGAGAATCTTCTAAAAGAGACAGAAGGAACTATTGCTAAGATGGAGAATATAAAACATGCTGACCCGTCTGACATCTGTACCCTTCGCGGTTTTCTCTATATGGTACGCATCGTACAGAATCCAGAGCAAAACGGTCAACGCTATTATCTGGAAGTGATGCAGGATTACGAGAAAGCTCTCAAACTCAACCCAGATAATCAACTGGCGAAACAATTGCAGCAAAAGTTTTTTGAGGGAATGAAACAGCAAACCGGTAAATAAGAAACAGAGGTTGTTTTATCCACGGACAATCTCCCCTGAGCCGAAAAAAAGAGTCGCAACCTAAAATATTATCAGGTTGCGACTCATTACTATTTACATTTAAACCTACAATTCGACCATACAATATCTACGTGATTACAAACTAAGTTTATGAACCTTCAGGTTCTTGAACTCAGTCTTGCCACTCTGGGTGTAGAGCTTCACATTCTCGTATGGAGCTACAGGGAACACGAGGTTGGTCATGGCGATGCGACCGCCATCTACGAAGAGCTCTACAGATGACTTATCTACGAAAATATCAACATGATAGGTCTTCTTGCCATCCTCGCAAAGACTCAATGGAGCCCAGGTAGCCAGAGCGAAATCGTTTTTGTAGTTGATAGAGTTGGCAATGCGGGCAGGCTCCTTGCCTTCAGCTGCACGCTGCTTATCCCAAGCCAACTCGATATCGTGAGGAACTGCCTGCTTGCCGAAATCGGTCAAACCACTCTCAGTTCTATCCATTACCACCTTGCCCTGCTTCATATCGAAGTAGATCATGGTACGCTCACGCTTGTTGTTAGAAATCTCAATACCGGCAATGCCGTTGGCATCAGGAGTTACATCAGCCTCAATCTCGAAAGCTCCCTCCATATTGGCAGCAACACCAGCAAGCATCTTTTCGCCGACGACAGAAGCATCTGCTACATTCTTGGTGTCCTTACGCAATGCATAAACCTCAGGAGCTACATCTTCTGAAATATAATACTTGCCATTCTTCTCGTAAAGCTTCAACTCTCGAGGCAAACCATTGGCACCACGGTTCTGCTTGAACGGAGTAAGGTTGGCATACTGCCAGTTGCTCATCCAGGTGATACCCAATACTCGGTCGCCTGTGTTTGAGAAGGTAACGGTAGCATAGTGATCCTTACCCCAATCGAGCCACTTTACTTCGTTGGCATCAGGACAAGTAAACTTCTTGCCATCGAAATCGCCTACGAAATACTCGGTAGCGCTGCCACCAAACCAGCAGCCAGGGTTGATATTCATGGTCATCACCCACTTCATCTTCTTCTTATCACCGTTTACAGGCAACTGGAAGAAGTCTGGGCACTCATACTGGCATGGCTGCTGTCCCATGCCCTTACCGAAGGCACTCACGTAAGTCCATTTCTTGAGATTCTTTGACTTGTAGAAGCGGGTCTCCTTATCAGCAGAAACAATCATATACCAGCATTTTCCCTTCTCATACCAGAACACCTTAGGGTCGCGGAAGTCCTTCAAGCCATCGAATGGAGTCAACACAGGGTTGCCCTCGTACTTGGTAAAGGTACGACCATTATCGTTACTGTAGGCGATGCACTGTATTTCATCGTGGTTCACACTGTTGTTGGTATAGATAGCGATGATGGCATCCTTACCAAAGCCGGCGGTATTCTTCTTATCCACAACCGAACTACCAGAGAAGATATGACCTACAGGGTCGCGAGCGATGGCTGGGTCGAGATGCTCCCAATGAACCAGGTCCTTGCTTACAGCATGGCCCCAGTGCATATTGCCCCACTTACTTCCGTATGGGTTATACTGGAAATAGAGATGATACTCACCATCCTTATACACCATTCCGTTAGGGTCGTTCATCCAACCATAGAGCGGAGTGAAGTGATAAGATGGGCGATAGTAATCGGTATTGGTGGTGTCGAATGTATCGCTGAGCTTGAGCAAGTTGAGTGCCAAAGCATCCTTCTTCAGACCAAGAATCTTGACTGTAGCAGTCTTACCCTTGCCCAAAGCAAAAGGCACATAGTAATCAGAACCATTCTGAGCCAGGCGAACGTCCATCCAGGTATCATCCTTAGAACCTGTATCGAGCAAAACCTGAGCCTCATCCTTCTCTTCCTGGATAGGGAGAAGAAGATATTTGGTAGGATTCTCCACCTTGATGATAGTAGTATCACCCTTGTGTTCGATGTTCATCTTCTGTGCAAAAGCAGAAGTGGTAGCTGATGCCATCAACATGAGGCAGGCAGCCTTTGTAATCATTGAATTGGATTTCATGATTTTTTCTTTTTTAAATTGTTAGCGTTATTGTTTAAAATTCTGCTGCAAAGGTAAGGATAAAGCAGGAATTATCATATAAATCTCGTTTCATCCGATACAAAAAATCGTTCATGCAACATCTTTTGCAGTGCATGAACGATTCTTTTCCTCACATCTCCTTGGAGGCAACAAGACTATACTTCCCCCATCAGCCATTTCAACGCATTGATTCGCTTGATACCATCATAATCTGCCGTCGGGTCTTCATCGAGCGTCAAGATATACTTGGGATATTGGTCCTTGATTTGCTGAAGCGAAGCGAGTTCGCGCTTCAAGGTCTTCTCATCCCTTACCGTTGCAGCTACCTGATAATAGGTTAAGTCATTCTCGTCGATAGCAACAAAATCAACCTCCAAATTATCCATCTTGCCTATATACACTTTCTTCTGCCGACGCAAGAGTTCCAGAAAAACGATATTTTCCAAAATGCGCCCTGCATCAAAAGAGCGAGAGCCAAGCAACATACGTCGCAAACCAATATCCACCAGATAGTATTTTCCCAAAGTTTTGAGGAGTTGCTTACCCTTGATGTTATATCGCTTCACTTCATACAAGAAGAAAGACTCGCAAAGGGTTGACAGGTATTTCTCCACGGTCTTTTGGTCAATCTTTCGCCCATCAGCCGACATCAAGTCTGCAATACGTTTCGTCGAGAGAATATTGCCGATATTATCTGCCGTAAAACGTATCACGCTCTCCAACATCATCACATCAGAAAGTTTATTTCGACTCATGATGTCCTTTACCACTATCGTATTGTAAACAGCATTCAAGTAATCGCTAATCTCATTCGCCGTATCCAACTCCAATGTATATGGGAAACTGCTCTTGCTCACATATTCTATATATGTCTGTGAAAGATGGTCCGTACCACCGATACCTTCCGCATACTCCTTGAAAGACAACGGAAGCATCGCAATCTCTACATACCTACCAGACAAGAGTGTAGCTATCTCGCTAGAAAGCATGTAGGCATTCGAACCCGTCACATACAAATCAACTGTTGGCTTCAAATTAAGACTATTGATGATATCCGGAAAATCCGTGACATGCTGTATCTCATCAAAAAAGATGTAAGTCATCTTATCTTGCTGGATCAAAGGTTTGACATAAGAATACAGTTTTCTTGGGTCTCGCAATTCAAAATAGTCATAGTCCTCAAAATTGAGATAGATGATTTGCTCTTGCGTTACTCCATGAGCTATCAGCCAGTCACGATAAATCTCCATAATGGTCGATTTACCACAACGGCGGATGCCTGTTATCACCTTGATAAGCTTTTTATCCTTGAAAGCTATCAGCTTTTGCAGATAGTTATGTCGTTCTATTCTCTTCATTTTTGTATTTTTACATGTCACGCTGCAAATATACATATTTTTTAGGAATCTACATACTAAAAGTGCGATTATTTAGAAAGTTTTAGGAATTGATTCCTAAAACTTTTCTTTTACGGACGTTTTTAGGAAGACAAACACTAAAACTCCTCTATTTTATTAATCATGACTGATAAAAACACTCTTTTCACCTATTTTATTATGGAAAAACAGCGTTTTCTCCAAAGTTCAAAATCCAAACAAGAAAAAGGCAGCACTATACAATATAGTACTGCCTTATCTTATTATGTTTGAACTAATTAGAACTTCAGCGAAGCTGTGAATTCTACCGTGAATGGACGGAGATAGCTACCCGTCATTATCTGGTTCTTGATTCCCTTGGCCTCATCCTTGGTAATCAGCTCGGCACCTGCGATACTACCCTTGGCACCAGTCTGGTTGAGGAAGTTGACTATGGTGCAGCCGAGAGCCAAGCGCTTGGTTGCCTGCCAGTTCAAGCCTCCGAAAGTCTCCCAGTGACCGTTGAAGTAATATGCCTCGTTGATGTTGGCGTAGGTCTTGCTGAAGTAACGGAAACTGGTCCAGAGCTTAATGTCCTTGGTAATCATGTAGCTAGGATCTAACTCGATGAGAATCTGAGGAATCTCGGCTACGATATTACCTGTGGCATTGATGTTGCCAACATAGCCATCGCTGAAGGTGATGCTAGTTTCATACTTCTTGTAAGTTGGCTTCTGATAAGTGAAGAGGAAGTGGAAATCGAATCCCTTGAAAGGATGAGCCACAGCATCGGTTGTCCAACCCCATGTCTGGATATCGTAAGTCATTGGCGCAGCCTTGATCTCCCTGCCATGCTGCAGGTTCAGAGTTGAGTTGTTGTTGGTCTTTGAGATGTAAGAGAACAACGATGTCAAACTCAGCCAAGAATTGTTGTAGTAGATACCTGCACGACCGAGTGGCACAGAAATCTTACCTGTATTTGGCAATGTAGCTGGAGCAAAAGCCTCGAACTTAGGATGCTGTACAATGTAAGTGAAATCGCCAGTGAAGCCGAAGTTATCGGTCAACTTATAGGTTGCTGCCACAGAGAAATCGTAGTTCAACCAGTTGTAACTCAAGTCTGCTGGTGCAATCTTGGTTCCATCTGCTGCCGTAGCACCGAGACAATAATCGGCAAAACGACCTACGAAATCACCGTTTGCATTCTTCACTGCTGCATTTTCACCCTTCAGCTTCTGCCACTCCAAACGTGCACCATAGTAGAGGTTCAACTTATTGGTCACGTCCCAATCGTGGGTGAAGTAGAGAGCCAGTTTGTTTTCGCTTCCCTTGTAATACTCAGAGGCGTTCTTGTTGAAATCGTAGAAATAGCTGTTGCGCTGGTTAGCATCCCAGACACGCAACGCATAACTTCCATCAGCAGGAACACTCTGGTCATACATGGTTGTATTTGAGCAATAATCAATATGATAGAACCACTCATTCACGCCAAGACGGAAGGTGGAAGTACTGAATTTTTTGCTGAGCTCGGTGGTGAAAAGAGCCTCATCAATCTTACCGGCATTGAGACAGGACATACGGGTCTGAACATACTGACCATCGTAAGCCTTGGTCTGTCCGTTGATGTCGCGATACATATAATTATATACGCCCTTGTTAGCCTCGTTCTTCAAATCGATGATAGACATTGGTGACTGGTAAACCATCGCACCACGTGAGTGATCGTACTTCAGGGTTGCCTTCCAGTTCAAACCGTTGTCAAAACGGTAGTTGTTCATCAGGGTAACCTCGCTTGCCTTGTTCAGACAGGCATCATAGAGAGAAGTCTGCTCCAGTTTGCCGGTACGCATATTGCGATAAGTCATCTCATTATCAATAGGAAGATAAGAGGTGGTACCGAGCTTGAAGTCACCATACTCCTTCACGCTTCCATCACCTACATAAATGAATGGCGCACTCTGGGTGGCATAGTTATAGACATTATGACTGTTGGCATACTTATACATAACGGTAAATTCACCACGGTTGCCGTTATACTTCTTGGTAAGGAGCACCTTGTAAATCTGGGTACGATCCTGATAAGGAGTTGACTTGATTTTGAAAGTTCCCGGGTCAAAATCCTGATACATGTTAAAGCTGTAGTACCAGTCGCTTCCCAAGTCACCATTCATATTCAAAGAGAATTCCTGCAATCCGAAATGATTGCTCTTATAATTCAGAGTACCATTGAATCCTTTCTGACCCTTCTGGGTGAAAGAGTTCACGGCATAACCAATGTTACCGGTAGTGATGGCTGTCTCCGCAATCTTGAGCAATCCCTGATGGCTCAAACTTGCATCACCACGCCAGATGGTATTGACAGAATGAGGATTGGTTGCGTAAGTAACAGGTAAACCATTCTCCAAAACGTTTACATCGGCAGAAGGCAAGCCTATCTGAATCTCACGAGGACCATTCGCATTGGCTGCATTGAGCATCACATTACGATTACCCTCTTCCTTAGCACTTGAATTATCATCCTGTGCAAAAGCTGCTGTAACATTTACCAATGAAAGTGCAAGCATCATAGCTGCGCTCTTTCCATTTAATAAGTTGTTCATACTTTAAATGTTTAATTTGTTAGCGTTAATGTTTTGATTTCTGGTGCAAAAGTACATAAAGGTCTGAACAGCGGCTTAAAAAATCATTTCATCGAATAAAAAATTCCGTTCATTGTAACATAATTGCTATTACATGAACGTAATTTCACACCTTTCTGCGGTTTAACTAATACTTTTCTTCTTCTCTACTATGTTTTATATATAAAATCAACAACACAAAAATTACTTTATCTTCAAGACCACGGCTTCCCATGGTCTCAATTTCAAGATGGTGGCAGGACGTAGCAGAAAATGCGTCGCGACGTAGCTTACGCTGCATCGCGACGCGTCGGTTGTTACGTCGGGACGTATCAGATGCCGCATCGGGACGTAATTTCAACGGTTTCGTCTAAGACATTACGGAAAAGCTATGGAATTCACCATGCATTGAACCGAATACTACAAAAAACGATGGAAATAGCTAAGTATCGAACCGAAAACAAGTGTTTTTGCGCAATGCTTCCTGTCTTTTTGCCTCTAAAACACCTGAATATCGCCATTTTATGGTAAGCGTCTCCGCGTTTATACCTTGCATAATTCAAAAAAGCAGTAACAGCTGAT
>ERZ773195.690-NODE-690-length-28614-cov-17.473826_pt1 | contig 28614 bp, 20 predicted proteins | sample MGYA00580530_ERZ773195 | MGnify/ENA primary metagenome ERZ773195 (study PRJEB29015, sample SAMEA2737751) | human gut metagenome | biome: human gut; feature: human-associated habitat; material: faeces | place: China | collected 2012 ...
TAGGCCGGGTAAGGCGCCAGCCGCCACCCGGCAATAAAGCGGCTCCGTGCCTGATGGTATCGCCCGGTGGCGCTGCGCTTACCGGGCCTGCGAGGTGTGAGCCTGTGAGAGGCCCCGGTAGGCCGGGTAAGGCGCCAGCCGCCACCCGGCGAAATGACGGGTGCGGTGCCTGAAAGCGTGCCCGGCGGCGCCCTACTATTCCTGATGGCGGGTGACGTTGAGGATCTTCGCGCTGGCGCCGACCGGGAAATTGCTGAGGGCGCCGAAATCGCTGCCCTGATAGCCCATGATCTTGCCGTCAGTGCGCATCTGCTGCAGATCGATGAGGATCACCCCCAGCGTGGGAATGATTTTCTCCCGCCAGACGAACAGATAGAGATCCTCAGCCACCTGCACATAGTGGCAGCGATCGACATCCGCCAGCCCCTTTTCCACACCGTCCAGACACTGCCAGGCGTAAAAATTGTCGTTGAGATAGATGTGCTCATAGCGCTCGGTCGGGCTGTAGGTGTACTGATTGCGCATGCCAATGAGCGCATCGGTAAAGCCCGGCAGCGGCCCCGGCTGGGTATCCAGGCGGGCGAAGACAAATCGCGCCTCGACGGCGGTCAGCGGCAACCCTTGTTCTACCCGGCTGAAGGCGTCCAGCCGCGCGGCGGCTTCGTCCGGCAGCTGGCCGTATACCAGCGTGGCATTGCGCTGCGTCAGGTTGCATACCGCGCTAATGCTGGCGTTATCCCGCTCCGGGTCAAGGAAGTCGATAAACAGAATGTCCGGGCGCAGGGCGGTCGCCCGCCAGGGGGCGCGCTTGCCGTTCCAGCTTAGCGTCTGCTCATCTTCGATAACCAGCTGCTGCGGCTCGCTCCCGGCGACATAAAAGGTAAAGTTTTCGCCGGCGGGCAGGCTGGCGGTAGCCAGCAGGTTACCGTGCGGCGCAAAACCATCGGCCAGCGCGCCGACCTGGATAAATACGGCTTCTGAAGTCATAGGGGCTCCTGAACAGAGTAGGGCGTTAGGCAAACGCCAGAGTGGGAACATCGACGATACTGGCCCCGCCGTCGGCGACCAGCGTAGCGCCGCTGATGATGGCGGCCTGCGGCGAACAGAGAAACTGACAGGCCTCGGCTATCTCCTCGGGGCTGGCGGGGCGGCACAGCGGAACATCGCGACAGACCCGCTGATAAGCCTCAGCCAGCGACAGCCCTTCCGCCTGCATCAGCGGGCGCATCTCTTCATCCGCCATCGGCGTCGTGACCCAGCCGGGACAGACGGCGTTAGCGCGTACCCCCTGGGGGCCATAATCGCGGGCGACGGAGCGCATCAGGCCGATTAAAGCGTGTTTGGCGGTGACGTAGCCGCAGGCCTGCGGCCCGGCGGCCAGAGAGGCGATGGAGGCGACAAACAGCACATTGCCGCGGCGGGCAATCAGCGAAGGCAGACAGGCGCGAACGCTGGCGAAGGCGCTGGTGAGATTGCCGTCCAGCGCCTCGCGCCATTGGCGGTCGCTGGTCTCGGCGGCGGGGCTGTTGCCCATCCCGCCGGCGCTGCAGATGAGGACATCAATCCCGCCGGTCTGGTCGAGGATCGTCGGTAGCAGCCGCTGGCGCCACACCTCGCCGTCGGCGGCATCGCCCACCAGCGCCGTGGCGCCGGTCTCATTGGCGACAGCCTGCAGCGGCGCCTCGCGCCGGCCGGTAATAAACACCCGATCGCCCGCGGCGCGCATCAGCCGCGCGCAGGCAGCGCCAATTCCGGTTCCACCGCCGGTAATTACCACGACTCTCGCCATCCGCACTCTCCTGTAATGGGGTTTCCGATTACCTTAAAAAGCGCGTCAGGTCCCGGCTATCGCCCGGAAGAACGATAGCCGTGGCGGTTAATGGATCTCGCTCACAGGGATCGCCTGCGGCGCAGGCACCGGCTTCATGGTGGCGGGGTCGACCGCCAGATAGCGCCCGGTTTTGCTATCGATACCGACGTAGTCGATCATTTTGCCCTGCGCTTTGGTAACCATGGTGCGCTTAGCAAATGCCTCGTAGGCCTCGCTCATGGCTTTGACCCGATCGGGATGTTCGGCCGCGACATCATGCGTCTCCAGCGGGTCGTCGTGCAGATTAAACAGCTGCCACGGCGCGTCGCCGGCGGTGAGGCCGCGCGGCACCAGCCGTCGCAGCTTCCATTCGCCATCGACCCAGGCCGCCTGATGATGCAGTTCAACCCCGTAGTTGCCGCGCGGCGGCTCCTGTACTTCGCCGGTGAGATAGCGCTTAAAGCTGACGCCGATCATCGGCAACACCGGCTTCTTCGCCAGCGACTTGTTCGGATCGATGCCGGCGAACTCATATAGCGTCGGCGCCACGTCATACACCGCCATCGTCGAGGCGTCGATTTTACCGTGGCGGGTGATCCCGGGACCGGAGATCATAAAGTCGGTATTGATGCCGCCCTGGGCGCTGGTGGTTTTGTGATAATTGGCGTAGGGGGCGTTGCTGACGTTGGCCCAGTGGGGGCCGTAGGAGACAAATGATCCTTTGAGGCCCACGTTGTCATAGCTGTTATCGAACTGCTTCCAGAATTCCGGGGTAGATTCGTAGTAGAAACCCTGCGCCGGGTTGGCGCCGTTATCGGTTAAAAAGACCAGCAGGGTATTTTTATCGCGCCCGGTTTGTTTCAGCGTCTCCATCAGGGTGCCGATTTGCGCGTCCATATTGGCGATCATCGCCGCATACACCTGCATCACTTTCGCCGTATATTTCTGCTGCTCTGGCGTTAGCGCCTCCCACTCTTTATCCAGCTCCAGATGCGGCAGCGGGGTATCGTCATGGATAATTCCCAGCGCTTTCAGGCGGGCGATGCGCTGGCGATAGACCTCGGCGTAACCCTGCTCATACTGGCCTTTGAAGCGCTTAATCCACTCGTCCGGCGCCTGCAGGGGATCATGAGGGGCGGTGAAGGCCAGCCAGGCGAAGACCGGCTGTTCCTTCGGCGTCGCTTTAATCCAGCTGTTCATCTGGCGGGCGTAGGCTTCGCTGGAGTAAAAATCATCCGGTAGGGAGACGCGCTCGCCGTCGCGGGTGTAGTAGGTGTGGAAGGCTTCAACGGTCCCCAGCGGTATCGCGTCGTTAAAGTGGCTGGTGCCGCCGCCCATAAAGGCGAAGGCGTGATTAAAGCCGCGATCTTTCGGCGTGGCGCCGGGAACAAAACCGAGGTGCCATTTACCGGCCATCAGGGTGTTATACCCCGCGTCTTTAAAGCGCTCGGCCATGGTGGTGACGCGGTCGGTCAGCCGCAGCTCGTAGCCCTCCTTGCCAATGGTGCTGTCGTACCACCACATGCCGCCCATCCCAGCCTGCTGGTTACTGTTGCCGGTGAGCAGCATTGAGCGCGCCGGGGCCGACATCGGCGAGGTGTAATACTGGCTCATGCGCATTCCCTGCTCGGCCATCGCCTGCAGGTTGGGGGTGGGGATCTCGCCGCCAAAGGGGCTGATGTCCGAGTAGCCCATATCATCGGCGATAATCACGATGACGTTTGGACGCTCCTGCTGCGCGGCGTGCGCGCCACCGGCGAGGATCATGCTGACCGCCGCGGCCATGGCTTTTTTGTTCACGACTTACTCTCCTGTTCAGAGGGGGATATCATCAGGGTAAGGCGCTACGCAGTATGCGCAGTCCCAACAAACGCGGCCCGCCAGGCCTTCAGGCCATTAAGGTCGTGGGAAAAGGGGCGTACTGGCGCGAGGATGTCGCTAAAGAAGCGGTAGTAGCCTCCGCAGAGGCGGTTGTTGCCTGCGGCGTTGAGATGCGCCGGGCAGCCGCCCTGGCAGACCATTTTTACCGAGCAAGTCTGGCATTCGCGGCGCAGACTTTTCTGCTGACCGAACGGCAGTTGCACCGAGGCGTCGACCGCGGCGGCGAGCGTCTGCTCATCGAGGCGGCCCAGCCGATGTTCGGCGTTGATCAGGTGGTCGCAGGCGTAGAGCTGTCCGTCGGGCTCCATCACCAGGTTGCTGCCGCAGCGGGCGCTGTGCACGCAGCTGCCGCTGGTATGAGTGAAATACTGCGCCCACGCCTGTTCGATATTGATAACGAACACCCGCCCCCTATCGCAGCGCTTCCGCCACTGTCGCCAGATGCCGACCATAAAACGTCCCCAGTTATCGGCGCTGAGCTGGTATCCTTCGCGCAGGGCCGCGCCTTCGCTCATCAGCGGCTGAAACTGCAGATAGCGCGCGCCGAGGCTGACCAGCCGGTCATAAATCGCCGCCGCGTGGGCCGCCATCTCGTTATGCACCACCACCAGCAGATTAAAGTCCACCTGATGCTGATGGAGCAGGTCAATGCCGCGCAGCGCCGCCGACCAGGTCGACCGGCCGCGTTTATCCGGACGATGGTAGTCCTGCAGCGCTTCGTTGCCTTCGAGGCTCAACCCGATAATAAAGCCATGTTCGCGGAACAGTCGGCACCATGCGTCGTTGATCAGCGTCCCGTTGGTCTGCAGGCTGTTGCTGATAGTCACGCCGTCGGGGGCATAGCGTGCCTGCAGGGCGAGCGCTTTTTTGTAGAAGCTCAGGCCGGCCAGCAGCGGCTCGCCCCCCTGCCAGACAAAGTTGATTTCCCGCGCGCCGGCGGGCTGGGCGGCAATATAGCGGCGGATAAACTGCTCCAGCCGCGCGTCATCCATCTTGTTGACCGGCGTTTCGTCCTGCGGGTAATAGCAATAGCGGCAGGCGAGATTGCAGGCGGGGCCAATCGGCTTCATCAGAATATGAAACGGCACCGGCGAGCGCGGCTCAGCGGCCAGCGGAATTTGCTGCTGGCGCAGGGCGGCGATATTCAGCATCGGCTTCTCCTCGGTTAATGACCGGTACTGTTGATATTATTTTGGCAACAGCGGGTCAGGCGTAATCACATGATTAAGCCGCGGCGAAAATTAAATGCATCCTGTTAAGGGTATAAGTGAAAAAAAACAAAAATCCATCGTTCTTTAGGATGAGAATCACGCGTCGGGAATAGGGTTTTTTTATCACCAGGGGCAGGTACGCCGGGTGTTAATCTTATTTGTTTATGTTTTAACGCCGCTATCGTAAAGCATGGCCGGGGTGTTTTTTAAATGCTTTATATAACAATGTATTGCTGAAAATTTTGTAACGGCTATCACATTGTTAATATGTTAATGATTGTGTTACTTAAATGTGAAATGTATGCTTCAATTATCAGTAGTCATCCATGTGTCATGTACCATCATCTCGACGGGGAGGCCCTATCATGTCTGCTTTGTTAAAAGCCAGCCATAATGATGCGATAATAGCCCGTTGTTTACAGACTATTTCCCAGTTAATTCCACTAACTTCAGCGGTGTTTTATCGAGTAAATAATCGTTTAAAACCCGAAAACTATATATTGCATAATATTTCCGATAATACGCACCAACAATATCTGGAAAACTTCCAGCCGCTGGATCCGCTTCTGCCGTCGCACTTTAGCCACCAGAACACCACCGTGGCGGCGATGACGCCGCGGCTCTGCGACCGCAACCGGCATTACTATCATGAATTTATGTTGCCGAATAACGTGCGCGACATGACCGAGATCTTTATCCGCCGCGAGCGGCGGATCGTCGCCGGTATCTCGCTGATGCGCGACGTGCCTTTCTCCAGCGAAGAGCGCCAGCGGGCCCAGGCGGTGCTGCCGCTGGTAGAGCTGGCCATCCGCGACTGCCTGCAGGAAGAAGATGATCTGCCCGCCATCCTGACGGCGAAAGAGCGGGAAATCGTCGGCATGGTGCGCGAAGGCGCCAGCAATAAGCTGATTGCCCGCCAGCTGGATATCTCGCTCTCGACGGTAAAAACGCACCTGCGCAATATTTTCGCCAAGACCGAAGTGGTCAATCGTACCGAACTGGTTTCCCGAACCTGGATGCCGGCCGCTCAGCGTACGCTGCATCTGTAATCTGACTTTCGCATCCCGCGCGCGCCGTGGCAGCACGGCGTTTTCCTGATGCCTGTGGGTATCACTCCCTGGAGGATCCCCCGGGGGGAGGCTTTTTTGACCGGAGCACGCCCTACGATGTCGAGTACACCTCTCACTGAAAATGCGCTTTCCCGGCCCGCCGGGCTGGTGGTGTCCCTGCGTTTGCTGGCGGCGATCGTGATTTTTGCCGCTATTGCGCCGGGTATTCTGATGACCGCGCCGGCGGTAGCGGCGCAGCTGGCCAGCGAATGGCAGCTAAAACCCGGGCAGATCGGCTGGCTGTTCTCAGCGGAGCTGGGGGCGATGAGCCTGGCGACGCTCCCGGCGTGGTGGTGGATGAGCCGCCTCGACTGGCGGCGGGTTGCCCTGACGGCCGGGGTGGTGTTTCTGGCCGCCAACCTCGCCTCGGCGGTGGTCACCCAGTACGAGACGCTGCTGGCGGCGCGCTTTATCGCCTCGCTGGCGGGCGGCACGTTGATGATTTTGTGCATCAGCTGCGCGGCCGGAACGCCGAACCCGTCGCGGGTCTACGCCTTCTGGGTGCTCGGGCAACTGCTGTTAGGGATGCTTGGCCTGCTGGCGCTGCCCGGCCTGTTCGCGACCTTTGGCCTGAAGGTGGTGTATCTGATCCTCGCCGCCATCATGCTCTGCTGTTTGCCGCTGGTATCCGCTTTCCCTCCGCGCTTTCAACCGCTTTCAGTCTCCCGCCAGCAGCCGTCGACGGCGCTGTGGCGTCAGGCGCTGGCGGTGCTGGCGGTGCTGGCGGTGCTCACTTTCTATATCAGCCTCAGCGCCGTGTGGACCTTTATCGGCACCATTGGCAGCGCGGCGGGGCTGAGCCCGACGCAGGTCGGTCTGGTGCTGGCGGCGGCGACGGTTTGCGGCATTATCGGCGCCGGCGGCGCGGCCCTGCGCGGCACCCGGCGGGCCGATCGTTTACCGGTGTGGCTGGGCTACGGCCTGTTGATCGTCAGCGTTGGGCTGCTGATCGGCCAGCCGCTGCTGGTGCGTTACGCCATCGCGGCTCTGCTGTTTAAGTTCACCTGGACCTTCGTGCTGCCCTTTATTCTCGCCCGCGTGGCCGGGCTCGATAACAGCGGTCGGCTAATGAACAGCATCAATCTGGTGATCGGCGGCGGCATGGCGGCTGGCCCGGCGCTTGCGGGGGCCTTACTGCAACACTTCGCCAGCGCCGACCCGCTGCTGGCGGCGGCAGGCGTCTGCGCGCTGCTGTCACTGATTTTAATTGTGGCGGCGTCCGCCGCCGGGAAGGCTTAGCCCACGGGAGGATAGAGTGAAAAGAAAAACCGGTTTCTTCTTTGATGAACGTTGTTTCTGGCACAGTACCGGTCTGCACGCGGTGACGCTGCCGGTGGGCGGGTGGGTACAGCCGCCCGCCGGCGGCGGTCATGCTGAATCGCCAGAGACCAAACGGCGGATGAAAAACCTGATGGATGTCTCCGGGCTGACGCCGCAGCTGGCGCTGCGCAGCGCGGCGCCGGCGAGCCTTGAGGACCTGCGGCGGATCCACCCCGACAGCTATCTGGAGCGCTTCAAGGCGATAAGCGATAACGGCGGCGGCATGCTCGGCAAAGAGGCGCCGCTGGGGCCGGGCAGTTATGAAATCGCCTGTCTTTCCGCCGGGCTGGCCTGTGCGGCGGTGGAAGCGGTGCTGAAGGGGGAGCTGGATAACGCCTATTCGCTGTCGCGCCCGCCCGGACACCACTGCCTGCCGGACCAGTCGATGGGATTTTGTTTCCTCGCCAATATTCCCATTGCCGTCGAGCGAGCGAAAGCGCAGCTGGGGCTGGGCAAGGTGGCGATCATTGACTGGGATGTTCACCACGGTAACGGCACCCAGCATATCTACCTGCAGCGCGACGATGTACTGACTATCTCCTTGCATCAGGACGGCTGCTTCCCGCCGGGCTACGCCGGCGAGGACGATCGCGGCGTGGGCGCGGGCGAAGGTTACAACATCAATATTCCGCTGTTGGCCGGGGCGGGGGATGACAGCTGGCGCTATGCGCTGGAAACTATCGTTATTCCGGCGCTGGCGCGTTTTGAGCCGGAGCTGATTATTATCGCCTGCGGCTATGACGCCAACGCCATGGATCCATTAGCGCGGATGCAGCTGCACAGCGATAGCTTCCGGGCGATGACCGAACAGGTCCAGCAGGCGGCGGATCGCCTGTGCGGCGGGAAACTGGTGATGGTGCACGAGGGCGGCTACGCCGAGTCCTACGTGCCGTTCTGCGGCCTGGCGGTGATGGAAGCCCTGAGCGGCATCCGCACCGAGGTCAAGGATCCGCTGCTGGAATTTATTCAACAGCAGCAGCCGCGCGCCACGTTCGCGCAGTTCCAGCGCCAGGCCATCGATCGGCTGGCGCAGCAGTTTGGCCTGCTATAAACCACCTCAGCTTCCCCGCGGTGATGGCGGGGAAGTCAATGCTTTCTCTTCTGCGATTTCACCGCGCATCCACTGACTTACCGCCTGATTAATCATCGCCAGCACGCTGAGCAGCAGCATCCTTTGCTGCGCTTCGAGCTTCAGATAACGGCGCAGCGGCGGCATTTTACAGACCACTTCGCTGGCGGCCCAGGGTTCAATGCCGCAGCGCCAGCCGCTATCGTCAAAGGTCAACGAAAAGCGGCGGTAGTCCAGCTCGCTTAAGGTCTGCTGGAGATTAGGAAAACCATTGAGATAGCCGGCGAGTTCCGCGCTCTCTTTACTGCCGATAAAGCGGATGGGCAGGCGTTTTAGCCAGCCGGATTGGTGGGCGCGGATCTTGCCGCGAGCGGGCCGGGTAACCGGCCCCTCGACGACAAACTCGCAGCTGTGAATGCTGGCCATAAATAGCCGCTTCTGGCGCACGCTGAAGGTGACGGCGGTGACGTCGTTTAGCCGCAACATCGCGCTGCTTTCGCTCAGTTTTTCGCTCGGCCAGCCCGCTAAGTCGCGCTGCACCGCGTTCATTAATGGCGTTTCAAACCAGGGGACGGAGGACATCAGGCGCCATCTCCCCGCGGGTCTGTTTCTCGTAATTGCCGATAGCGCGCTCGACCACCTCTTCCACCTCCAGCGGCTTGAACGGATTAACGCGCTGTACGCACAGCGTCCAGAACAGGGCATAGGCGGCGGTCAGGCCGAGCATAATCCCGAACGGCACCAGCACCTCGCGGCTGTCCATCCCCGGTGGGGTAATATTCACGATCGCGATGATAATTCCGACGCTGGAGATAATCTGCGGTAGCGGGAACCACGGCGAGCGGTAGGCGCGCGGCAGGTCCGGGCGGCGAATGCGCAGCATCACCACCGACAGGGTGACCAGCAGATAGGCTACGCCCCAGGCGCAGACCGCGGCGAGGATCAGCGGTACGATGCGGTCCAGATCGCCGTTCAGGTACCAGGCGTGCAGGCAGGGGATGGCCACGCCGATGGCAATCGCGATCACCGGTGTTTTGAAGCGCGGATGCAGCCAGGTAAGAAAACGCGGCAGCGCGCCGTCCAGCGCCATACCGTAAATAATACGCGGCACCGCGGCCATCAAAGTATTAATCGTCGCGCAGCCCGCCAGCAGCAGGCCGACCCCGAGCCAGTACTGGCCGGCGTGGCTCATCACCCGCTCGGCGAAGGCCGGGATCGCCATCGGCGTGTCCAGCAGATGGATGTTATTCGCCGCATCGATCACCACGTTTTCCACCTGGCGGTTAATCGCCGCGCCGTAGATAAACATGCAGCTGGCGACGCCCAGTAAACCCAGCGCCATCGCCCGCGGAATGGTGCGGTGGGCCTGTTTGATCTCCGGCGCCATCGGCGTCACCAGTTCGCAGCCGACGAACATAAACATCGCCATGCCGATATAGCCGAACAGGCCGGAGATATCGCTAACGTTCAGCGGCGTGCCGAACCAGCCGGAAAGGTGAGTCACCGGCGCCATAAAAATGCCGCACAGGCCGAAAATGGTCAGCGTCGTCCACATGCCAAAGGTAAGTACCACTTCAACCTTGCCGAAAATTTCCACGCCAATGGCGTTGAGCAGGCCGAAAATGACCACCATACCGACGCCGACCATCCAGGTGTTTTGATGGGCGGCCATCTGCGCGTTGACCGATTCGAAGTTCACCAGCGCCATAATGCCGGCGAGAATGGTCTCCGCGGTTCCGGCGAAGATATGGACGATAAGATAGGCGCACAGCGCGCCGGTAATGGCGAAGAAGCGGCCCATACCGCAGGAGATATAGTCGTACACCGAACCGGTGGTGGGGATTAACGTCGCGGCTTCAGCGAAGGTAGTGACCTGCGCCTGCATCATAATAAAAGCCAGCAGTACCGCCAGCGCGAAGGTGTCGCCGCCCATGCCGAATCCGCTGGTGACCGTCAGGATCACCGGGCTGGCCATGATCAGCCCGACGGAGCTGGCGAGGGTGGTCGGGAAGCCGACGACGCCGCGCTCAAGATGGCTGGCGAGTCTGTTACTAAACATAGTCAACCTCTGCACAATAATGGGGTAGCAGGGAATAGCCAGCGCCACTCCCGGATAGTCATAATTTAGGCGGGCATCCTGCTCAACGAATATCGTCCGGAAGGTGGAGGGCGGCGCATGATTCTGTGACGCAGTCGATGAATGTCGCGGCGGATAAACAATATGACCCCGAAAACCGGGGCCATCCGTCTTGCCACGTTGCGCCTGTTTCTGCCGGATGGCGGCTGCGCCTTATCCGGCCTACGGTCCGTGCGGCCTGCCTTTAATTTATTCACCATGCTGACTGAAACTGCCGGTGTTGGCGGCCTCAAACCCCCCGGTGGCGCTGCCGCTTACCGGGGCTACAGCGCTGCGCGATTTGGTAGCCCGGAGAAGGCGTAATGCGCCGCCGGGCATTATCAGTTTGTTAGCGGGTCTCGACGTTCGCCAGGTAGTGCTTCACAAAGCGCGGCGTCAGAATTTTCCACTCCACTTCGGTGCCCTGTTTAACAAACCAGCTGTCGCCCGGCGCGAAGCGCTGCGGCTCGCCGCCGGCGACGGTCAGCTCCACTTCGCCCTCCAGCACGGTGGCGTGCTCGGTAAACGGATAGGTCATGGTAAAGCTCCCCTCAGTGGACGAAAACAGTCCGCAGGTAAAGGCGTCCTGCGGCTCGCCGTAGATCATCGCGCCCGCTACCTGCGGGTCGCCGGCGGTCGGCGTCGCGCCGAGCAGGCTGACGCTGCCGATCGGCTGCAGATCAGGTACCGGGTGTTTAAGTTTAAAAACGTGCATAGCGTTCTCCTGGTTAACTCCGGCCTTTCCAGAAACCGGCGGTTTGATGCATCAGTTTTCCGGCCGTGACTAATAGCAAGCGCAGACTGTCACGACCGTGGATGGTCGCGTGGGGGATGCTGCTCAGCAGGCGATAGCGGTCGGAACCGCCGTTGATCCCTTCGGCGAGGATTTTGCACACGATGTGCGACGGGGTGACGCCGAAGCCGGAGTACCCCTGGACGTAAAAGACGTTGTTGTGATCGCGTAGGGTGCCGATCTGCGGGAACAGATTGGCGCTACAGGCCATCGGCCCGCCCCACGCAAAATCGATCTTCACATCCCTGAGATAGGGGAAGACCTCCGCCAGTAAGGTGCGGTTCCAGGCGGCGAAATCGTTCGGCGTATACTCCACAAAGCGGGTGGCGCTGCCGAACAGCAGGCGGTTTTCCCGGGTGACGCGGTAGTAGTTAATTACCGGGCGAATATCGCTGAAGGCGCCGCGCAGCGGGCTGATGCGCTCGATCAGTTCATCGGAGAGCGGCTCGGTCGACACCTGGTAGGAGTAAGTGACCAGCGTCTTGTTGTAGATCTCCGGCTCCATATTGTTGAGGAAACTGTCGCAGGCCCACAGCAGTTTGGCGGCTTTGACGCTGCCCATCGCGGTGCGCACCTGCACCTGTTTGCCGTAACTCACCTCCACCACCGGCGAGGATTCGAAAATCTTCACCCCCAGCGAGTGGGCGGCCTGCGCCGAACCGAGCAGCATATTGAGTGAATGGATCTGGCCGCCGCCCATATGTTTCAGCGCGCCGCAGTAGACCTCGGAGCCCACCACCTGCTGCACCTCTTTTCCGGTATACAGTTCGATCTCTTCATCCGGGGTAGCGGCTTTAAACTCCTTCTCCCACTGGCGCAGCGTTTTAAGCTGTCGTTGGTTATAGGCGAGATAGCCGTAGCCGGGGACGAAATCGGCGTCGATGTTGTATTTGCGGATGCGTTCGCGAATGATGCCCGCGCCGAGATTGGCGATTTTAAACAGCGTTTCCAGCCCCTCTTTACCGACGTGTTTTTTCACCGCTTCGATATCGTGACCGATCCCGGCCATCACCTGGCCGCCGTTGCGCCCGGTGCCGCCATAGCCAAGATGGCGCGCTTCCAGCACCACCACGTTGGTGATCCCCTGTTCCGCCAGTTCCAGCGCGGTGTTAATGCCGGAGAAGCCGCCGCCGATAATCACCACATCGGCTTCGATATCTTCCCGTAGCGCCGGGAAATGAAGCTGGTATTTCTTCGTCGCGCCGTAGTAGTTCAGCGCATCGATTTTAATATTCATCGCGTTACCCTGTCGTCTTGCCTGGCTCAATGTCTTCATCACAGCACGCCGCGCGGGCGTTGAATATCGTCCGGAAGAATGACGTTCTTTAGAACGATGGGCGTCGCGGAGCAACCGTGCTGTGATGGGCTAACTTTGCTGAAAAACGGGTGCTGACGATGAGCGAAATAACCTTACTGGCGGAAGTGACCGCCTTTTTACGCCAGCCGCACGGGCAGTTTATTGCCGGTCATCGGGAGGCGGGCCACGGCGCGCCGTTCGCGGTGATAAACCCGGCGACCGGGCGGGCGATTGCCGAGGTCACCGCGGCGGATAGTGACCAGGCGGATCGCGCTATGGAGAGCGCCCGCCAGGCGTTTAGTCAGTGGCGCGAGATGCCGACGCTGGCGCGCGGCGCGCTGCTGCTGAAGCTGGCGGACACGCTGGCAGAGCATCGCGAAGCGCTGGCGCAGCTGGAAAGTCTCTGTTCCGGCAAAACTATCACGCTGGCGCGGATGCTCGAGCTGGACCAGTCGGTGGCGTTCCTGCGCTACTTCGCCGGCTGGGCGGGGAAAGTCACCGGTGAAACGCTGGATGTCTCGCTGCCATCGATGGCCGGGGAGAAATATACCGCCTTTACCCGCCGCCAGCCGCTGGGGGTGGTGGTTGGCATCGTGCCGTGGAACTTCTCCATCATGATTGCCATCTGGAAGCTGGCGGCGGCCCTGGTCTGCGGCTGCACCATCGTCCTCAAGCCGAGCGAATATACGCCGCTGACGCTGCTGCGCGTGGCGGAGCTGGCAAAAGCGGTGGGTATCCCGGATGGGGTGATTAACGTGGTCAACGGCGCCGGCGGCGAGATTGCCCAACGGCTGATTACGCATCCGGCCTGCGCCAAGGTGAGCTTCACCGGCTCGGTGGCCACCGGTGAAAAAGTCCAGCAGTCGGCCAGTGCGTCAGGTAAACGGGTGACCCTTGAGCTGGGGGGCAAAAACGCCGCGCTGTTCCTCGATGACCTGACGCCGGAGGCGATGGTCAACGGCATTATTGAAGCTGGCTACCTGAACCAGGGGCAGATTTGCGCCGCTGCGGAACGTTTTTATCTGCCGCAGGGAAAACTGGATGCGGTACTGGCGCTGCTGAAAGACAAGCTCAGCGCTTTTGCGCCGGGGTCGCCGCTGGATGAACGGACGCTGATGGGGCCGCTGGCCAACCGCCAGCAGTATGACAAAGTTTTGCAGCTCATTCAGACCGCCCGCGACGAGGGCGATACCATCGTCTGCGGCGGCGAAGCGCTGCCGGGGGAGGGCTATTTCCTGCAGCCGACCGCGGTTAAAGTTCGCAGCGAAGAGAGTACTCTGATGCGCGAGGAGACCTTCGGCCCGGTATGCAGCTTTATTGGCTATCGCAGCGAAGAAGAGGCGCTGGCGCGGATGAATGCCTCACCGTATGGCCTGGCGGCCAGCGTCTGGTCGGATAATATTCGTCAGGCGCTACGCTACTCGGAGGCGATTGAGGCCGGCATCGTATGGGTCAATATGCATACCTTCCTCGACCCGGCGGTACCGTTCGGCGGCATGAAGGGCTCGGGCATCGGGCGCGAATTCGGCAGCGCGTTTATCGATGATTATACGGAGCTGAAGTCGGTGATGGTGCGCTATTAATCGCCGTTCAGCGACATAATGCTGTCATGTGTCGTTTTGCGCCAGATGGGTGACACATCGTGTGCCTTCTGGCCTGCAACCCGGGCGGTGCACGGCATCGCTTCCGGGACGCTTTTCCCGTCACGGATCCTTTCTTCCCCTCCTAATCCGCCATTGCCGTAAAAAAAATCAGCAGATTATCTTTTTTGCCCGCCAGGACTTGTTTGATATTGGATAATGAGTATAGTTCTCATTCTCTTTTTCATTAGTAATTTTGGCAAGGTTCGAGCTGCGCCAGTGAGTCGTTCACTAAGAGTCGCGAAGGCGTAGGGTGACGTAAAGACAGCAGGCTGGAAACACACAATATCGGCCGCTGCGCGTCCATCGGGTCATTGATTTTTATAGGGTTGATCCAATGAAATACACACTTCCGGCGTTGACGCTGGCCATCAGCGCGGCGTTAAGCGGCTGCGCGACGCCTCATTCCTCTGCCGTTTCCCAACCGGTTGTCGACTCGCCAGTCCCTAACGTGGCGCAACCGCTGCAGCGCCAGCTAGCGGAAGGGCTGTACGAGATGGCGTTAAGCCCGCAGGGTGATGCGCTGTACGTCGCCAGCGCTGAAGGCTTTAAAAATGTACAGGGCGGGGCGGTTTACACACTGGATCCGCACACCCTCAATACCATCGGCCTGACGCATACCGATCTGAAAAACTTCGCTTTACAGCTCTCTGCGGAGGGTAAAACGCTGTATGTCAGCAATTCGCTGGACGGCGGCATCAGCGCTATCGACACCGCCACCGGCAAGGTAAAAAACCGCCTGCTGTTCAGCGAGCGCAATGAAAAAGGTCGCCCTTATGGGGCCCGTCAGCTGCTGTTGCTGAATAATACTCTCTACGTTGGCGCGGTCGCCGACCCGGCGCAAATCTGGGTGGTTGACGCCACTACCCTGAAGCTGAAAACGCGGATTAAAAATACCGGTAAATGGATGACCGGCCTGCACTACTCCGCGCAAACCGGTCGCGTGTACGCCGCTAACGGCAGCGGTGAAATTCTGGTGATCAACCCGCGTAACCAACGCATTGAACAGCGCTGGAAGCCGCTGGGCGACAAGCCGGCGCTGCTGCTTAATATGGCCGAAGATAGCGACACCGGCCGTCTGTTCGTGACCGACAACTCGAAAGCGAAAACCACTCTGGTGCTGGATATCCACAGCGGCAAGCTGCTTAAACAGCTCGACGTCGGCGATTCGCTGGCGGTGCAGTTCAATAAGAAACGCCACGAAATTTATATTTCACAGCGTGAATCCGGCAAGGTCATCAGCCTTGACGCCAGCCGCTACACGCTGAAGAAAAGCTGGGCGCTGCCGGCCAATCCCAACAGCCTGCTGCTTTCCGCCGATGGTCAGACGCTGTTTGTCACCGTCAAACAGCCCTTCAATAAAGACCACTCCACTAAAGGCCCGGACAGCGTCGTACGTATCGACCTGAACGCGCAATAAAAATAACGGCTCCGGCGACGGGCCCTTTGATTCATTTATCCTCATCCATGGGGCAAATTATGCACACCACGCACTATTCATCCTTCCCGCTGCGTAAAACGCTGCTGGCCTTAGCCATCGGCGCCGCCAGTCAAACGGCGATGGCCGCGGACGCTGCCGCCGCGAAGCAGCCTGGCGAAGAGACCCTCATCGTCGAGGCTAACGAAACCAGCGATTTTAAATCCGGCGGCGACCTGGTGGTTCCGGCATTCCTCGATGGCCAGATCGCCCACGGCGGCCGTCTGGGGATGCTTGGCGAACAAAAAGCGATGGACGTCCCGTTTAACGTCATCGGCTATACCTCGAAGCTGATTCAGGATCAGCAGGCGAAAACTATCGCCGATGTCGTCAGTAACGACGCTGGCGTGCAGGCCGTACAGGGCTACGGCAACTTCGCCGAGACCTATCGAATCCGCGGGTTTAAGCTCGATGGCGATGACATGACGATGGGCGGCCTGGCGGGCGTGGTGCCGCGTCAGGTGATGGACACCCAGATGCTGGAGCGCGTTGAAATTTTCAAAGGGGCTAACAGCCTGCTTAACGGCGCGGCCAGCAGCGGCGTCGGCGGGATGATTAACCTCGAGCCGAAGCGGGCGGAAGATCTGCCGACCGCACGCGTTGGCGTCGACTATACCTCTGATTCTCAGGTGGGCGGCACCCTCGACCTGGGGCGCCGTTTCGGCGACAACAACCAGTTCGGCGCCCGGGTCAACCTGGTGCTCCGCGAGGGTGAAGGCGCTATCGATAATGATAAACGCCGTACCACGCTGGCTTCGCTGGGGCTTGATTACCGCGGCGACCGTTTCCGCTCCTCGCTCGATTTCGGCTATCAGAAGAAAACGTTCCACGGCGGTACGATGGGCGTCAATATCAGCGGCGTGGATTTCGTTCCGGCGCTGCCGGACAACAGCAAAAACTACAGCCAGAAGTGGGGCTATAGCGATATTGAAAGCGAGTTCGGCATGGCGAAGGCAGAATATGACCTGACCGATAGCTGGACGGTATACAGCGCCCTCGGCGGCCAGCATTCGCATGAAATTGGTACCTACAGCGCGCCGAAGCTTCTGAATAAAAACGGCGATGCGACGGTGGGCCGCCTGGATACTAACCGCATTATCGACGCGATCAGCGGCATGGGCGGGGTACGCGGCGATTTCAATACCGGCGCGATTTCGCATAAGGTGAACCTCGGCTATGCGGCGCAGGTGCATACCGATGCGACCGCCTGGCGGATGTCGGCCAGGAACCCGACCACTAATATCTATGACAACCATGATGTGGCGATGCCGGATAACGCCTATTTTGGCGGCAACTACCACGATCCGCTGGTCACCTCGCGCAGCCGTACGCAGGGCTGGCTGCTGAGTGATACCCTCGGCTTCTTTAACGATAAAGTGCTGTTTACCGCCGCTGCTCGTCATCAGAAAGTGGTTGTGCGCAACTACAGCAACGCCACCGGGCTGGAAGATACCTCTTCGCGTTATACCCAAAGCCGCTGGATGCCGACGTTTGGCCTGGTGTACAAGCCGTGGGAGCAGCTGTCGCTGTATGCTAACCATACCGAAGCGCTGCAGCCGGGCTCTGTGGCGCCGACGACGGCGGCCAATGCCGGGCAGAGTACCGGGATCGCGCACTCGAAGCAGGACGAAGTGGGCGTCAAGATCGACTACGGTACGATCGGAGGATCGCTGGCGCTGTTTGAAATCAAAAAACCGAACGCCATTTCCGATACCGCTGGCAATTACGGCCTCGACGGCGAGCAGCGTAACCGCGGCGTAGAGATGAACGTCTTTGGCGAGCCGATGCTGGGACTGCGTCTTAACGCCAGTACCGTCTGGCTGGATGCCAAACAGACTAAAACCGCTGAAGGCGCAACCGACGGTAAAGATGCCATCGGGGTGGCTAACTTCTACGCGGTACTCGGCGCCGAATATGACATCAAGCCGGTGGAAGGCCTGACCGCCACCGCGCGCGTCAATCATAGCGGCTCGCAGTATGCCGATGCGGCCAATACCAAGAAGCTGGATAGCTACACCACCCTGGATTTAGGCCTGCGCTATCGTATGCGTCTGAACGCCGACCAGAACGAAATGATCTGGCGCGTCGGGGTGACTAACGTGACCAACGAGAAGTACTGGTCTGGCATTGACGATACCGGTACTTACCTGTTCGAAGGCGATCCGCGTACCGTCCGCGTCTCAATGAGCTACGACTTCTGACGCTAAAAAAAGCGGGGCGGGCGGCTGACGCTCGCCCCACGCAACTTGCGACAATCCCCCCTAAGTGATAAAAGGTGCCCCTTCACAAAAACACACAGGGGAACGACGTGAAAGACGCGTCAACGTCGTCGGAGACCGTCACGGAAAGTGGCCCGACGCTTCATCGCGGTTTACAGAACCGACACATTCAACTTATCGCCCTTGGCGGCGCGATTGGCACCGGCCTGTTTCTCGGCATTGGTCCCGCTATCCAGATGGCCGGTCCGGCGGTCTTACTGGGCTACGCCGTGGCCGGGATTGTCGCTTTTCTGATCATGCGCCAGCTGGGCGAAATGGTGGTGGAAGAGCCAGTATCCGGTTCCTTTGCCCACTTTGCCTATAAATACTGGGGGCCGTTCGCCGGCTTTCTCTCCGGCTGGAACTACTGGGTGATGTTCGTGCTGGTAGGGATGGCGGAGCTGACCGCCGCCGGGATCTATATGCAGTACTGGCTTCCCGACGTGCCCACCTGGGTTTGGGCGGCGGCTTTCTTCATCATTATTAACGCCGTCAATCTGGTCAACGTACGCTTGTATGGCGAAGCGGAGTTCTGGTTCGCGCTGATCAAGGTGCTGGCGATTATCGGCATGATTGCCTTCGGCCTGTGGATGCTGTTCGGCGGCCACGGCGGCAGCAAAGCCGGGTTCGACAATCTGTGGAAACACGGCGGCTTCCTCGCCACCGGCTGGCACGGACTTATTCTGTCGCTGGCGGTGATCATGTTCTCCTTCGGCGGGCTGGAGCTTATCGGCATCACCGCCGCCGAAGCGCAAAACCCGGAAAAGAGCATTCCAAAAGCGGTCAATCAGGTGGTCTATCGTATCCTGCTGTTCTATATCGGTTCGCTGGTGGTGCTGCTGGCGCTCTACCCGTGGGTGGAGATCAAATCCGACAGCAGCCCGTTTGTGATGATTTTCCATAATCTGGACAGCAACCTGGTGGCCTCCGCGCTGAACTTCGTCATTCTGGTGGCCTCGCTGTCGGTGTATAACAGCGGCGTGTACTCCAACAGCCGGATGCTGTTCGGCCTGTCGGTGCAGGGTAATGCGCCGAAATTTCTCGCCCGCGTCAGCAAGCGCGGCGTGCCGGTGAACTCCCTGTTGCTCTCCGGGATTATCACTTCGCTGGTGGTGGTGCTGAACTACCTGCTGCCGCATGAAGCGCTGGGGCTGCTGATGGCCCTGGTGGTGGCGACGTTGCTGCTGAACTGGATCATGATCTGTATGGCGCACCTGAAGTTCCGCGCCGCCCAGCGCCGCAAAGGGCGCGAATCGAAGTTCAAAGCGCTGCTGGCGCCCGCCAGCAACTACTTCTGCATTGCTTTCCTTGGGCTGATCCTGGCGCTGATGTGCACTATCGACGGCATGCGTCTGTCGGCGATCCTGCTGCCGGTGTGGATCCTGTTCCTGTTTATCGCCTTCAAACTGCTGCGCCGCCCGGCGTAAGCGAGATGCCCCGCCGTCCGGCGGGGCTGCCTGCCTTTTTATTGTGATCCTCTTCGCAGGCGGCGCATTTGCCTGGCGATCTTCTTTTTGTAATCGATTACTTTTGTTTTGAGCGGTTTTGTAATCGATTACTTTTCTGAGGGCGAGCAACATGGTCACAACAACAGAAGGTCGGGAAAGTGTCCGCGTGAGCCACCGTTTTCTGGTGCCGCGGCTGTCGTTAATGATGTTTATGCAGTTTTTTATCTGGGGCAGCTGGTCGGTGACCCTGGGGCTGGTGATGACCCGCTATGAGATGTCATTGCTGATCGGCGATGCGTTCTCCGCCGGGCCGATCGCCTCCATCTTGTCTCCCTTTGTGCTGGGGATGCTGGTGGATCGCTTTTTCGCCTCGCAGAAGGTGATGGCGGTGATGCACCTGGCCGGGGCGGCGATCCTGTGGTTTGTCCCGCAGGCGCTGGTGGCGCAGAACGGCGCCCTGCTGATTGGCCTGCTGTTCGGCTATACGCTGTGCTATATGCCGACCCTGGCGCTGACCAACAATATCGCCTTCCACAGCCTGGCCAATGTCGATAAAACCTTCCCGGTGGTCCGCGTGTTCGGCACCATCGGCTGGATTATCGCCGGGATCTGCATCGGGGTGACCGGTATCTCTGATACCACTGGCATCTTCACGCTGGCGGCGCTCTGTTCGGTCGCGCTGGCGCTCTACAGCCTGACGCTGCCGCACACCCCGGCGCCGGCCAAAGGCATGCCGGTTCAGTTTCGCGACCTGCTGTGCGCGGACGCCTTCGCGCTGCTGAAAACCCGCCATTTCCTGATTTTCTCCCTCTGCGCCACCTTAATTTCCGTGCCGTTAGGCACCTATTACGCCTATACCGCGTCGTATCTGGCGGATGCCGGCGTCAAAGATGTCAGCACCGCGATGTCGTTCGGTCAGATGTCAGAGATCGTCTTTATGCTGGTGATCCCGTTGCTGTTCCGTCGCCTCGGGGTGAAATACATGCTGCTCATCGGCATGGCGGCGTGGTTCGTCCGCTACGCCTTTTTCGCTCTCGGAGTCAGCGAGGAGGGGCGCTTCCTGCTCTATCTGGGCATTTTGCTGCACGGCGTGTGCTATGACTTTTTCTTTGTCGTTGGCTTTATCTACACCGACCGCGTGGCGGGCGAGAAGGTAAAAGGCCAGGCGCAGAGCATGATTGTGATGTTCACCTACGGGATCGGCATGCTGCTGGGCTCGCAGATCTCCGGCGCGCTGTATAACCATCTGGTGGCCGGCCAGAGCGTGCCTCAGGCCTGGGTGACCTTCTGGTGGATCCCGGCGGTGGCCGCCGCGGTTATCGCGCTGATTTTCCTTTTCTCTTTCCAGTACAACGAGAAAGAGCCGCACTAATTTTTCAGGAGGGGGTATGAAAACGATTAAGGGACCGGGCATTTTTCTGGCGCAGTTTATCGGGCCGCGGGCGCCGTTCAACACCCTGGCGGGGATAGCGCAGTGGGCCGCCGGCCTGGGGTACAAGGCATTGCAGATCCCCTGCAACCACCCGGCGATTTTTGATGTCGAGCGGGCGGCGGCGAGCCAGACCTACTGCGACGAGGTCAGCGGCATCCTGGCGGAGCATGGGCTGGTGATCAGCGAGCTGTCCACTCACCTTGAAGGACAGCTGGTGGCGGTGCATCCAGCGTATGACGCGGCGTTTGACGCCTTTGCCCCGGCGGCGCTGCATGGCGATCCGCAGGCGCGCCAGCGCTGGGCGGTGGAGAAAGTGCGCCAGGCGGCGGTAGCCTCCGGCCGCCTGGGGCTGCAGGCGCACGCGACCTTTTCCGGGGCGCTGGCATGGCCCTTTTTTTATCCGTGGCCGCCGCACAATCAGCCGCTTCTGGATGAGGCCTTTGCCGAGCTGGCCCGGCGCTGGCGGCCGCTGCTGGACCTCTTCGACGAGCAGGGGGTCGATGTCTGCTATGAGATCCACCCCGGCGAAGACCTGCACGATGGCGTGACCTTTGAGCGTTTTCTTGCGCTGGTGGATAACCATCCGCGCTGCAATATGCTCTATGACCCGAGCCACCTGCATCTGCAGCAGATGGACTACCTGACCTATATCGATATCTATCATGCGCGTATTAAAGCGTTTCACGTCAAGGACGCCGAATTTCGCCGCAACGGGCGCAATGGCGTCTACGGTGGATACCAGCCCTGGCAGCAGCGGGCCGGGCGTTTCCGCTCTCCCGGCGACGGGCAGATCGACTTCAAAGGGGTGTTCAGTAAGCTGACCGAATATGATTTTGCCGGCTGGGCGGTGCTGGAGTGGGAGTGCTGCCTGAAGGATAGTGAGACCGGCGCGCGCGAGGGCAGCGAGTTTATCCGCCGCCATATCATTCCCGTTGCCGGACGGGCCTTCGATGACTTTGCCGCCGGCGGGAGGGAGTAACATGATTCAGGTTGCGATTATCGGGGCAGGGTTTATTGGCCCGGCGCATCTGGAGGCGCTGCGGCGGCTGGGAGATGTCGAGGTGGTGGCGTTGTGCGACAGCCGCCTTGAGGCGGCGCAGCGCAAGGCGCGAGCGCTGAACATTGCCCATGCCTACGACAGCGTGGAGGCGCTGCTGGCCCATCCGGGGCTGCAGGTGGTGCATAACTGTACGCCCAACCATCTACATGCCCAGATTAACCGGCAGATCCTCGCCGCCGGGCTGCACGTCTTCTCCGAAAAACCGCTGTGTATGACGGCGGAGGAGGCGCGGGAGCTGGTGGCGCTTGCCGCCCGGGCCGGCGTGGTGCATGGCGTCAGCTTCGTCTACCGCCAGTTCGCTATGGTCCAGCAGGCGGCGGCGATGATCCGCCATGGCGAGGTCGGCAGAATCTTCGCGGCCCACGGCAGCTATTTACAGGACTGGATGCTGCTGGAGACCGACTACAACTGGCGGGTCGATTCGGCGCAGGGCGGCGCGTCGCGGACGGTGGCCGACATCGGCTCCCACTGGTGCGATACCGTGCAGTTTATGACCGGTCGGCGGATTGTCGAGGTGATGGCGGATCTGTCTATCGTCTGGCCAACGCGTAAAGCGCCGGTCAATGGCAAAGCGACCTTCAGCGCCGTTCACGAGGCGCAGGCATATGAAACGCGGCCTGTCGATACCGAGGACTTTGGCTCGGTGCTGTTGCGTTTTGACGATGGCAGCAAGGGCAGCTTTATGGTCTCTCAGGTGAGCGCCGGGCGGAAAAACCGTCTGGCGGTGGAGATTAACGGCAGCCTCTGTTCTCTGGCCTGGGATCAGGAAGTGCCCCAGCGGCTGTGGATCGGCCACCGCGAGCAGCCGGATCGCCTGCTCAGCGATGACCCGAGCCTGCTGCGGCCGGAAATCGCTGACAGCGCCCATTACCCCGGCGGCCACATTGAGGGCTGGCCGGACGCCTTTAAGAATATGATGGGGCATTTTTATCAGGCGGTGCGCGCCGGGAAGATGCCGGCGGCCGGGGCCCGGCGCTTCGCCGCTTTCGACGACGGCGCCGATGTGATGTACATCATCGAGGCGATCGTCAAAAGCCATCAGGAACAGCGCTGGGTCAGCGTCCAACGCTGAGCGCAGGCGGGGCGCAGGATTATTTCACCCCAAGATAGCCGTCGAGATAGGCACCGGAGAGCTCGTTGCCGAACAGGACGGCATCTTTATCTTCCATCGCATTATCCCATTTGTCGCTGGCATTGCCGGTGAAGGCGTGCTCGGTGCGGGTGCCCTGCGCCGCCTGCTGTTTGATGGCTTCCGCGGTGCGGTGGGCATCGCTTTCGCTCATGCCAGCGGCTTTATCCTGCTGGCCGCGGGCATACATCGCCGTAAAGGTCGGCAGGTTTAAACGGTAATTTTCCTGGCGGTTGACGGTGAAGTTGCCGCCGACAAAATCGGAGCGGTGGGCGACGAAGGCGTAGGCATGGCGTTCCGGTGACGATTTTGACGAGGTGCAGCCGGTGATCGTTGCCAGGGCACAGCTGAGGGCGAGAACCGCGGTGGAGAGCCTCATGGGGATATCATCCTTAATCATAAAAGAAAAAATGGGGCGCAGGCGGTCTGTTGCGCCTCCTGCGCTAATGAGAATATGAAACGGCAAAAGGATGCGCGTTAACGGGGCGGGAGAGAAGCCCTGATTATTAATAGTTTCCCGGGACACCGTCTCGCTGAGCTACGCTTTCGCGCCAGGCTGGCAGGCCAATCAGAGGTCATTTATGATAGCCTGCAGGATCCACCTCTATCGCAGGAAGTGCAGGGTTTATGTCTATTCAGAAAATTGCTCGTCTGGCCGGCGTCTCGGTGGCCACGGTGTCGCGGGTGCTGAACAACAGCGATACGGTAAAAGCCAAAAACCGTGAGCGCGTGCTGCAGGCGATCAAAGAGAGTAACTATCAGCCGAACCTGCTGGCGCGTCAGCTGCGAACCGCCCGCAGCAATATGATCCTGGTGATGGTCTCCAATATCGCTAACCCCTTTTGCGCCGAGGTGGTGAAGGGGATAGAAGAAGAGGCGGAGAAGAATGGCTATCGCATTCTGCTGTGTAACTCCGGGTCGGATCTGGCCCGCTCGACCTCGGGCCTGCAGCTGCTCTCCGGCAAAATGGTCGACGGCATTATTACCATGAACGCGCTCTCCAGCCTGCCGGAACTGACCACCATGATTGGCGACGCGCCCTGGGTGCAGTGCGCGGAGTATGCCGACACCGGCAGCATCTCCTGCGTCGGGATTAACGACGTTGAGGCGGCTCAGGGGGCGGTATCCCGGTTGGCCGATAGCGGCCGCCGACGCATCGCGCTCATTAATCACGACCTCAGCTATCGCTATGCCCGTCTGCGCGAGCGCGGCTATAAAAGCGTGCTGCACGTGCACGGTCTGGCGTATCAGCAGGTGACCTACGCGCAGGATCTTAGCGCGGCGGCCGGTAAACGGGCGATGGAGCAACTGCTGTCGCAAAACGAGCAGCCCGACGCGGTGTTTGCCGTTTCGGACTCCCTCGCCGCCGGGGCGCTGCGGGCTATCGCCCAGGCCGGACTGCGGGTGCCGGAAGATATCGCGGTGATCGGCTTCGATGGCACCGAGCTGGCGGAAGTGGTCTCCCCGCAGCTCACCACCGTCGAACAGCCCTCCCGGGCGATCGGCCGTACGGCGGTGTCTCTACTGATGAAACGCATCGACGATCCCGACGCTGCCGTCGAGCGGGTGATGATGGACTGGCGCGTGATAGACCGCGCCAGCGTCTGAGGATCAGCGGGAGAAGGCGCCGGTCAGCGCGCGAATATCGTTGCCGGTGGGCGTTTGATGAATGCGTAAGCCAAACTCATCCACCACGGCGAAGACATGGTCGAAAATATCCGCCTGGATCCCCTCATATTCCGCCCATACCACGGTGTTGGTGAAGCAGTAGATCTCGATCGGCAAGCCGTTGGCATCCGGCGCCAGCTGGCGCACCATCAGGGTCATATCCTGGCGGATGCGCGGATGATGGCGTAAATACTCCTGCAGATAGGCGCGGAAGGTGCCGACGTTGGTCATCCGCCGCTCGTTGAGGATCGATTGCTCCCCGGCGTACTGCTGGTTCCAGGCGCTAATCTCTTCGTGGCGTGAATCCATATAGGGTTTAAGTAATTTCGCCCGGATCAGGAGCTGCTGCTCCTGTTCGTCGAGGAAATGAATGCTGGTGGTGTCGATGTTAAGGCTGCGTTTGATGCGGCGGCCGCCGGAGGCCGACATGCCGCTCCAGTTTTTAAACGAGTCAGAGACCAGCGACCAGGTCGGAATGGTGGTGATGGTATTGTCCCAGTTGCGCACCTTGACCGTGGTGAGGCCGATATCGATCACCGCGCCGTCGGCGCCGTACTTTGGCATCTCCAGCCAGTCGCCAAGCTTGAGCATATCGTTGGCCGAGAGCTGAATACCGGCCACCAGACCGAGGATCGGATCTTTAAACACCAGCATCAGCACCGCGGCCATCGCGCCGAGCCCGCTAATCAGGATCGCTGGCGACTGGCCTATCAGTAGCGAAATAATCAGAATGCCGATAATAATCGCCGTCACCAGCTTAATTCCCTGGAATATGCCCTTCAGCGGCAGCTGTGAGGCGGCGGGAAATTTCTGCGCCAGCTTTAAAATGACATCCAGCAGCGAGAAGAAGGACAGCATGGCATATATCATCACCCATAGCTGAGCCACGGTGGTTAATATTTCCGCGGCCTCGCTGCCTTTTTGCAGCCACAGCACCGCCTGCACATTGACGATGATCCCCTGCAGGGTAAAGGCCAGTCGGTGAAAGAGTTTATTCTGCGTGATGATTTGCAGCCACAGATGGCTGCTGGCCAGCGCCCGTTTTTCAAATGCGCGCAGGACCACTTTGTGCAATATCAGATGCACGACCACGGCGGTGAACAAGATAATGCCGAAGATAATCATCAGCGAGCGGGTGGGGGTTATTTCGATTCCTAAGGCGGCAATTTGCGATATTAATTCCTGCATAACGTCTCCTGAATATCCAGCGGGTATGATGACCGCTGGATAGCTATTATGCAAATTACCGCCGCCGGTATTACGAGGCCACCGTCGCCGGCTGTCGGTTGAGGTGATGGCGCAGCCACAGCGCTATCGCCCCCAGCAACAGCATCATGGCCACCTCGACCAGCAGAAAATCAATCAGCGCCTGCGGATAGTTGCCGCCGCCGCGACGGGCCAGCGCCAGGAACAGCGAACCAAGGATAGCCGGTCCGAGACCTAGGGTCGCCTGCTGCAGGGTGCTGAGGATTGCGCTCCCGGCCCCGGCGTCGCTGGCGCTGATATCGCGCATACCAATCCGATAAAAGCTGTTGACGATCAGCGCCTGGCCATAGCCGATCAGCGCCGTGGCGGGGACCAGCGTCAGGGCGCTGGTGGCGACGCCGAAGCGGGAGAAGGTGGCGCACAGCAGCAAGAGTCCGGCGATCTGTACCGCCAGACCGGTCAGCAGGATCCGCCCCATGCTGTAGCGGGCGATAAGCCGCGGGGCATACAGCGCCGAAATAAAATAGGCCACGCCGAGGGCGATAAAGCTATTGCCGGACTGCCACGGCGCCATCCCCAGTCCCTCCTGCATGGTCAGCGCCATGCAGAACATAAAGCCGGACCAGGCGCTGAAAAACAGCAGGGCGATGGCCATCCCGAAGCGGATGCTGGTCAACTGCAGCAGACGCGGCGGCAGCAGGGGATGGTCGCCACGCTGCTGCTGGCGCAGGGCGCTCTGACGCATGGCGAACAGCAGCGGCAGGACCGCCACCAGCATCAGCTGCAGCCACAGCGGCCAGTGCAGCTCCGGACCGAGGGCCATCGGGAACAGCAGGCAGCAGAGGATCAGCGCGAGGTACAGGGTGCCCTGCCAGTCAATCCGCGACGGCGTCTCGCGACGGGTCTCCGGCACATAGCGGCGGCTCAGAGCCAGCACCAGCAGGCAGATCGGCACATTGATAAAAAAGGCGTTGCGCCAGCCCAGCCCGGCGATGTCCGCCGACACCAGCCAGCCGCCGCCCATCTGACCGACGATAAAGGCGATCCCGCCGATCCCGCCATACAGGCTGATGGCCCGGGCGTGGGCGGGGCCTTTGAGGGTGACGTGCAGGGTCGCGAGGATCTGCGGCACAATCAGCGCCGCCCCGGCGCCCTGCAGGGTGCGGGCCGCCAGCAGGGCGCCGATGCTGTTCGCCATCCCGCACAGCAGGGAAGCGATGCCAAAGAGGGCGACGCCCCACATAAACAGGCGCCGGCGGCCATAGTTATCGCCAAGCTTACTGCCCATCGCCAGGCAGACGGCAAAGGCGACGCCGTACAGCGCGACGATAAGCTCCAGCTGCGTGGCGCTGGCCGCCAGGGTGTGGGTGATGGCGTCCAGCGCCACATTGGTGATCGAGGTATCAATAAGCGGCAGCATCTGGCCGCTCAGCAGCAGCAACAGACCGGCGCGGCCGGGTGAAACAGCAGACGTATTCATGGGATTCTCCATTGCGTCATTCAGCAGACCGACGTAGCATTACCGATAAATTAAACGGGTACCAGTTCCTGTCTATACTGGTATTGGCACTACTATGCTGGAGGGGTGATGACCACGATGCCGCAAGGGGAGTCGACGATCGCCGTGCCGGACGATCGACGCAAACAGCTGGGGGCCTTTCTGCGCGCCCGCCGTGAAAGCCTCGATCCGCAGCGCCTGGGGTTGCCCCGGGTGGGCCGCCGGCGCACGCCGGGTCTGCGCCGGGAAGAGGTGGCGATGCTCGCCGACGTCGGCGTTACCTGGTACACCTGGCTGGAGCAGGGGCGGGAGGTGAATCCGTCGGAGGCGGTGCTGGTGGGGGTGGCGAATGCCCTGCAGTGCAGTCCGCTGGAGACCCGGCATCTGTTCGTGCTCGCCGGGCTGACCCCGCCGGAAGCCACCCAGGTGACGGTGTGCGAAGGCATCAGCCCTGGCACCCGCCGGATGCTGGACAGCCTGATGCCGCAGCCGGCCAGCATTCAGAAACCGAACTTTGATATTGTGGCGTGGAACGACAGCTTCTGCCGCCTGATGGGCATCGATTTCGCCACCCTCCCGGAAGAAGATCGCAACTGCATTTATCTCTATCTGACCCATGAGACCTGGCGCAGCCGGATCGAAAATCGCGATGTGCTGCCGACCTTCGTCTCCTATTTCCGCGCCGCGATGGCCGAGCACCGCGGCGATCCGGCGTGGGAAAACAAACTGGCGCGCTTTTTCGCCGCCTCGTCGGAGTTTGAAGCGCTGTGGCATCAGCGCTACGAGGTGCGCGGCGTGGAAAACCAGATTAAACATTTTAACCACCCGCAGCTCGGGCGATTCAGCCTGCAGCAGATGTACTGGTATTCGGCGCCGCGCAACGGCTCGCGCCTGCTGGTCTACCTGCCGATGGACGAGGCGGGCGAGCAGGCGCTGGCGTGGCTGGACCAACATTAATCACAAGGAATCAGATGGCTGGCAATATGCCATCTTCGGGTATTGCCCGGCCGGCGCTGCTGGACGGTTCCCTCTCCCTCCGGGAGTAGGGGGGAAGGCAAAGCCCTGCCGGGAAGTCTTTTATGTTATCTGTGGCTTCAGCGCACATTGCGCTCCCGGTTAGTCTTCTGCGTTATGTCTCTCATGGCGCAGGGAGCGCACAGGGGGCGGCCAGTCGCCGCCGCCCCCTGTACCC
>ERZ773195.691-NODE-691-length-28608-cov-18.267503_pt1 | contig 28608 bp, 19 predicted proteins | sample MGYA00580530_ERZ773195 | MGnify/ENA primary metagenome ERZ773195 (study PRJEB29015, sample SAMEA2737751) | human gut metagenome | biome: human gut; feature: human-associated habitat; material: faeces | place: China | collected 2012 ...
GTATCGACAGCGTCGACGAGCTGCTGGCGCGGGTACGCCAGTACAGCTGAGTGCGCCTGTTTCCCTCACCCCAACCCTCTCCCACAGGGAGAGGGAGCCCCCCCTAAAAAAGTGCCATTTTCTGGGATTGCCCGGCGGCGCTGCGCTTGCCGGGCCTACAGATAGCCGTATAACGGTTTGATCTTGCACTCTTTCGTAGGCCGGGTAAGGCGAAAGCCGCCACCCGGCAGACATCCGAGTACAATAACGAAACAGGGGAGCAACCCCTAAAAAAGTGCTATTTTCTGGGATTGCCCGGCGGCGCTGCGCTTGCCGGGCCTACAAATAGCCGCATCACGGTTTGATATTGCAGTCTTTCGTAGGCCGGGTAAGGCGAAAGCCGCCACCCGGCAGACATGCAAGCACAATTTTGCGTTTACCTTACCCTCACCCCAGATACTCAATCACCGATAGCCCGCCGTTGTAATCGGTGCTGTAGATAATGCCTTGCGCATCGACAAACACGTCACAGGACTGGATCACCCGCGGGCGGCCGGGACGGGTATCCATCATTCTCTCAGGCGCAGCCGGCACCAGCGCCCCGGTCTCCAGCGGGCGATACGGGTTGGAAATATCGTAAGCCCGCACGCCGGCATTCTGATACGTGGCAAAAATCAGCGTTGAGCTGACAAAGCTCCCCGGCCGGTTCTCATGCAGGTTGTGCGGACCGAAATGCGCCCCTTTCGCCACGTAATCCGCTTCGTCCGGCGGCGGGAAGGTGGCGATGCTCACCGGGTTGGTTGGCTCGCGGATATCAAACAGCCAGATCAGCTTCTCGCCGTCCTCCTGGTTGTCGAGCACCGCTTCATCCAGCACCACCAGCAGATCGCGATCCGGCAGCGGCAGCGCGGTATGCGTTCCGCCGCCGAACGGCGGGCTCCAGTTGCGATGACTAATCAGCCTCGGCTGGGTACGGTCTTTGACATCCAGCAGCGTCAGGCCGCCGTCGCGCCAGCTGCCGTAGGCGGTATCCCCTGCAATAATGGCGTGATGCAGCGCATAGCGTTTGCCCTGCGGCCAGTCCGGTGTTTCACCGCCCGCCTGGTGCATCCCCGGCAGCCACCAGCGCCCGGCTACTTCGGGCTTACGCGGATCGGCCAGATCGATGGTCAGGAAGATGTAGTCGGTAAAACCGTCGATCAGCGCGGACACATACGCCCAGCGCCCGCCGACGTACCAGATGCGGTGAATACCGATGCCGTTAAGCGACAGGAAACTGATTTCCCGCGGCTGCGCGGGAGTGGAAATATCAAAGATGCGCAGCCCGGCGCTCCAGCCCCTGTCCTGCACATCGCTGACCGTGTCACCCACCGAGCGGGTGTAGTACACCTTCTCATCAGCAAAACGGGCGTCGGCAAACAGATCCCGGGCGTTGATCACCAGCAGCAGATCGTCATGCGCCTGGAGGTGCACGTTCCAGGTGCCCGGCGGCGCGGCAATATAGTTGACGGTGGTGGGCCGGGTCGGATCGCGAACATCGACCACGGAAAAACCCTGCGACACCATATGGCCGATATAGGCGAATCCGCGATGCACCATCAGCTGCACGCCGTCCGGACGACCGCCCTGATCGCTATGGCCAATCAGCCGCATATTGCGGCTGTATTCGGGGGAAGGTAATGCTGACATAGGGGATCCCTTTCGCCCGGTGGCATGGTTTTCCCCCTCTCCCTGCGGAGAGGGCCGGGGCGAGGGCACCAGGCCGCCGCCCACCGCCACCCGGCTTGATTTTATTTGTTTTTCGCTTCCAGCGTCGCGAACCACGGCGCGATAAAGTCTTCGGTCTGGCCCCAGCCAGGGATAATTTTCCCCAGCGACGCCACGTTTACCGCTCCCGGCTGGGCCGCCAGCAGCGCCTGGGGAATCGCTGCCGCCTTGAAGTCGTAGGTGGCTGGCGTCGGCTCGCCGGCGATCTTGTTGGCGATCAGCCGCACGTTGGTCGCGCCGATAAGCTTCGGATCCACCGCCACGCTCACCTTCCACGGGCTGCCGGCCTCGCGCATCAGCTGCAGATCCTGGTTGGAAATATCAATGCTGTAGAGTTTGATCTCGGTGCGGCCATTCTCTTTCAGCGCTTTATAGGCTCCCTGGCTAAAGGCATCCCAGGTGCCCCAGATCGCGTCGATTTTCCCTTTCGGATACTTGGCGAGGATCGCCCCCACCTTGTTGGCAGTGTCGCCCTGCACATCGGATGACACGGCGCCGATCGACTCCAGCTCTTTAATCCCCGGGTTTTGCTTCAGCAGCGTCTGGTAAGCCGCCTGACGGCGCTCCATCGGCGGGAAGCCCGCCACCCACAGCTTGACGATATTGGCCTTACCGTTGAAGTCTTTCACCAGCTGGCCAAAGGAGAGCTCGGTCAGTGAGGCGTCATCCTGCTGGCTGACCGTCACCCCGGGGATCTCACCGCTTACCGCGGTATCGAACACCGCCACTTTGATCCCGGCGTCCACCGCCTTCTTCACCAGGGCGGTGGAATACGGGTCACGCCCCTGGGAGAGAATAATGCCATCGTATTTCTGGCTGATGGCCTGGTTGACGAAGTCCTGGAATTTGGCGTCATCGCCGTTGCTCAGGAAGGTGCTGATTTTGAAACCGAGCTTTTTGCCTTCCTGCAGCGCCCCGGCGACAAACTGGGTGGTGTTATCGTCAGACCCGAGGTTGCGGATCACGGCAATGCGGATCGGGCCGTTGTGTTCGGCAATCGCCGCCGGCACCGGCGTCGGGGCGGTGGCCAGCGCCGCCGTCGACTGCAGCAGACCCAGCGTCATCAGAGAGAGTGCGATCTTTTTCATGCGGTTTACCCTGTAAAATGTTAAGTACGGCGCTGAAAATAGGTCAGTGCCAGCGCGCCAGCCAGCACCAACCCTTTAATAATGTCCATCGCGTAATACGGCACCGAGAGCATCACCAGCCCGTTGGAGAGCACGCCGAGGATCACCGCCCCCACCAGCGTCCCCAGGGCGTTCGGTTTACCGGAGCCCGCCAGCGAAAAGCCGATCCATGCCGCGGCCACCGCGTCCATCAGATAGCCGCCGCCGGCGTTGACCTGCGAAGAGCCGATGCGCGAGGCCAGCAGAATGCCGCCGAGCCCGGCCAGCAGCGAGGCAATCACGTATGCTGCGACTTTGTAACGCGTGATCCGCAGGCCGGAGAGCCGCGCCGCCTCCGGGTTGCCGCCGATGGCGTACATCCGCCGTCCGTGGGTAGTGAACGACAGCGCCAGCTGGGCGATCAGCGTCACCACCAGCATGATAATGACGATGGTCGGCACCTGCCCCAGCGCGCCAAAGGCCGCCGGGATAGTACCCTCCGCCATCTCGCCGCTCGGCAGCACCATGTTTTCGGTAATCGACCCACCGTAGCTGTAGGTCATTGCCACGCCCTGAATCACAAACAGGCTGGCCAGGGTGGCGAGCATGTCAGGAATGCGCAGCACCACGATCAGAAAGGCGTTAAACAGCCCCACCAGGGTGCAGAGCGCGAGGGTTATCAGAATCGCTTCGGTGGTCCCCAGGCCATGCCAGACAAACAGGGAAATCACCAGCGCGTTAGCCAGCGATGCCGTCGATCCGACGGACAGATCGAAGCCGCCGATGGTGAGGGAAATCGACACCCCAATGGCAATCACCGTCACGATGGCAATCGAGCGCAGAATGTTGATGATGTTGAACGGGTCAAGGAAGTTGTCCGAGGCGAGGCCAAAGACCGCCACCAGCAGCACCACGGTCAGCAACATGCCCCACTTATAGAGAAAATCAAAAAATCGCTGACGGCCCGATACCGTCGCGTTCACTGCCAGGGCCTTGCTCACGCTGCCGCTCCTCCGGTTGAATAATAAAGCAGTGTCTCTTCCCGGGCTTCCGCGCCGGGGATCTCCGCTACGATCCGTCCGTCCCACAGTACGCAGATGCGGTCGCATAAACCGACCAGCTCGGCGAATTCACCCGAGGCATAAATCACCCCTTTGCCTTCCCGCGCCAGACCATCGATCAGCATGAACAGATCGGTTTTCGCTTTCACATCGACCCCTTTGGTCGGTTCGTCAAAAATCAAAACGTTGGCATCACCGCGCAGCCATTTGCCAATGGCCACCTTCTGCTGGTTGCCGCCAGAAAGACGGCGCAGCGTCTGACCGGGACCGGTAGCGCGCACGCCGAGGCGGGCAATCACCTCCTCCGCCCAGCGCCAGGCCTGCCGATGGCCAAACAGGCTCCAGCGCGAAAAGCTGTTATCGGCGCTGACCGCCAGGTTCATCGCGATCGGCTCTTCAATGAAAATGCCCTCTTTGCGTCGCTCCTCCGGGACCAGCGCCAGGCCGCGCCCCACCGAGTCGGCCGGATCGCGCGGTCGCCACGGCTGGCCGTTCAGCTCGCCACGCTGCACCCGGCTTTTGCTGGCGCCGAACAGCGCTTTGCACAGCTCGGTTTTGCCCGCGCCGGCCAGCCCGGCGATACCCAGAATTTCCCCCTTCCGCAGGCGCAGCGAAATATCCTGCAGCAACGCCTCATCATGCAGACCGTCAACCTGCAACAGCACCTCTTCGCCGTGCGGCGGGCGCGGCGGCGGGAAGATATCGCTCAGCTCGTGGCCCAGCATCTTTTCGACGATCTGTTCGCCGCTCAGCGGCGCCATCGGGCCGCTCTCAATCAGCCGCCCGTCGCGCAGCACCGTCAGGGTGTCGCAGATCGCCTTCAGCTCATGGATACGATGCGAAATAAACACCACCCCGATCCCCTGATGCTGCAGACGGCGTACTACCGCAAACAGACGCTCACTTTCATGCTGATCCAACGGCGCGGTGGGTTCATCGAGGATCAAAAAGCGGCAATGGTGCGACAGGGCGCGGGCCAACAGGATTTGCTGTTTTTCGGCGAGCGTGCAGCTGTCAATGGAGCGCCGGACGTCCAGCGCCACATCCAGCTGCGCCAGCGCCTCGCGCGCCAGCTGCCGAACCCGCGACCAGCGGAAGGTCATGCCCGGCTCCGCCAGCCTGTCCAGCATAATGTTTTCGGCAATGCTCAGGCCCGGCACCAGCGCCACGTCCACCTCCTGCTGCACCAGGTGGATCCCCAGCTGTTTAGCATCCCGCGGCGAACGAATGATGACCGGCAGGTTGTTGATCGTCACTTCGCCCTCATAGTGGGCGTGGGTGCCGCACAGCACGGCCATCAGCGTCGACTTACCCGCGCCGTTGGCCCCGGTCAGGGCATGCACCGACCCGCCATGGAGGGTAAAGTCCACCTTGTTCAGCGCCTGAAAGCCGGAGAAGGCCAGGCTAATGTTATGCATCTCAAGGCGATTCGCGCTCATCACTGCTCCCGTGCGGCAATTAATCTTCTGATTTAACGAATTTTTCATAGCCGCCGCTGGCTGACAACTGCGTAAAAAGCATAAGATACAACGAAATAATATTAGCCATCTGGATGTCCAGACATAACATCAGGTTAGCCCAACACCCATAAGGACAGCTTCCATGAGCAACAGCGATATCCGCGTCGTGCCCGGCCCGGCCAACTATTTCTCCCATCCTGGCAGCCTTGAGCGGCTGAGCGATTTTTTTAACGCCGACCAGCTCTCGCGAGCGGTGTGGGTCTATGGCGAGCGCGCCCTGGCCGGCGCCGAACCTTTTCTGCCGGCGGCCTTCCACCTGCCGGAGGCGAAAAAGATCCGCTTTACCGGCCACTGCAGCGAACGCGACGTGGCGGGGCTGGTGCAGGCCTCCGGTGACGATCGGGCGGTAGTGATTGGCGTCGGCGGCGGCGCGCTGCTCGACAGCGCGAAAGTGCTGGCCCGCCGCCTGGGGGTACCGCTGGTGGCCATCCCGACTATCGCCGCCACCTGCGCGGCGTGGACGCCGCTGTCGGTGTGGTATAACGACGCCGGACAGGCCCTGAATTTTGAGCTCTTCGATGACGCCAACTTTCTGGTGCTGGTCGAACCGCGCATTATTCTCAACGCCCCGGCGGAGTACCTGCTGGCGGGCATTGGCGACACCTTAGCCAAATGGTATGAGGCCGTGGTGCTGGCGCCGCAGCCGGAGGCGCTGCCGCTCACCGTGCGGCTGGGGATTAACGGCGCGCTGGCGATCCGCGACGTGCTGCTGGCCAGCAGCGAAACGGCGCTGGCGGACCAGCGCCGCGGCGATCTGACCCAGGCGTTTCGCGATGTGGTGGAGGCGATTATCGCCGGTGGCGGGATGGTTGGCGGGCTGGGGGAACGTTACACCCGGGTCGCCGCCGCCCATGCGGTGCACAACGGACTGACGGTGCTGCCGCAGACGGATAAATTTCTCCACGGTACCAAAGTGGCCTACGGCATTCTGGTACAGAGCGCCCTGCTTGGTCAGGACGATGTGCTGGCGCAGTTAGTGCAGGCGTATCAGCGCTTTAACCTGCCGACCACCCTGGCGGCGCTGGAAGTCGATATCAATAACCGCGCAGAGCTGGACCGGGTCATTGCCCATACCCTGCGCCCGGGCGAGTCGATTCACTATTTACCGGTGACGTTAACCCCTGAGGTTCTGCGCGCGGCGTTTGAGAAGGTGGAATACTTCAGCCGTTAATCACCCCGACCGTCTATACCTAATGATGATGCTCACCACTCTCGCAACGAGGTCATCATGCAGATCGATTTAACAGGTAAGAAGGCGCTGGTTACCGGCGCCAGCCGTGGGTTGGGTCGCGCCATCGCGCTGTCGCTGGCGCGCGCCGGCGCCGATGTGGTTATTACGTATGAAAAATCGGTCGATAAAGCCCAGGCGGTCGCCGATGAAATAAAGGCCCTGGGTCGGTACGGCGAAGCGGTACAGGCCGACAGCGCCAGCGCGCAGGCGATTCAGGATGCCGTCACCCATGCGGCCCGGTCCCTCGGCGGGCTGGACATTCTGGTCAACAACGCCGGAATAGCCCGCGGCGGTCCACTGGAATCCATGACGCTGGCGGACATTGACGCGCTTATCAACGTCAATATCCGTGGGGTGGTCATCGCCACCCAGGAAGCGTTGGTGCATATGGCCGATGGCGGACGAATCATCAACATCGGCAGCTGTCTGGCTAACCGCGTGGCCATGCCGGGCATCGCGGTTTACGCCATGACCAAGTCCGCCCTCAACGCCCTGACCCGTGGCCTGGCGCGTGATTTAGGCCCTCGCGGGATCACCGTTAACCTTGTCCATCCAGGGCCGACCAACAGCGATATGAACCCGGAAGACGGAGAACAGGCGGAAGCCCAGCGCCAGATGATTGCGGTCGGCCACTACGGCCAGCCGGAAGACATCGCCGCGGCGGTCACCTTCCTCGCCAGCCCGGCCGCCGGGCAGATCTCCGGTACGGGGCTGGACGTGGATGGCGGATTGAACGCCTGATCGCACATTTTCTGCAAGCCTCTGTCGCCCGGCAGAGGCCTTTCCGCGCCGCCTCGACGGGTTGCATTTTGCCTCTTACCTGCGTTTTTTCTCCGCTCTACAGTACCCCATAAGAAATTCGGAATTTATCTAATAGTCTTATTATTTCCTTATATTTTGTGTGGGCGTACAGTGGAGGTACGGATGAAAATTGTCTGGTCAAAAACGGCAGATAAGCAATTTTCTAAAATCGATACTCGGTATAAGAGCCGCATTAAATCCAGGCTGGAGAAGATGGATGATAAAGCTTCACCTATCTCGGATATCAAAAAATTGTCCTCTCCCGAAAACCACTACCGGCTGCGATTAGGTGATTACAGAGTCATCTACACCTTTGGGGATCCGCCGGGCGATACCTGCTACGTCGTGGCGGTTAAACGCCGAACCACCACCACCTACCTTCATGAGGAACATACCGAATATGACTATTCAGTACATCAAGGATGAAGAAGGAAAAGACCAGTATGTCGTCATTCCTTACAGCGATTACTTTCGTATGCGCCTGGCTCTGCTGGAGTACGACGACGAGGATGAAAGCGACTGGGAAGATATTCCTTATGAATCAGATATCTATGATAACGTCATGCTGCCGGGCGAAGTATGCGACGTGATGCATAAAGAAAACGTCAGCCTGCAGGCCGCGTGGCGCATCCTGCGCGGGATGTCCCAGCAGGAGGTAGCCGAAAAGCTTGGCATCAGCCAGTCCGCGGTGTCACAGCTGGAAGCGCTGGACTCCCGTCCGCAAAAGCGCACCCGCGAGAAGCTGGCGGCGATTTACGGCTGTACTCAGGAGCAGATCAGCCTCTATCTGCCGAAAGAGGGTTAACAGCACTTCGCCCCGCCCTTGCCGCCGTAGCGCGCGTCCTGGCGTTCGCGAAAGAACTCTTCATAGGTCATCGGCGTCTGATCCGGGTGGGTTATTCGCATGTGCTCGACGTAGTTATCGTAATCCGGCACGCCGATCATCATCTTCGCCGCCTGGCCCAGGTACTTACCTGCTTTGGAAAGGGTGTCAAACATAAGTCATTTCTCTTTTGTATCCCTCACCCCGAGCCTCTCCCAAAGGGAGAGGGAGGATCGGAAATGTAGGCCGGGTAAGGCGAAGCCGCCACCCGGCACACCGGTTAATGCGCCCCTTTCGCCTGGGTCTCAATCGCGTCCAGGTTTTCAGGCATTGGCTCATACGGCGTCTCTTTCGCCGTCGGTTTATCCTCTTTCAGCGCCGCCAGCGCGGTTTTAATCGAGAATAGCGCCAGCACCACCACCACAATCATAAAGAAGATGGTCAGCCCGGCATCGAGACGGTTGTTAAACACCAGCTGCGCCAGCTGTGATTCGGTATATTGCGGCGGAATGTTGCCGCTGTCGATCATCGCCTGGAATTTATTGGCGATGGCCAGGAAACCGACTTTGGTGTCCGGGCTAAACGACTTCTGCCAGCCGGCGGTCAACGTACAGATCAGCAGCCAGCTGGTCGGCAGCAGCGCCACCCACGCATAGCGCTGGCGTTTCATCTTGAACAGGACCACCGCGCAGAGCATCAGCGCCATCCCCGCCAGCATCTGGTTGGCAATACCGAACAGCGGCCATAGGGTGTTAATCCCGCCCAGCGGATCGACCACCCCCTGATGCAGGAAGTAGCCCCAAGCCAGGACGCACAGCGCGGTCGCCAGCAGGTTGGCCGGTAGCGAGCTGGTTTTTTTCAGCCCCGGGCTAATCACGCCCAGCAGATCCTGCAGCATAAAGCGCGCCGCGCGGGTGCCGGCGTCAACCGCCGTCAGGATAAACAGCGCCTCAAACAGAATGGCGAAGTGGTACCAGAACGAGACATCCATCAGTCCGCCCAGCGAGCCGTGCAGGATGTAGGCCATCCCCACCGCCAGCGTTGGCGCGCCGCCGGCGCGGGAGATAATCGACTGTTCGCCGACCTCGCTGGCGATTTGATGCAGCGTATCAGGCGTAATGCTAAAGCCCCAGCCGCTCACCACCTGCGCTGCCGAGGCGACGACATCGGTGGTACCCGCCGGCGCCAGCACCGCCATCGGGCTGTTCATCGCGAAGTAGACGCCCGGATCGATAATACAGGCCGCCACCAGCGCCATAATAGCGACGAAGGATTCCATCAACATGCCGCCGTAGCCGATAAAGCAGGCCTGGCTTTCGTTGGCCAACATTTTCGGCGTGGTGCCGGAGGAGATCAGCGCGTGGAAGCCGGAGACCGCGCCGCAGGCGATGGTGATAAACAGGAACGGGAACAGGTTGCCGCTCCACACCGGGCCGGTACCGTCGACGAATTTGGTCAGCGCCGGCATCGTCAGGGTCGGGCGCATAATCAGAATGCCAATCGCCAGCCCCACGATGGTGCCGATTTTCAGGAAGGTGGAGAGGTAGTCGCGCGGGGCCAGCAGCAGCCAGACCGGCAGTACCGCAGCCACAAATCCGTAGCCCACCAGGATCCAGGTCAGCTGTACGCCGGTGTAATCAAACCACGGCGCCCAGGTCGGGCTTTCAGCCACCCAGCCGCCGGAGATGATGGCGAACACCAGCATAACCAGGCCTATCACCGACACCTCGCCGATGCGTCCCGGACGCAGATAGCGGATGTAGATGCCCATAAAGATCGCCAGCGGAATGGTAAAGGCGACGGTGTATGTCCCCCACGGACTGTGGGTCAGCGCTTTCACCACAATCATCGCCAGGACCGCGAGGATGATCACCATGATCATAAAGCAGGCCACCAGCGCCAGGACGCCAGCGGTCGGTCCCATCTCCTCTTTAACCAGTTCGCCAAGCGAACGGCCATCGCGGCGGGTCGAAACAAACAGCACCATAAAGTCCTGTACCGCCCCAGCCAGCGCCACGCCGGCGAGGATCCAGATCATCCCCGGCAGGTAGCCCATCTGCGCGGCGAGCACCGGGCCCACCAGCGGCCCCGCGCCGGCAATGGCGGCAAAATGGTGACCGAACAGCACTTTTTTGTCGGTTGGAACGTAGTCGAGGCCATCGTTATGCCGCACCGCGGGCGTCATCCGTGTCGGGTCAACGCCGAGCACGGTTTTAGCGATATACAGGCCGTAGAAACGATACGCGATCAAATAAACGCAGACCGCGGCGACGACAATCCACAGCGCGTTTATCTGCTCACCCCGGTTTAAAGCGATATAGCCGAGGGCGAAGGCTCCGATGACGGAGAGCAGCGCCCAGATAAGGTATTTCCCTGAATTATTCATTGTTGTGGTCCACCGGTAGGGTAATCAGGATGTTACATTTTGTTTCTAGATCACAACGCAGAATTTAACAACACCGAAACATCGCAGATGCCGTACACCCACAGAGATTTGTCTCACATTGCTAGCGAGATCACTTAAGGCAGGAAAATGAATGAAAGGGTTACCGTGAACGGTGCCGTTTTTTTTGTCGGGTGGCGGCTAACGCCTTACCCGACCTACAGATCCGTAGTCCTGCTAAGCGCAATGCGAGCAGGGACACTCCCGGATGGCGGCGCGCTGCGCCTTATCCGGGCTACCCCATTGCGCCGATACGTAGCCCGGCTAAGCGTAGCGCAAGCCGGGGAAACAGCGGCTTCTTAGCCCAGCACCGCGGTGCCCAGACGACAGGTGCAACAGCGCCGCCCCTTCTCGTCATACACCACAATCTCCCAGCTCTGGCTCTGGCGACCAAGATGCAGCGGACGGCACTCGCCGCGCACTTTCCCGCTGGAGACCGGACGATGGTGGGTAGCGTTAAGCTCGGTGCCCACCACGCACTGCCCTTCTTCGGTCATCAGCCAACCGGCCATCGAGCCCAGCGTCTCCGCCAGCGCCGCGGAAGCGCCGCCGTGCAGCAGGCCAAACGGCTGATGCGTGCGCGCATCCACCGGCATCTCCGCCTCCAGCAGCCCCTCTTCCAGTCGGGTGTAGATGATGCCAAGATGCGCCACCATGGTATTTTCGCTGCTGGCGTTCAGCGCCGCCAGCGTAAGCTCTCGCTTCCAGGCCATTTACGCCCCCAGCGTCGAGCCGCCATCAACCACGATATCCTGCAGGGTGATATGGCTGGCGTGAGAAGAGGCGAGGAACAGAATGGTATTGGCGATCTCCTGCGGGCGGGCGATTTTACCCAGCGGGATGCCGAGCTTAAACTGCTCGCCGAAGCCGCGGATCCGCTGCTGCTCTGCATCGTCGCTGACCCACAGGGTGCGCTGCATATCGGTGTCGGTGGAGCCCGGCGACACCAGATTACAGCGCACCCCGCTGCCCGCCAGCTCAAGGCCGACGGTCAGCGCCAGGCTTTTCAGCGCCGCCTTCGAGGCGCCATAGGCGCTCATGCCGATGCGCGGCGTGTGCGCGGCATCGGAGGCGACGGTGACGATCGCCCCGCCCCGCTGGCGACGGAACTGGGCCATCGTCTGCTGAAACAGGTTGAACGCCCCGCCGACGTTGACCGCGAAGGTCTGCTGCCAGTCTTCCGCGCTCAGCTGGTCGGTAGCGCCCATGCGCAGGATCCCGGCGGCGTTCACCAGCACATCTAAACGCTCGGTGTTCGCCAACAGCCGGCTGCATGCCTCGCGTACCTGGTCGGCATCGGCGACGTCCAGCGTTTCGGTGGCAAACGGGTAGCTTTCGCCGTCAAAGGCGAGGTCGAACCCGGTGACGTTGGCCCCGGCCTCGACGAAAGCCAGCGCGGTGGCATAGCCAATCCCTTTACCTGCGCCGGTCACCCACACGGTCTGGCCGTGAAAATCCAGCGCCGCCATTATTGCACCTCGCGGGTGAGCAGCGCCCACCAGGCGTCGATGGTCGGGTTTTTCGCCAGCATCACGAAGTCGATATCGCCGTGCACTTTGCGCCAGCGGGCGGCCAGGGCCATCATCCGCACCGAATCCAGACCGTAGTCGATTAGGTTTTCATCATCCAGCGGTTCATCGGATTCGTCGAGCAGCGGCAGGATCAGCGCGCGCAGCGCCGCTTTGGAGGCTGGGAGCGGTAGCAGCTCTTCGGTCATCACCACCCGTCCGGAGCGGCCGGCAACGTATTTCAGCGCCATCAGGTGCTCTTCACGGCTGAAATCTGCCAGCGCGTCGGCGACAAAGAACGGTTTGATATCGCGCATGAAAGCATCGGTGGCGGTGGTCATGCAGCCGATATGGGCGTAAACGCCGGTGATGATCAGCTGGTCGCGACCGGTCTCTTTCAGCATCTCCTCCAGCGGCGAGCGATGAAACGCGCTGTAGCGCCATTTCACCAGCACGGTATCGTCTTCATCCGGCGCCAGCGCGGCAATCACCTGCTGCTGCTCCGGCGAGCGGGTCAGACCCGGCCCCCACATATCATTCAGCAGGGCGCGGTCTTCATCGCTCTGCTCTTTCGGCTGGGCAGTGTAGTACACCGGAATGCCGTTCTGTTTGCAGAAGTCGCGCAGGGCGGCGATATTAGCCACCACTTTCTCCATCATCGCGCTGTTTTCGCCCCAGAAGTTGAGGAAATATTCCTGCATATCGTGGATCAGCAGCGCGGCGCGCGACGGCTCAAAGGCCCAGTTGACCTTGTTCGCCGGGATATCGCTGGCTTCCGGCAGCGCATATGCCTGTAATTTAGGGATTGCCATTCTCTGTTCTCCTTCAGCCCAGCTTGCCTTCGGCCAGCCACTGACGTAATTGTTTTTTATCGACTTTGCCCACCGGCGTCAGCGGCAGCGCGGCAACGCACTCCACGCGGTCCGGCAGTTTAAATTCCGCCACCCCCTGCTCGCGCAGGAAGCGGCGCACGGCGACGGCGCGCAGCGGCGAGGTCACCACCAGATAAGCGCAGCTTTTCTCGCCCAGCAGATTGTCTTCGATGCTGACCAGCGCGGCGTGGATCACCGCCTCATGGCGCAGCAGCAGGTTTTCGATCTCTTCAGCGGCGATCTTCTCGCCGCCGCGGTTGATCTGATCTTTTTCCCGGCCCTGGACGGTGATATACCCATCTTCGTCGATCGAAATCAGATCGCCGGAGCAATAAAACCCCTCGGCGTCAAAGGCTTCCGCGTTATGCTGCGGGCTGTTGTAGTAGCCGCGGAAAGTGTACGGCCCGCGGGTCATCAGGCGGCCCACTTCGCCGCGCGGCAGCGGGTTGCCGTCGGCATCCGCTACCCACACTTCATCGTCCGGGCACATCGGACAGCCCTGGGTATTGATGATCCGCTGCGGGCTATCGTTAAGGCGGGTGTAATTCACCAGCCCCTCCGCCATGCCGAACACCTGCTGCAGCTGGCAGCCGATTTCCGCCGGAATGCGCGCGGCGAGGGTCGCTGACAGGCGCGCGCCGCCGACCTGCAGCAGCTGCAGCGATTGCAGCTGGGCGTTGCTGCCCCATTCGTGAATCGCCTGCAGCCACAGGCTGACCGCCGGCGGCACCAGCGACGCGACGTTAATCTGATGTTTTTCGATCAGCGGGAAACAGAGCGTGGCGCTCGGGTCAGCGGCGAGGATCACCCGCCCGCCGGCGAGGAAGACGCCGAGCGAACCCGGGGAACTCATCGCATAGTTATGCGCCGCCGGCAGCGCGTTGAGGTAGCGCGTTTCAGCGTTAATCCCGCAGATCTCGTTGCTGCGGCGGATGCTGTAGTCGTAATCGTTATGGGTGCGAGGGATAAGCTTCGGCGTCCCGGTGCTGCCGCCGGAGAGCTGGAAAAAGGCCACTTCGTCGGCAGGGGTTGGATTGGCGATAAAGTTATCCGCCGGGCGGTTAATCTCCGTCGCCAGATCGCGCTCGCCGCCGTCGTTACGCAACAGTGCGACGCGCAGGGAAGGATGTTCCGCGATAAACGCGTGGAGAAAGCTATCGTCAGCAAACAGAGCGTGCTCGCGATCGGCAATCAGCAGCGCCGGTTTAATCTGCGCGGCGTAGGCATTAAGTTCGCTGCGCTGGTGGCTGAACAAAGCGTTCACTGGCGCGACGCCGATGCGCAGCAGCGCAAAGAAGGTCATGTAAAACTCGGCGACATTGCCCAACTGCACCAGCGCGGTCTCCCCGCGCTTCAGTCCCTGGCGCTGCAGCGAGCAGGCGAGGTTGTCCACCAGCTGGTTAAACTGGCGGTAGCTAATCTGCCGCTCGCCATCGATAATCGCCACGGCGTCGTTTTCCGCGTGACGGGTGATCAGATTGGTTAACGGCAGATCCTGCCAGTAGCCTTTTTGACGATAGCGGGCCGCAAACTCTTCCGGCCAACGGGTAAATGCAATCATCCTTGCCTCTTAGTTCAAGCCAAATACGTTAAGCATGGTGGTCAGTTTGACGCCGGTTTCGCGCCATTCGCCCAGCGGCGAGGAGGCCGGAACAATGCCCGCGCCGGCAAACAGGCGCAGCGTACGCTGCTGCAGACGCGCGCAGCGGATAGTCACCACCCACTCGCCGTTGCCTTCGTCATCGCACCAGCCGACGATGCCGCCGAACAGCTGGCGATCGAAGGGTTCCAGTTCAGCAATCAGGCGCTTCGCCGCCTGATGCGGGAAACCGCTCAGCGCCGGCGTCGGGTGCAGCAGACAGGCCAGCGACATGGCGTTTTCTTCCGCCAGCGCGGTGCCTGCGATCGGCGTCGCCAGATGCCAGAGCGTCGGGGTGGTAATCAGCTGCGGCGACTCCGGTAGCGACAGCTGACTGCTGCGCGGGCCCAGCACGCTCTTCATCGCCTGGGTCACCAGCTCGTGCTCGTGGCGATCTTTGCCGGAGGCCAACAGCCTGTTGCCTGCTTCCCGATCCAGCACATCGTCCGGCTGGCGACGGGCGGAGCCGGCCAGCGGCAGAGAGCTGAAGTGCTGTCCTTCTTTACGCAGCAGCAGCTCCGGGCTGGCGCCCAGCAGCACGCCGCCGTCGGAGAGCGGCACGTGGAAGTTAAAGCTGGCGGGGTTCTGGGCGATCAGTCGCTCCATCAGCGCGCCGCTGTCGACGCGGTCGCGGGTGGTAATATCGATAAGCCTTGATAGCACCACTTTGTCGACTTCCGGGGTGGCGGTCAGCGCGGCGGCGCGTTCCACCATGGCTAAAAACGCGTCCTGCTCCGGGATCTCCCGACGCTCCACCACCTCCATCGCCTCCAGCGGCGCGGCATAGCGGGCGGAACGCTGCTTTTCCGGGCGAGAGAACGCTTCCCAGCGCTCGGGGATATAGAGCTCGGAAGGCTGACAGGTGTCGAACGGGATAGCCCCGACCATCACCGGCTTGCGGATCCCCGCCGCCCGGGTCTCGGCAAAGGCGGCCGCCATCTGCTGCTGGAACTCGCCGTTCAGCGCATCGCCGCCAACGGCGGGCTGTGAGAAGCGACGGAAGCAGCCTGAAGTGGTAAAACTGCGGTACGGCGACATAAAGAAGAAGCTGTCCGGCGACAGGGTCCGGGTCGGTTTCTTTACATCCTCAGCCAGTGACGTTTCCATATCATCCTCCAAAAACGATAAAGATATTAAGAATAATTATCATTTATATTTTGGTTGGCTAACCTAAAAGGTATTGCCCGCCATGTCAACCGCGTTACGTCATGGCGCCGCCACTTTGGCTTGCATCCTGCTGACACAAAGTTGAAAATGAGACGCATTTATCACCTTTCAAATCAGGATGCGATGACGTGAACTTCTTTTCTTTCTGCCGCCGCGGTGCGCTGACCGGCATGCTGTTGCTTTTAGGAATTACCTCAGCCCAGGCGGCGGACTGGCCGCGCCAGGTCACCGACAGCTACGGGACGCATACCCTGCCGAGTCAGCCGCTGCGCATTGTCTCCACCAGCGTGACGCTTACCGGTTCGCTGCTGGCGATTGACGCTCCGGTGGTCGCCAGCGGCGCGACCACGCCGAACAACCGCGTCGCCGATAGCCAGGGCTTTCTGCGCCAGTGGAGCGAGGTTGCCAAAGCCCGCAAGCTGGCGCGGCTGTACATCGGCGAACCAAGCGCCGAAGCGGTGGCCGCCCAGATGCCGGATCTGATCCTGGTGAGCGCGACCGGCGGCGACTCCGCCCTGCCGCTGTACGATCAGCTTAAAACCATCGCCCCGACGCTGGTCATCAACTATGACGATAAAAGCTGGCAAACCCTGCTCACCCAGCTGGGGCAGATCACCGGTCATGAACAACAGGCCAGCGCGCGCATTGCCGACTTCAATAAACAGCTCGTTTCGTTAAAAGAAAAAATGAAACTGCCGCCGCAGCCGGTGACTGCCCTGGTCTATACCGCCGCCGCGCACAGCGCCAATATCTGGACGCCGGAATCGGCTCAGGGGCAGATGCTCGAACAGCTGGGCTTTAGCCTGGCGACGCTGCCGGGCGGCCTGCCCGCCAGCCATAGCCAGGGTAAACGCCACGATATCGTGCAGCTGGGCGGGGAGAACCTCGCGGCCGGTCTGAACGGCCAGAGTCTGTTCCTGTTCGCCGGCGACCAGAAAGATGCGGATGCCATCTACGCCAACCCGCTGCTGGCGCATCTCCCGGCGGTCGCAGGCAAACGCGTCTACCCGCTGGGCACCGAGACCTTCCGCCTTGACTACTACAGCGCTCTGCTGGTGCTCCAGCGTCTCTCCAGCCTGTTCGGCTAACGCGGGCTGCGCCATCAGGCCGGGCACTCGGCCTGCACACCTTGCCGGGCGGCGCTGCGCTTGCCCGGCCTACTGAGCTTGCACCGGCCTGCCGTACCCCAGGCCCGGTAAGGCGCAGCCGCCACCGGGCAAGCGCACCCTACTTAACTTTCGTTGACAATTTCCGGGCGCTGGAAACGGCGCAGCTCGCGTAGCAGCCCAACCAGCAGCACACCGACAAGCGCCAGCGCCCAGCCGCTGGCGCTGGCGGATGCCGCCGGCGTCATCACCGCCCCTAAGCCGCCGAGCAGCGCCGCGCCGATGGCGTCGCCGGTGACGTTTTGCGCGGTCCACAGACCGTTAATCCGCCCGAGCATATGTTCCGGCGTCTGGGTCTGAATCAGGGTGTACTGCAGCAGCGAGCTAATAGCGCTCAGCCAGCCAAACAGCGCCAGGCACAGCGCGCCCAATGCCCAGTGCGGCATCAGGCTGAACAGCGCAATGGCGACAAACGATCCCACCGTCGTCGCCAGCATCAGCGCGCCCGGCCGCACCGTCTGGGCCAGCTGGCCGCTGGTCAACGCCCCCAGCGCCGCACCGAGCGGAATAGCGGCGTACAGCAGGCCAATCTGTCCGGCCGACATCTGCCAGCTACCGGCCAGCGCCGGATAGAGCACCCGCACCGCGCTGGCCATGGTCAGCAGACCGCCAAGCAGCGCAATCCCGCCGATAAGCGGGCTCCGGCAGAGGAAGGTCAGCCCCGCCAGCAGGGAGCGCAGCGGATGCTCGCGCGGCTGCGGAGGCGGCGGCAGCTGCGGCAGACGCAGCAGGGTTAAGGTGGTGATAAAGGTCCCCGCCGCCGCCAGGCCGAAGTTCCACGCCACGCCGCCGGTGGCCAGCAGCAGGCCGCCGATCATCGGCGAAATCACTGAGCCAAGGCGCACCGTCAACATGGTGATGGCCCCGGCCTGCATCAGGTTTTCCCGTCCCACCAGCGCCGGGGTCGCCGCCAGCAGCGCGGTCACCCCCAACGAGGCGAAGAACCCGTCCCAGATCCCCAGCAGGTAGATCGCCGCCAGCGACGGCTCCGGCAGCAGGGCGTTCAGACACAGGCCGACAAAGCCCACGCCGCAGGTGCCGCGCGCCAGCAGGATCAGGCGTTTACGTTCATAGCGGTCAGCCAGCACGCCCCCCACCATCAGACCAACAAACATCGACGCCCCGGTCAGCGTCACCGACAGCCCGACCTGCCAGGTCGAATGGGTCATCATCTGGATCTGCACCGGAATGGCCACGCCCAGCAGGCCAAGCGACAGAATAGAGATAAAGCGAGCGATAAAAACGGCGCGAAACGCCGGGTGAGTTTTCAGCAGGCTGAGATTGAGCAGCCAGGATTGTCGGTTCATTACAGCGCCTTGTCGTTATTTTTAATACCCTTTTTACTGTGGGTCATGCTACCATAGCTGAATAAAATCGATAACGATAATTACTATCATTATCATATCAGGGATGTCAGTTATGTCGTTTTCTACGACCGCGGTACGCTCTGTCGCCGTGCCCGGATTGTTGCTATTACTCGCCTTAGCCGCCGCGCTTAGCCTGACCATCGGCGCCAAATCGTTGCCGATCGGCACGGTATTCACCGCCTTCAGCGGAACCTGTCAAAGCGCTGATTGCACTATCGTGCTGGACGCGCGCCTGCCGCGCACTCTGGCCGGTCTGCTGGCCGGCGTCGCCCTCGGCCTCGCCGGCGCGCTGATGCAGACGCTCACCCGCAACCCGCTGGCCGACCCCGGCCTGCTGGGGGTCAACTCCGGCGCCAGCTTCGCCATCGTCCTCGGCGCGGCGCTGTTTGGGATCACTTCCCCGCAGGAGCAGCTGCTGCTGGCATTCTGCGGCGCGCTCTGCGCCTCGCTGCTGGTAGCCTTTACCGGCAGCCAGGGCGGCGGTCAGCTGAGCCCGGTGCGCCTCACTCTCGCCGGGGTCGCCCTTGCGGCGGTACTCGAGGGGCTGTCCAACGGCATCGCCCTGCTCAACCCGGACGTCTACGATCAGCTACGCTTCTGGCAGGCCGGTTCGCTGGATATCCGCACCCTGCAAACGCTGAAAATTGTCCTGCTGCCGGTAGTGGTGGCGGGGATCGCCGCTCTGCTGCTGAGCCGGGCGCTGAACAGCCTGAGCCTGGGCAACGATACCGCCACCGCCCTCGGCAGCCGCGTCGCCCGCACCCAGCTGATCGGCCTGATCGTCATCACCGTCCTGTGCGGCAGCGCCACCGCCGTCGTCGGCCCCATCGCCTTTATCGGCCTGATGATGCCGCATATGGCGCGCTGGCTGGTGGGGGCCGATCATCGCTGGTCGCTGCCGGTCACCCTGCTCGCCACCCCGGCCCTGCTGCTGTTTGCCGACGTGATTGGCCGCCTGCTGGTGCCCGGCGAACTGCGGGTATCGGTGGTGAGCGCCTTTCTCGGCGCGCCGGTGCTGATCTGGCTGGTGCGCCGCCAGCCGCGGGGAGGTGGACTGTGATTGCTCCGTCCCGCCGCCTGATAGCCAGCTGTCTGCTGCTGATGGCCGCCAGCCTGCTGATTTCTCTGCTCGGGCTGGCGCAAGGCCCGGTGCCCCTGACGATTGACCAGGTGTTCTCGGCGCTGTTCGGCGATGCGCCGCGCAACGTCGCGATGGTGGTGAACGAATGGCGGCTGCCGCGGGTGTTAATGGCGATGCTCATCGGCGCCGCGCTCGGCGTCAGCGGCGCCATTTTCCAGTCGCTGACCCGTAACCCGCTCGGCAGCCCGGACGTGATGGGCTTTAACACCGGCGCCTGGAGCGGCGTGCTGGTGGCGATGGTCCTCTTCGGCCAGAACCTGACGGCGATCGCCCTGGCGGCGATGGCCGGCGGGGTGCTGACCTCGCTGGTGGTCTGGCTGCTGGCCTGGCGCAACGGGATCGAAACCTTCCGCCTGATCATTATCGGCATCGGCGTGCGCGCCATGCTGGTGGCATTCAACACCTGGCTGCTGCTGCGCGCCTCGCTGGAGACCGCCCTTTCTGCGGGCCTGTGGAACGCCGGATCGCTCAACGGCCTGACGTGGGGTAAAACCTGGCCGTCGGCGCCGCTGATCCTGCTGATGCTGGTGAGCAGCGCCCTGCTGGTTCGCCGGATGCGGCTGCTGGAGATGGGCGACGATACCGCCTGCGCGCTGGGGGTGCAGGTCGAGCGTTCGCGCCTGCTGCTGATGCTGGTGGCGGTGGTGCTCACCGCCGCCTCGACGGCGCTGGCCGGGCCGATCTCATTTATCGCGCTGGTGGCGCCGCATATCGCCCGCCGCCTGAGCGGCACGGCCCGCTGGGGACTGACCCAGTCGGCCCTGTGCGGCGCGCTGCTGCTGGCGCTGGCCGATTACGGCGCCCAACGGCTGTTTATGCCGTGGCAGCTGCCGGTTGGCGTGTTAACCGTCAGCCTCGGCGGTATTTACCTTATTGCATTGTTGATTCAGGAGTCCCGCAAAAAATGAGTGCTGTCCCCTCCCGTTTGCGCGGCGAGCAGTTAACCCTGGCCTACGGGAACAAGACCATCGCCGAGTCGCTGAACGTGACCATCCCTGACGGTCACTTCACCGCCATTATCGGTCCCAACGGCTGCGGCAAGTCGACGCTATTGCGCACCCTCAGTCGCCTGATGACGCCCGCCAGCGGCCACGTCTGGCTCGACGGCGCGCAGATCCAGCAGTACGCCAGTAAAGAGGTTGCCCGCCGCATCGGGCTGCTGGCGCAGAATGCCACCACCCCTGGCGATATCACGGTGCAGGAGCTGGTGGCCCGCGGGCGCTATCCGCACCAGCCGCTGTTTACCCGCTGGCGCAAAGAAGATGAAGAGGCGGTGAACAAGGCGATGCGGGCGACCGGGATCAGCGATCTGGCGCTGCAGAGCGTCGACACGCTTTCCGGCGGCCAGCGGCAGCGGGCGTGGATTGCGATGGTGCTGGCCCAGGAAACGGCGATTATGCTGCTGGATGAGCCGACCACCTGGCTGGACATCAGCCATCAGATCGACCTGCTGGAACTGTTGAGCGAGCTGAATCGCGAGAAGGGCTATACCCTGGCGGCGGTGCTGCACGATCTTAACCAGGCCTGCCGCTACGCCACCCACCTGATCGCCCTGCGCGACGGCAGGATCGTCGCCGAGGGGGCGCCGAAGGAGATCGTCACCGCCGATCTGATTGAACGGATTTACGGTCTGCGCTGCACGATCATTGAAGATCCGGTGGCGCATACGCCGCTGGTGGTCCCGCTGGGCCGCCGGTAATCTCCTCTTTCCCCGGCTTGCGCTACGCTGAGCCGGGCTACCTGCTGTAGCCCGAACTCAACCGTTACCCCAGAATCTCCCTGACCACCGGGCCGATGGCCTCAAAGGCCTTCGGGGAGATGATATCGACGTGGGCGCAGTTCTGGCTGAACACCTCCAGTTCCCCCACCCACGGGCCCCATACGACCTGCGGATCCATCCCCTCCTGCCGCGTCTTCTCCGCCACGAACAGCGTCGCCTTGCCGTCAAACTTCGCGCTGTGCGCGGTGGTTAACAGCCGCACCGCATCGGCATAGTTGCCTTCGATAGCGCTGAACAGCTCGCCGGAGGCTTGCCCCTGCTGGGCGGCGAGGAACGCTTCGCGCTCGCGGTCGATCTCCGCCAGTACCTCGGGATCCAGCCCGTTGGCCTCTTTCTCCGCCCAGTTTTGCGTCTCCGGCGGCCAGGTATCCAGCAGGCCGAGGAAGGCCACCGCTTCGCCGCGCTGGCGCAAGCGGGCGGCAATCCCCTGGGCTAAGGTGCCGCCCAGCGAATACCCGAACAGGTAATAAGGGCCGTGCGGCTGCTGCGCCAACAGCGTGCGCAGATGATGCTCGCACACCTCGTCGAGGCTGGCGGCGCTGGCCATCGGCCCCTGCGGGCGCGGCGACTGAATACCGGTAATCGACCAGCGCGGGCTGAGATAGCGCGCCAGCACGCTGAACTGCCAGGCGAAGCCGGAGGCGGGATGGAAGCAGAACAGCGTCGGGCCGTCGCTCTCGCGCAGCGGCAGAAGCGTATCCAGCCCCAGGCGCTGGGCCTGCTCATCGCTGAGATCGGCGGCCAGCAGCGCGCTCAGTTTGCCCACCGTCGAGGCCACCATCACCTGCCCCGGGGTCACCTGCCGCGCCAGCTGGCGGCTGAGCTGTGCCGCCAGGCGCATCGCCAGCAGCGAATGACCGCCAAGGGCGAAGAAATCGGCGTCGATATCGTTCACCTCGCAGCCCAGCAGCTGGCTGAAGGCGGCGGCGACAAGAGTTTCCATGCCGGGCTCCGGCGGCCGGCCGCTGCGCTCGCCGCCGAGGGTCGGCAGCGGCAGCGCTTTACGGTCCAGTTTGCCGTTGGCGCTCAGCGGCAGCTCAGCGAGCTGCATCAGCACCACCGGCACCATATGCGGCGGCAGCTGTTCCGCCAGCCGCGCTTTCAGCGCCGCGGTATCCAGCGGCAGGCCGGAGTCAGAGACCAGATAGCCCACCAGCTGTCGGGCATCACCGCCGGTCGCCGCCGCCTGGTTGAAGACGCAGGCGTGACTCACCGCCTGCCCCACGTCCGGCAGGGCCGACATCACCCGATCAATCTCGCCAAGCTCGATGCGCTGCCCGCGGATCTTCAGCTGATCGTCGCTGCGGCCAAGGTACTCCACCGCGCCGTTCGTCAGCCAGCGCGCCACGTCGCCGGTGCGATACATCCGCTCGCCGGGGGCAAACGGGTCGGCGATAAAGCGGCTGGCGGTGAGATCCGGGCGCCCCAGATAGCCCTGCGCCAGCTGGATGCCGGTGAGATAAAGATCCCCCGCCACCCCCGGCGGCACCGGGCGCATCGCGGCATCGAGAATGCGCAGCCCGGTGTTCCACACCGGCCAGCCAATCGGCACGCTGCTGCCGGTCACCGCCGCCAGCTCAGATCCGCAGGCCGGGTACCAGCTGACGTCCACCGCCGCCTCCGTCGGGCCGTACAGGTTATGCAGCGGCGCGCCGGTTAAGCGCTCCCACTCGCGGCACAATTCCGTCGGCAGCGCTTCGCCGCTGCAGAATACCCGCCGCAGCGTGCGGCAGGCAGCGACGCTGTCGGCATCCAGCGAGGCGACAAACGCCGCCAGCATCGACGGCACAAAGTGGGTGGTGGTCACGCCGTAGCGGGCGAAGAACTGCTGCATCGCCTGCGGGTCGCGGTGCGCCTCCGGCTCGGCCATCACCAGCTGCGCGCCGGCGATAAACGGCCACCAGAACTCCCACACCGAAACGTCGAAACTGCACGGCGTTTTCTGCGCCACCACGTCGTCGGCAGATAACGGATAGCGATCCTGCATCCACAGCAGGCGGTTGACGATGGCGGTCTGGCCGACCATCACCCCTTTCGGCCGCCCGGTGGAGCCGGAGGTAAAGATGATGTAGGCGGTATGGTCTGGTTTTGACACCGCCAGCGGCGCGTCATCCCCGGCGGCCAGCGGCTGCTGGTAGCAGAGGCTTTCCAGCCCCGGAATATCGCTGAAGCGGGCCAGCTGGTCCTCCGTGGCGATCAGCAGCGACGGCCGGGCGTCTTCCAGCATCATCCGCAGGCGGTCGTCCGGGTAGCCGGTGTCCAGCGGCAGCCAGGCGGCCCCCGCTTCGACAATGCCGTGCAGCGCCAGGGTCAGGAACACCGAGCGCGGCAGGGCCACCGCCACGCTGTCGCCCGGCTTCACGCCGCGCTGACGCAGCAGCTGCGCGAGCGCCACCACCTGCTGACGCATCTCGCGATAGCTGAACTGCCAGCGGGCGTCCGCCAGCGCCGGCGCATCCGGGGTCTTCCGCGCCTGGTCGGCCACCAGCGCGCTGAGGGTGGTGGCAGGCAGCGGCACAGCGGTATCGTTGACCGCCGCCAGCCGGGCCAGCTCGTCGGCGGAGAGCATCTCTGCTTCGCCGCAGCGCAGCGCCGGATCGGCGGCGAACTGCGCCAGCAGCGCGGTCAGTCGCGCCATGTGGCGACGGAGCTCGGCTTCGTCGTACCGGGCCTTGTTGGCGAGGATCTCCAGCGACAGCCCGCCGGTCTCATCCGGGAACAGCGCCAGCTCGAGATCGTTGACTGGGCCGGTGGCGAGGGTGTGGGTCACTGCCTGCACACCATCGATATCCAGCTGGTAATCAAAGACTTTGACGTTCAGCACCGGGCCGAACAGCGGTTCGTCCCCTGCCGCTTTGCCGCTGTCGCGGACGATCTGCTCGGCGTCATAGCGCTGATGGCGGCGCATCTTTTTCAGCTGAGCGGCGAGGCGCATCGCCAGGTCCGCCAGCGTCTCCCGGGCGTCAATATGCACCGCCAGAGGCAGGACATTGAGCACCGGCCCTGTCGAGGTCAGCGCGGCTGAACCCATCCGACGCATAAAGATAAAGCCCGCCGCGTAGTCCATCCGGTTGCACAGGCGCCCCAGCCACAGCGTGGTGAGCGCCAGCGCCAGGTCAGCGGGCTGACACTGCGGCGCATGGCTGGCCAGGCGGCGGAAGGCGTCGGCGTTCATCTCCAGCTTCATCCGCCAGATATCGCTCCCGGCGGCGCGCCCGCCCAGCGGCGCGGCAGAGAGTGAGGCAGGCGCCGGTAACGCCTGGCGCTGGGCCTGCCAGAAAGCTTTATCCCGCTGCCAGGCCTCGCTGCCGGCGTAGCGCTGGTACTCGTCCACCACCTCGGCGAAGGGGGTGAAAGGCGACTCAGGAGTGGCTTCCCCACGCTGCCAGGCGCGGTAAATGGCGGCGATCTGCCGAGTTATCGCCGGGAAGCTGAAGCCATCCACCAGCAAGTGGTGATAACGCTGATACCAGTACCAGCGGTCGTCGCCGACGCGCAGCAGTTGATGGCACACCAGCGGGTTGCCGCCGTCGACGCGCAGATCCTGCGCCAGATCCGCCTGCATCCGCTCCGTAGCGGCGCGATGCGGATCCGGCGCCGTCCGCAGGTCAATGATCGACGGTTCGCCAAAGGTGCGGTCGGCCGCCAGCCACTGCCAGACTTCCCCCTCCTCTTCCTCAAAGCGCAGGCTGAGGGTGTCCGCCTGCTGCAGACCGGCGACAATCGCTTTTCCCAGCAGCGTCGGATCGAGGGCGCCGCGTAGTTCAACATAGTGGGCTACGCTCCAGGCGCCTGGCAGAGTGGAGAGGCGCTCGGCCATCCAGATCCCCGGCTGCGCGGCAACCAGCGGTAAACGAGTGGTCATTGTCAGCTCCTTATGACGCATGATGGGCGGGGGTCAGTGTCGACCAGTTGGCCGCCAGCCAGGCGTTGCAGGCCTCGGCCGACTGCGGGGGGCACACCACCGTCCAGCCGGCAGGCAGGTCGCAGTGCGCCGGCCACAGGCTGTACTGCTGCTGATCATTGCGCAGAATGTAAAACTGCCCTTGCGGATTGTCGAAGGGGTTACTGAATTGCATATCAAACTCCTGTCGTAAAACGCGATGCTAAGGGTGCGACAGCAGAGGCTGCCAGAGCTGGATAAGCCCTGCCGTCAGCCCGCCGCGCCAGCAAAGCGCATCATGCCCGCCGTCAACCTGACGCCAGAAAATCGTCTGCTGTGTTGTGGTGAGTTGCGCCAGTAGCGCCTGGTTCGCGCGAAAAATGATCGGTTCGCGTTGGCCCGCTTCCAGCCAGACGCGCAGCCCGGCCGCGGACACCTCACCCTGGCGAAGCTGTTCGCCGATAAAGCCCGTCCCGCGGCCATCACGGTGCGGCCACCAGTAGGAGCCTGACTGGCTGAGCACGCAGCCAAAGCGCTGCGGCCAGTTGAGAGCGGCGAACATCGCCGCCAGACCGCCGAAGCTTTGCCCGGCCACCACCGTCCGATCCGGGCGGTCGCTGAACGGGGCATAGCCGTGGACCAGCGGCAGGAGCTCCTCCTGCACCGCCAGCCAGAAATCGCGGTGACAGGGCAGCTCAACCCCGCGGCGCTGGTTGTCGATCGCGTCGATCAGCAGGTAGACCGCCGGCGGCAGTCTCCCCTCGCGGGTCAGGGCGGCCAGCGGCGACCACACCGGCATGCTCTCGGCCCAGAATTGGCCGTCGAGCAGGATCGCCAGCGGCCGCGTTTGCGGGTCGACAGCCTCGCCGGTGGTGTAGATCCAGACCCGGCGATGGTTGCCCAGACGCGCGCTGCGCCACTCAAGGCAACGGGCGGCAGGATGTGCCTCATTAAGCGGGTCCCAGCCAGGCTGCGCGGGGGCCTGCGGCATCTCCAGGGCGGACACGCCATGGCCGCGTCCGCCCCGCCAGCTGTGCGGGTTCAGCGGATCGGCTATCGCCCGCGGCAGCAGTTTGCGCCAGCCTTCGCGTAGCAGCGCGCGGTCGGGCGCATCAGCGCTGAACACCTCAGGGGAAAAATCATCGTCACGGTCGGAGGGAATAAAACAGTAGCTGCCGCGCCAGGTCGGCGACAGTGTAGTGCGCCAGAACCAGGCGTCGGTCCCGGGGAGACGTTGCAGCGATTGCGGACGCGCATTCTGATGGTGGTCGGTCACGCCGGTGATATAGAGCCATACCCGACGATGGGGAGAGCGGGTTTCATCCCCCGCCGGGTCCCGCCACCAGAACGTTACCTCGATGGCGTCATCCACTGCGCGGCACTGCGGCCCCCGCAGGGTTTGCCACCACTCCTCGCTTCCAGTCCTTAACATTCTGTCATTAACCCTATGTATAGCGTGACTTTTTTAATTAATTGTCATTATTTATTGATAATATTATTGATAACTATTTGCATTTGCAATAGCGTATTAGCGCGCCGTGGGAAGCGCGTCTTTCATCAGAACATGTCAAATCGGGCTTATTCAGCCAGCGACGGAGTGCCTTTGCCCGCTTTTGGCAACATTTATGCCGCCTCCCCTCCCGGTGGGAAGGGGCGTTTGGGGAACGTGGCGACAAAAAGCAGGAATAACAATGAATAACAGGATCAAATCCCTGGCCTTGCTGGTCAATCTGGGAATTTACGGGGTTGCTTTTCCGTTAAGCGCAGCGGAAACCGCCACCGACGATAAAAACAGCGCCGCTGAAGAGACCATGGTGGTCACCGCCGCCGAGCAGAACCTGCAGGCGCCGGGCGTCTCCACCATCACCGCCGATGAGATCCGCAAACGCCCCCCGGCGCGCGACGTCTCGGAGATCATTCGCACCATGCCGGGAGTCAACCTGACCGGCAACTCCACCAGCGGCCAGCGCGGCAACAACCGCCAGATTGATATCCGCGGCATGGGCCCGGAAAATACCCTGATCCTGATCGACGGCAAGCCGGTCACCAGCCGCAACTCCGTGCGCCTTGGCTGGCGCGGCGAGCGCGACACCCGCGGCGATACCAGCTGGGTGCCGCCGGAGATAATCGAACGTATCGAAGTGATTCGCGGCCCGGCCGCCGCCCGCTACGGCAACGGCGCCGCCGGCGGCGTGGTGAATATCATCACCAAAAAAACCGGCGATGAGTGGCACGGCTCATGGAACACCTATATGAACGCCCCGGAGCACAAGGATGAAGGCTCCACCAAACGCACTAACTTCAGCCTCAGCGGCCCGCTGGGCGGCGATTTTAGCTTCCGCCTGTTCGGTAACCTCGACAAAACGCAGGCCGACGCCTGGGATATCAACCAGGGCCATCAGTCCGAGCGTACCGGGATCTATGCCGATACTCTGCCGGCCGGGCGCGAAGGGGTGAAAAACAAAAACATCGATGGTCTGGTGCGCTGGGAATTCGCTCCGATGCAGTCGCTGGAGTTTGAGGCCGGCTACAGCCGCCAGGGCAACCTCTACGCCGGCGATACCCAGAACACCAACTCCAACGACCTGGTAAAAGAGAACTACGGCAAAGAGACCAACCGTCTGTATCGCAACACCTACTCGGTTACCTGGAACGGCGCCTGGGACAACGGGGTGACCACCAGCAACTGGGCGCAGTACGAACGCACCCGCAACTCGCGCAAAGGCGAAGGCCTGGCCGGCGGCACCGAGGGGATCTTTAACAGCAACCAGTTCACGGATATCGATCTGGCGGATGTGATGCTGCACAGCGAAGTCAGCATTCCCTTCGACTATCTGGTTAATCAGAACCTGACGCTGGGCAGCGAGTGGAATCAACAGCGGATGAAGGATAACGCGTCCAACACCCAGGCGCTGTCGGGAGGCGAAATTCCGGGCTACGACAGCACCGGCCGCAGCCCGTACTCGCAGGCGGAAATCTTCTCGCTGTTCGCTGAGAACAACATGGAGCTGACCGACACCACCATGCTGACCCCGGCGCTGCGTTTCGATCATCACAGCATCGTCGGCAATAACTGGAGCCCGTCCCTCAACCTGTCGCAGGGCCTGTGGGATGACTTCACGCTGAAGATGGGCATCGCCCGCGCCTATAAAGCGCCGAGCCTGTATCAGACCAACCCGAACTACATTCTCTACAGTAAAGGCCAGGGCTGCTACGCCAGTAAAGACGGCTGCTATCTGCAGGGTAACGACGACTTAAAAGCCGAGACCAGCATCAACAAAGAGATTGGCCTCGAGTTTAAACGCGACGGCTGGCTGGCGGGCGTCACCTGGTTCCGCAACGACTACCGCAACA
>ERZ773195.714-NODE-714-length-28066-cov-52.642498_pt1 | contig 28066 bp, 29 predicted proteins | sample MGYA00580530_ERZ773195 | MGnify/ENA primary metagenome ERZ773195 (study PRJEB29015, sample SAMEA2737751) | human gut metagenome | biome: human gut; feature: human-associated habitat; material: faeces | place: China | collected 2012 ...
TTCCTAATCTCTTGCCAAAGAGATATTTACGATGCAACCTTTACGGGCGCACACATGAACTTGATATACTCGGCCATCAGCGGACTGGCAATGGCTTTCCATGCTTCCTCAATGACAAGCACCTTCCGGTTCTTCTTGATACGCATCTTCTGCAGGAATACATCCATGATAATGAGCGTGACAAGAGGGAACAGGAGGGGGTCATCTTTTATACTGTCGATTTCGAAAACAATGAATGTTTCATCAAACAGGCTGCTGTCCATATTCTCGTTTAATGTCTTCTCATGGTTGCCGCCCCGATAGAAGTCTTTCATCATATACCGGTAGGTGGAAAGGTCAATCCCTGAAATCCTGTTTTCACTGCAAATGTCCGGGATACGTTGTACGGAGAACTCGTAAAATGAATTGAAGGAAAGCTCCTTTACCTTCAGTTCTTTGCGCCGTCTTTCCATCTCGTTTATCATTCTGTCAATACGTGCATCACGCTCTCTTTCGCTTTCATCACGCCTGTCGTTATGATTTCGCTCATCTATCTGAAGACTCTTTTGTAAATCCTCACGCTGCGTTACGGTAAATCCTTCGAAACCATTAAAATACGTATCGTAGTATTCAGTGATTACCTGCTCTATCAGGCGGTCTTCCGTCTTTGTCACCGTACCCTGCGAGCCTTTCCAGATAAGCAGAACAAGATTTTTCAGGAAGCCGGTCTTTTCCACATTCAGTTCGGCACGGTTGATGCGGAACGGATTCATGGTTATCGGCTTTTCTTCCGTATAGCTGATGTACTTGCCGTTCAGATATTCACAAAGTCCTTCATAGGAATTACCGGTATCTACCATCACTACATCCGTACCTTGCTCATATAGCTGGCGTACTACCGAGTTCATGTGGAAGCTCTTGCCGCTTCCGGAAGGGCCGAGACAGAAGAAGTTCGAGTTGTCTGTCAACTTGTATTTTCCTTCTTTTCCTGTTATGTCGATAGCCACAGGTACACCCTGACGGTCAGTATAATATATTTTCAGTGGGGTTTCCTCGCTGTGCTGGATACGCTCTTTATACATCATACACATGGCCGCGTCACTGAGCGTCAGAAAGCGGTCATAGTCTTCGTTCATGCTGTAGCAGTTACCGGGGAAGGAGCTGACAAACAGTTCCAGTTGGTTATAGGCCCGTTTGCTGATATGGATGCCCAGACGTGAGAAAGTATTTTCCAGATGGTTTGTACATTTCTGCAAGTCAGTATCAGCCGGAACGGCTACTATCAGATTATAATGGGTATAAACCAGTTGTTTGCTCTCTCTGGCGATTACTTCCTGCACTCGTTTTATGTCTTCTACTGCCATTTGGTTTCCGGGGTTTGGTATGCTTGCATGGCGGTTCTTCTTCTTGTCAAGTAAGGCCAATTCTCGTTTCTGGTTAGGCAGGAAGATTATCTGGTTATACACCACAGTTTCTGCATTTGGGATGCTGTCTATGGCCGAAAGCAGATCAACAGGCATCTCACTGTTGTTTACCTCAATATTTGAGTATGGACGTATAAGTGATGGCAGGCTTACACAGTCCACATCTACCAGACTGTATACCTTGCAGCGTTTGTCACCCATTGACAGATTTTCATCACTCGCTTTGAAGTTGGTCATCGAAACTGTCTTGTTTTTGAAATCCATGGCAAAGAAGCGGTCTACATAACTGCTCGCCTCTGTTTCATTCAGGAATACAGCCTGTACACCTGCATCGTGCAGCAGGTCATGCACCTTGCGGATTTTTACCAGAAAGTCACGCCACTTCTTGTTGTCAAATGAGAAAAGGCGGCTTTTCTTGGATTCCTGCGTAATTGTCAGATAGCATACACTGTCCGTATAGTGTCGTCCGTTGAAATACCTGAAATAAGCTGCCGACAGGAATTCATGCTGATCTCCGCTTCCGTCTTCAAATTGTTTGCGGATAAATATGTCTTGCTTATGAATGGCATACCCCTCGCCTAAAGTTTGTGCAATGGCAGAAAACAGATGTGTAAATTCATAATAGCCGTCTGTATTGGCTGAGTACTTCTGCACCGGATTTTCTATTTTCAGGATGGCGGAATATTCTCCGGTTTTGGTATATACGATACCTATACCATCCGTATTCTCTACAGAGAAATAGATGTCACGGAAAATGTGCTTTCGTTTTCCTCCGGTACCGAAAGCATGGACAGAAATAGCCATTCCGATACATAAGGCAATGAAGATTAGGAGAATATATATAGTCATTTCTGTATTATTTCAATCAAATAAGGGCAGATTCACCTTCAGTGAAGGCGAACCTACCCGCATTCAAAAATTTAACATTCAACTTGCCCACACATGTCTCATGATGGTTTATTTTTATTCAATCACATTTTCTTGGAACTTGCATAGACGAACACTCCCTTGTCAATTCGTTTGGAGTGCAGTCCCTGTCTTTGTTTCACGATGATCAGTGAGATACCTGCCGAAAGGATAGCCGTCAGGGCTATCAGTCCGGCAACAAAACCGAGCAGGCAGTAGGCAGCAATGAAGCCGACAATGGCTCCACCTGCCGTACCTGCAGCCCAGTAGATGTATCGCCCCTGAATCCCCATGAGTTCAAGCGGACGTTGCAATCCCTTGAACACCGGATAGTCTGGATAACGGGTCTCTTCGCTTTTCATCTTCTTTTCCCTGTTTTTAGGCTGTGATTCCAAAGAACAATGGAAGTGCCTGAGCTGCTGCAATCAGGAAGATGCAGGCACCCACTACCATCATAATCTTCTTCTTGACATCCTGTTCCTCGTTGTTCATGGCAATATAGACGCTGATAGCACCTACAATGGCAACTACACCGGCAATGGCATAGCACAACTTGACCATGATTGGCACATACTTCGCAATTTCCTCCGCCACGGTGGAAAGTGCATTGGTTCCTGCCGTGTAGTCACCGGCCGTATTTTGTGCCATGAGTGAAGTTACTCCGCACAGCAGCATAATCAAAAGCATCTGCACTTTCATGGATGCGGATGCTGTCATCCTTTTGAAAAATCCCTTTACTTGCTTGAACATTCTTTTTTACTTTTTTGTGTAATACTTGTGTTTGTTTTGGTCTCTTTTCCATATGCCTGATTCTCTTTATATGCGGTATCCGAAAAAGGCCGGAAATACGATTGATGCTCCGATGATGAACAGGCAGGCACCTACCAGAGTGGTTATTGATTTCGTGATACCGTCTTCACCTGTGTTCATCTTGATATAAATCTGGAGCGCGGACACGACAGCAAAGACTGAGGCGAATGCGTAGCAGATGTACAGGACATACAGCATCATTGTCACCACATAGTCGTGCATTGTCGCCAGCGAATCGGCGCCCCAACTGTAGTTTACACTTCCGCATTTGGCGAAAGCATAATAGGGCATCAGACATAAAATACATAGTAGTTTTCTCGTTAGTTGCATTGTATTGTTTTACAGTTTGTCTCTGATTGGTTTCCAGGCTAAGTCCGGACGGTTGTCTATGTGTCCTCCCGATACCATTGCTTTATACATCTCTTCTGTTGTGAAGGCATCCGACAGATACGGTTCTGTTTCTTCCATCCTTTCTTCGGCTTTTGCTTTCAGCCGTTGTAATTTCTCTTCCGGCGTTTCTGTTTGAGGAGCGGTTTCAGGTTCTTGTTGTTCTTTAGTAGCTGTGCTGCCTTCTGTTTCATATTGCTCGCTGCCTACGCTGAAACCGGTATCACTTTCTGTGACTGCGACGCTTTCTTCCTCAGACGGATTCAGGTCGAATACCTCTTCCTCTGTCTTTTCTTCCCTTTTTTTGCCATAAAGTTCCTGTGCGATGATTACGGCGTAGTAGATGATATATGCCACCGTTAGGACAATGGTGAAAATTAAGTATGATTTCATATTTTATTATGATGTGATTATATGGTTTTAATATGATGCTGCAAAGAAATATTTAGGATTCTATATTTTGAAATACTTGAATATTAAATATATATCATATTAATAAGATTTATCCAAAAACTAAAAATCATATTCAGAAATCATATTATAATATTGGATTGTATGAAGTAAAGTTTGATCCAACTAAAATAAATAATGGTATTCGTATTTCGATGCAACAATTCAATATGCTGATATCTGTATATATTACTTTGAGAAAATAATATTTATTAATGGGTTGGATTAAAATATTCGTTACTTTTGTATATGGTGTAGTGAAACTGATATTTAGAATCACTCCTTGAATGTTTAATTTTAAGTGTAATTGTATATGGGAAGAGTTAAAGACATGCAGGCAGATTATGAAAGCGGTCTTATGCATACTTTTGATGAAGATAGGAAAGTTTGTGCAGAACATTTTAGAGATCCATATTTGCAGGATTATATTCGTAAGAACGGGTATAAAGGAAAATGTTCATATTGTGGCAAAAGAAATACTTTAGTATTGGATATGAAAGGTTTTATGCAATATATTGAAGGACGTTTGTCACAAAGATTATGTTCTTTGGATGATGCAAATTTGCCACTGGCTAGTTCATTCTACGATGATGATAAAGAAGAAATACCCGGTTTTTGCCGTGCTGGGTCTTATATCCTACCTGAGAAAGTAGAAAAGTATGATGATGTACTAGATTTGATGGATAGCTATGGCCTTTGTACACAAGATGATGATCTTAATGAGGATATTGCTTCTTGTTTCAATGATAGCGAATGGACACAAACGGATGCTTTTGCAGAAGATCTTGATGAAGAATTGTCTTATGCATGGGATTATTTCTCCAAAATGGTTAAATACAAAAAGCGTTACACTTTTTTTCAGGATCCGCATTTCATAAGACAAGAGGAATGGAAAGATGATGTATTGACAGAGCTAAACCAACTTTGCGGAAATATTCTTATATCCAGACTTAATAAGGGAACCCTCATATTCAGAGGACGTCCCAATGATACAGGTGTTCCACGTACTTCATTTAAGGATTTGACAGCACCTCCAACTGAGGATGCAAAGGAAAATAGAATGAGTGCTGCAGGAATTTCTATGTTCTACGGCGCATTGGATAAGGAGACTCCGGTAAAGGAAATCAGAAATTATACTCCAGGTGCCGTAATAGATTTGGGAGAGTTTGAATTGAAAAGAGAACTTGTGGTTATCGACTTGTTCAAGATACCAGAACATCTGTCATTCTGGATGCCCCAATATTTCAGGGAATATAAGTTCCTAAAGAAGTTTCATTCGGAAATAACACAACCTGTAGGTAAGAATCCGGGAATTGATTATGTGCCCACTCAAATTTTTACTGAATACATAAGGTTTATGAATAATTACCACATTGATGGTATTATATACCGAAGCTCTATGACTGGTGAAAAGAATATTGTACTTTTTTATGACAATGAAACTTCAGCAGATGTGTTGCAGTTGAATAGCGTAGTTAAAGTTTGAGATGGGCATGAATAAAGACCGCACTTGTAGCGGTCTTTATTTATTATTGCATCATTTATTAAAATACAGTTTCTATTTTTTCAATTTAAATTGTATATTTTGTTGAGCTCTCAAATACATTCACCTATATTCATATTTTATGAACATGCCCAAACAAATATTAGCCGTAGCTACAAGTTTATAAAAATAATTTTCTATAAAAATATTTTTTAATTAAATAGATTGCGTATCTTTGCAAATACATCTGATTAATAAGTTTATAATGCAGATAAACTATGTGTATATCAAACAAGATTGGTCCACCGGTTGAAGGTGATGATTTCTTCGGAAGAGAAAAGGAAATTCAAAAGGCGAACAAACTGCTCGATAGTAGCCATTCTTTGCTGTTGTCCGCACCCCGCCGCATTGGCAAGTCTTCATTGGCAAAGCGTTTGATAGAAGAGAAAAAGAATTTGGGATGGAAATGTGTTTATATCGACTTGGAAGAAACAACTACAGAAGATGGTTTTCTTAACCTTGTTATTGAAGCCTTCTGCAAAAATGGTATTTGGAAACAGGTAGCCGAAGGAATGTCCAAAGGATTGGCTTCTGTACTGGAAAGCATCGAGAAGATTTCTCTCGGTCCAGTTCAATTTAATTTTGCAAAGAAAGAAGACCAGGAAGATTTGTATAAGAACCTGAAGGAGTTGATCAGACACGATGAAGACACATTTATTGTCGTTGATGAATTGACCCTTTTCCTGACAATTCTGAGCAAGGGTGAGGACGGAGTTGAAAAAGTGGCCTTTATCCTCAACTGGCTAAGAAGCCTGCGACAGGTCAGCAAGACTAAAGTCCGTTGGCTGTTCTGTGGTTCTGTAGGTCTGAGGAATTTCACTTCTGCTATGAATTTGGGCTATACCGTCAATGACCTGACGGAATTCAGCCTTGACGAGCTGAGCCGTGGCGAGGCTGCTGGACTGCTTCTCGAACTTTGTAAGTCTGAAAATATTGAAATGAGCGATGGGCTTGTTGAGTACACGCTGAACAAGTTGTATTGGAACATCCCTTATTTTATCCAGATTATCTTCTCTAATTTAGCAGAAGACTATGCGGACAAGATAACTCGGGAAGATGTAGACGCAGCCTACCGTAAGTTATGTTCAGAGAATTATCTGAGCACCTGGTCAGAGAGACTGGTCGAATATGGTGAATACGAGCTTCCTGCCCGGCAGATTCTGAAATTGCTTGCTACCCGGCCGGAGGGTATAGAACGGGAAAGTATGCTCAACAATTTGATGACCGGTCAGGATGCCTCAAAGATTGAGGCTGTTGATTATACTTTAAGCAAGGTTCTTGCCATGTTGGAGAATGACGGATACATTATGAAGAAAGACGCTTTGCGTATGTTCCGCTCACCGCTGTTGAGAGATTATTGGTTTGACAGGTTTGTTCAGTGATTAAGAAGATGAATACAAGTGCCAGCATATTGCATCAGCCTCCTTTATCCCATAGCCAAGGGATAAAGGAAGATGCTGTTGTCATAAACAATGATATTTTTACGTCCATCTTCATCTATTTGTTAAAGGAGGACAGGGATAAAATCGCACAGCCCAATTTAATTATTGGTGAAGATGGGAGTGGAAAGACCTCATTGCTCAAAAGAATGTATTTCAGCATAGAGAATAGTGGCAAACAGCTTAAGCCGGTATTTATTGAGGGAAAAGAACTTTTCTCGACCGATGATATATGGAAGTTTTGTTCATTGCAGGATGATTCCTGCAGGACTGTTCTGTTGATTGACAATATCCAGTACTATTTCGAGAGGACTGATAATACCGAGCAGTACAAATTGAGGGGAAAGCTTAATAAAGCTGGTGCACCCATTCTGATAGCGACATCCGACAAGGTGCTGCCGGCATTCACCGATTATGAGTCTGCTTTCTTCGAAGGATTGAAGATTTCTTATATACGCCCTCTTGCAGTTACTGATTACAGTATGTTCGTAGGGAACGAGACGGATATGGCACGTTTGGAAAATCTGATGTCTTACCTGCCTAAGACACCCCGTTCTGTGCAGATAGCCGCAAAGATTATTGAAGATTCTGCAAGTCCGGAAACGGATATAATGCTTCTCATAGACTATTTCTCTTTCTATTATCAGGCAAAGTATGATGACTATGTAGTGCAGATTCAAAGGATTTTGTCGGCTATAGCAAGGGCTGAAGATGGAATCAGTCTGCAGGAGATCCGTCAGGTAACAGGTCAGGACAACGGGAAGATATCCCCATATCTCAAACTGATGGCTGACCGGAAAATTATAGATAAGACATCCAAAACACAGCGGGGAGGTATATATACCATTGCAGACCCGCTGTTTAGATTATGGCTGAAAACTAATATATAAAATCGTTTTTAATGAATGAATGTTTTTTTTCAGTCTATGCAGTTTTTTATAATTCACTTCTGAAAAATAGAGTGATAAAGTTTTACAATTCATCTATTTGTTTATAGAATATGCTCAAAATGGCATCTTAGCTATACCCTGTAGTTTCTTGTATGTTCGACAATCAAAGACAGTTCCGGTATATTTCGCAGAGCGTGACTACAAGTACTTTGTGTTTGTAAGTAACCGTTTTTAACCACCTGTTTTTCGGTATTCACAACAGTACTCAACTGACGGTTGACAAGGCAAAGGACATGGTGTACAAACAATATTTTGCATTAATATAATTCAGGCTCCCCTTGACAAGGAGAGCTCCTGAAAAAAGTGATATTTGAATATTACATTTTTCTGTTCCGCAGATAATCATTCAGATCCTTATATTCAAAATATCTTGATGACTCGTCGCTAGTGTGTTCTGCATAAATTCCCGAGATTGTCTCTACCGTCTTTTTCCCTGCCATGTCGTTGTCAAGGTAACAATGGATTTGTTGGTAGTCATCTATGGCTCCCAGAGTTTTCTTCAGGTTATTGACTGAATTCATAACAAGGTAATCAGAGGGAAAGTCAATACAGACATCTTTGTTGTCAGACTGTTTCAGTGTCAGGTAGGAAAGAAAGTCCATGAAACCTTCGAATATGCAAACATGACGTTGTATTTCGCCATTTTGGTGTCTGATGATAGATATGTCTTTGGTCTTAATGCATCCTTTGTAATATGGATTGCGGATTTCGAATCCTTCTGACTGGTTTTTGAAACCAAGGGCAAAATATTTTCTTCCTCTCAGTTCATAGTGTATCTCTTTGCAGAACATTTTTGCCACATCTGTATTTATAAGTCGCGTCCTGAGATAAGAAAGCAAAGCATGGTTCTTTAGCGGAACTACAATCATATTGCTGATTTCCGGCTCCATCGGTTGTGTGACGGGACTAGGTAAGCGTACGTGTGGTATAACAGTTCCTTTTATGTGCTGTTCTATGTGGGTCAGTACTTCACTTACACTATTTGTCTGGTACAGATGTTTTCCAAGCTCTACCAAGTCACCGCCGGTTGCCGCTCCAAAATCATACCATTCATTGAGCCTGCTGTTAACCTTAAACGAAGGTGTCTTTTCTTGTCTTAACGGAGACCGGTACCAGTACTGTCCGACCTTTACATATTGTGCATGATACCCGATTGATGCCAGGTAATCCACGATACATAATTGTTTTGCTTCTGTTATAGTCATATCATTTTCTGTTTTATAATCGGTTTAGTTTAGTTTATATTCTATACATATAGGTACTAAATTAAACTGAATTAAATAAAGATCCGGCCGCTGTCATTCTTCATCAAAAAGCATGGCTTCGGCTTTGCTCATGTCATAATAGAAAAGTTTGTCTCGTTTTATAATCAGCTTCAGATTGTCTGTCAGGTACTGCAATAATTTGACCATGACATTACGCCCGCGTTTGAAGCCGATACTTTCATAGGAAACCATCAAAGCCTGCAGCATATTTTCAAACCCCTTGATGGGCTTGTCATTGAAGGCTGCTGATAGAGCTTCTCGATGCTGCTCAATGCTGAGCTCTGTATAGCTCGATCTTTGCTTGGGTTTCGGCTTATCTAGTGAGGTACTACATTCTGCAAGAATTGGAAGTCCGTTGTCATCTATGGTAAAGGCAAAAGGCTGGAACTCTTTTTCACGGATGTGCAAAGCATGTACCTCGCTGACAGACGGATTTTCATTGTTCTTACTGATTACAAGAACTGTTTCCGCTTTATTGCTCATTTCGGTACCAATATGTCCGCGCACATTGTTGTCTCCTTTGTTAAGATGTAAAACACAGTGAATGTGCAGATCGTATTTTGACGACCATTCCATCATCTTATTGATTACTTCCACAGATTCGCTGGTACTGTTGATGTCCAACATGAGATCACGTATTCCATCTATAATGACTAATCCGTAGCCTCTTTTCTGTTGTAATGCATAGTCAATTATCTGTATCCTTAATGATGGAGAATATTCTCGTAAACCGATAAAATCAAGATTTTCGTTATCGGTCGTTGTCGGCAGATCGGCAAGTTTTAAAATGCGTTCGAGTACATTGTGACAATGGTATCTGCTTTGTTCGGTATCTACATACAAAATTCTGCGTTTGCCTTCCGGTAAGTGAGCACGGTAGTTCAACACTTGCTTGCCGGCCAATGAAGCGGCAACGATAGCTGATACGTTAAAGGTCTTTTTGGATTTTGCCTTACCTGTTGATGCACTGAAATTTCCAAGCGTGGCTATTGTCGAATTGTCTATCCAGATAATTTGTGGTGGGGTTTCGTACGTGTCTGTTACCTTGATTTGACAGGCCGACAGCATCTCCGACAATTGATTTATGTCAAGTTCTCCACCTGCGGCGTAATTAGTTTTTCTTTCTTCTTCCATATTGATTGTGATTCTTTAATGGTTGGGTTGCAGAAATCTCAGTAGCTAAATGTATGGCTTCATCTGCAGCTGGCTCATAGTTCTGCAACAGCCAATCATCCAGATCTTTCTTTGAAAAATAAATTTTCTTTCCCCGTGGCTTGTAATGGGGGATTACTTTGTTGGCGGTAAGTTTGTAGAGCAGACTTTCGGATACACCGATATATACACAGGCTTCCTTGAATGTAAAGACATTTTTTGTCGTATAAATACTGTCTTCAAGTGTGTTCATACGTTCCAGGATACCTTCAATGGGTCCCAGCCTTTTGATAACAGCTTCCATTTCGCTCAACTGTTTGTTCAACCGTTCCATGAGTGTTGTTCTGTTCGACATATAATAACCTTTTAAAATTTGACAAAAAGAATGTTCCTCCGTTAAGCAGCGCGCTAACGGAGGATAAAGGTACAATCTGTATTCTCTGATACAGAATTTATTGCGTGATACTAAACACGTATCACTGTTACTATCACGCTTTTACCTTTCACATTCTTTCATTTCAGTCTTTTCTTGTCATTTTCTCAGTCTTTTTATTGTTTCCCTTATATTGTAGGCGGCGGCAGTCATATTGTTTTTTGCCGCAGATAATGCGGATGAAAGACTGGAAGCAGAAATGAATCTCTTACCATCTTTTGAACGTAAAAAATGCCCTTTGCTAAGGATGGATTGCCAGTTTAACTGGATAAACCTGTTTTCCAAAAGGGCATCGAACAAAATTGCCAATAGGCGAATATTGTTTACTTGTATGCAGAATCCTTTTTCACAATAAAGAAGATTCTGCATATCCTTGACGGTAAGTACAGAAACACAAAACAGATGGTAGGTATCGGCGCAAGCCGTAATATCTGCCATCTGTTCTGCTGTGATTTTGCATCCAAAAGAAAGAGGAGGAGTACGCATTAGAGTACTCAAACTATGTACTTCTGTTGCTTGGGGCGGTACTGATGAATCGTACATCTGTTTAAGCTCCATGCATTTCTCAAATGATAATGCATCATGAGTAAAAGAACTGCTTACAATTTCAGAATACTCTGTCAACAGGATCTTCACTATGTGAATATTCATTTCATGACAATTCCTGCAAACAACATCGTCACATTCTATGTAGCGATGACTGTTTACAAAATCATCGACATAGCGCCAGTACTGTTTGCTGCATTCCAGTACTTCATGTAAATAAACCTTTTGCGCTTCCTGTAGCAAGGCGCATAGCTCGTTAGCAACATCTTTTACTGTTACGAAATGATGCACGTGTTTGCCTTTCCCAAAAAGAGAGAGGGCAATAGCCTAAATCTTTCATAATAGAAATTTTTAATTAAGTTAAACGATATTATTATTATTGATTTTACCGCAGCTATACAAAGGCTGGAGTAAAACTTGAAATCTTCTTTTTTCAGCATTATAATGCTTATTATATTTTTTCAGTCAAATAATCCGTTAACCAAATTTACAGCCATCTCCTTACGCTGCTCTATCATTTTGACGTACTCAAGAGTCATCTTCATATTTGAGAGTCCAAGTAATTGGGACGTTGTATAAAGATCAGCTCCAAGTGTGAGCATCATAGCGGCGAATGTATTACGCGCAGTCTGGAACGTAAATCTTTTTTTTATTCCTGCTGCCTTGCCCCAGTCTTTGATAAGAAGGCTGATCATAACAGGTGAAGGCAAGTCGAATACATAGTCATCAGCAATTTTCCGACCACGTTCAGGCATCCATTTTACCGCCTCTGAAGATAAAGGAATGCGGATGGGGGACTTACCTTTCCGAATTTCCATCTTCAAATGATATTGTCCATCTTCATCATATATGTTATTCCATTTAAGCTCACGTATATTGTTGATACGGAGCCCACAGAAACAAGAAAACAAGTAGGCACTCTTCACTTCTCTATTTCTTATTGGAGTAGCTATCAATGTGCGTATTTCGTCCATCGTCATATATTCCCGCTTGCACTCTGGTTTATGGATCTTGCAGGAAGAATTTATTTGTGTGAAAGGATTCACTTTTATATAACCGGCTCGTACTGCAGCATTTAACGCACTGTTAAAGACACGATAATAATTGTATAGTGTATAGTTTGATACGATTTTCCCGTTTGGCCTGTACTCTTCAGTCAGGTAATCAAGGAATCCTTGACAAAACTCCTTGTCAATATGCTCCAACAGAACCGGCTTTTGTACATAGTCACCAAGAATCCGCATGGCAACTTTTATTTGCTCACTGTCCTTTTTACCTTTTTCTTTTTGATTTCTCTTATAGATATTCATCCAATCAGATAGACATATTGCTTCCTGGACATTGCCTGTTTCTGCTTCTTGATTGGCTAATTCGATAATTCGTTTTGTTTTGATTGCATTTGCGGCTGCCAATATAGCCCGATTCTGGTTTCGGGCATTATTGTCGGTTTCTGGTATCAGATACATTTTCAAATACTCGTAAGAGCGTTGCCCGTTACGGTATATATCCAGATATAGGCTGTAGTTCCCATTTGTGAGTGCCTTCATCCGGAGCCGGACAGGTTCTTTGACCCGTGTTGATTTTTTCACTCGTGCCATAGGACATATTCTGTTGCTTATATAACAAAGTTAATGATTAAAATTGATAAAAAGAAACAAATAGGAAACAAAGTATTCCTTTAAGTCGGTCATGGAACATATCCTTATATGATGAATATAATTTACTTTAATTCTTTGAATAATAGACAATTTATATAATAGATATAACAGTTTGATTGTTTTGACTTTTGATTACTTAATAAATTTATATGATTTGTGTATTAAAAATATGAACTTGTCAGAAAATAAATTAGAATAATATTAATCTTTAATTAAAACCGGGATATGGACTCGTTTATTTCTATTTTGTGTTTCCCTGTAGTTGTTCGTAAATTTTTCCTGACGGTTTCAAATGATGTGTTCACAAACCATTCGCTGAATGTCTCTATTACAAACGTAGCTGTCGCTTCGCTACTGAGACCATATTGAAAAGCAATATTCCAGGCAAAGTTTTTCAAGGAAATTTGAGTTACCGACATTCGTTTTTTTATGTGAATGCCCTTAATGGAAAGAACCTTACGATTGGTCACAAAATAACGGACGCATTCATTTATTTGAAAAATTTCTGACTCGTCAAATCCCAATTGCTGAAATGTATCACGTGTATATTTTAATACGGCGCATAGCTTTTCGTTTTCTTCTTTTTCTTTTTGTGAAATGTATTGCTGATGCTCTTGCTGATATTCATAATGAAATAGTTCCATTCTTTTTTTCAAGAGAATCAGATCATTCTCTTTCAGAGTAACATCTTGAGAAGTATCCCCATTTACTCCATCTGTGAAAGGTGTTGATTCCAGTTCTTTGAACATATATATAAAGTAATGGAAGATAAGCTTTAGTGGAATATAGATGGACACAATAAATACAGGCAGTAAGATGAGTTTTGCACCAAACAGATTACATGCCTGGAATGCAAACATTGATGCCAACAGTATTGTTATGGCTTGTACTGTTAATGACCAGAGTAGGTTTCGTTTTTGGTTCATATCTATTTTTATTTATTGATGTGACAAAGATATAATAGTTTTCCATAAATAAAGAAAGATAAAGACTATCTGGAAAATTGTAATATTTTGATTTGTAGTGAGTTGTGAAAAGAAGAACCAAATAACTGCAAATAAAATCTCAAAAATGAAAGCTAATGAAAATAAAAAACGGTTGGTTAAAAAAATATAAATATTCGTGATGGTGATTTATCGCTTAATTATATGTTATTGTATGAAGGAAGTAGAGTGGACTCTTCAAAAGTTGAAATTATCTTTTAATAAACGCACAAGCTATGACAGCGTCCTGGAACAGACCTTCTATTATCTCAATACCATGAAGAACGGAGGCTCGAAAGAAATCTTTCAGAAGAAGGTATTGGCGGAACGTGTGAACTAGGAAAAGTTGGAGAAGATGAAAGGCGAATGGAATCGGGATTTTCGGGAATCGCACCAGGAACAAGACCAGGAAGAGAGCCAACAACAGGGAAACTGTATTTCCCAGGTTTCATACATCGATCAGGCACCACAGCGGAAGAAGCAACAGGTGGAAGAACTCGACCAGTCTAGGAAAAGAAGCCAGAGCTTTGGAATGGGTATGAAATTTTATATCTGTGTTTATGGCGTTTTGCTGTCGTTATAATGTAACCAGTAAGGATGAATCTCTTCAGGAAATCTACCTTGAAGAAAAAAAACTCCACAGGAATAGTTAAATATTAGATTTTGAGAACAACGAATTGATATTTTTCATATCTTTATAGACGTTAATTTTAAAAATAAAAGTTATGAAGAATTTATTTTATTCATTGGCCTTTTTATTGGTTAGTGGTATTTCATTTGTTTCATGTTCTAATGATGTTGATGAAATACAAGTTAATAATTCATTAATGCAAACTCGATCAGGTGACGAAAGGTTTGTAGATGATAACTTGAATTCAAGTCAGGCAACGGCACTTCTTACTAAATTTCTTGATAGAACTGACTTCTTTTATTTTGAAGATGTTATCGGATTTGATCCTACTGTGTATGTCCAATATGGAAAAATTACAGTTAATTATAGTGGAACTTCAATAAAATTTAGAGGGATAAGTGTTGGTGTATCTGGCAAGAACGGGAAATATGGGGTTTATGCGTCATCTCCAGTGACATCTTCGGATATATATAGTCTAAATAAAGAGTATCCTAATTTGCATGGGGAGATTATTTATGGAATAAATGAAGAAACTGGCATGAGAGCTCCTGTTGGTGTTCGCTATTCGTACCATACTAATGCTTCTAATGGTAATAATGATTGTTGGATTATGGTCGAATGGGAAAGCGTTTCTGACTTTGAAAGAATTATAGGGTATTGATTTTATTAATTTGTAATAGAGGGATAAAAATGTTGTTGTGCGTTTTTATCCCTTATTTGTTTTTTTATATGAAGTTTTTAGGAGTTATTTTCTCTATTCTTTTTCTTCTGTCATGTTCTTCAACAAAGAATAGTACAGAGTATTTTCTTATGCGTTCAGAATCTGGTAAAAAACCATATTATTATGCGGATGTTTATGGTCTAATAATGATTCAAAAGCATTATCAGGAAGCTCGTCAATTTGTTGGGAATTTAGCGGCAGTTAAGGAAAACGATAAATGGGGATTTATTAATAAGGACGGTGTGGAGGTAATACCTTGTATGTATGATTGGGTTAGCTCTTTTGGAGAATTTGGTTTTGATAAGAATGTCGCTGTAATTAAGAACGGAACTGATAAATATAAAATACCAATGTTTACGCCTTGTTATACTGCTTTGATTAATGTGTGTGGAAAGGTTATAAGTAAAAGATATGGTTTTATATATCCAATAGAGAATGGTTTATCCATAGTTAATAATGGAATGGAGTTTTATAATGTGGGACGAGAATTAAGTGCATCAAAGGATGGTTTATGGGGATGTATTGATAAGAGAGGGAAAGAGATTATTCCATGTAAATATGAGCTGATGTACCCTTTTAGAGAGAATATTACTTTTGTAAGAATTAATGGTTTATGGGGTTGTATTGATAAAAGAGGAAAAGAGATTATCCCATGTAAATATGATGGAGTAATTTATAAAAGTTTAATTCAGAAAATAAATACATTTGATAATGAGAATCTCAAATTTAATATGCTTGAAGAATATGAAAAAGACGTGATTTATATGTATTTAAAGGATAATATATTCTTATTTGATAAGAAGGGCAGGGAAATTTGATAACATAAATATTGTGTTAATCTCATTTTGAGGCACTATCAGATATTTTATGTAAATGGAAAATACGGGATTCAAATAGAGTTTCGTATTTTTTTATTATAACATTTATCTAATGGAGAAGATTTTGAAAGAAAAGAATCAAGTAGTGCTTATGAGGTGTTAAGCAAGGAGTTTATTAGTCGATTCAAGACAGAAGCCGATGTAAGCAAGTTCCAGAAGCAGTTGCATGACCAAGTATTGGAAAAAATGCTTGAAGGCGAAATGGATGCCCATTGGGGGTATGAAAAGAACTCCGTGGCCGGTAATAACAGTGGTAATTCACGCAACGGAAGCTATCCGAAGGAAATTCATGCCGAACAATGAGAACCGTCATTTCTATTTCACATGACCGTAACAACCAATTTGAGCCGAAAGCTGTGCCCAAACATGAAAGCCGTGGACTTTCTATAGAAAAGCTTGTAATCTCCCAATACGCCAAGGGAATGAGTGTTTCTGATATTTGATGAAGATATGCATGAGATTTATGAAATAGAGTTCTCCAGATCTGCCATTTCCATCATTACCAACAAAGTCAATCAGGCTGCCCAAAAGTGGCAGAACCGCCCTTTGGATTCTGTGTATCTGATAGTGTAGATAGACGGTATCGTCTTCAATGTACGGGATAACGGCAAAATCATCAACAAGACCATTTATCTTTGCGTCGGCCTGAGGCAGAACGGCCTGAAGGAAGTCCTGCGCATGTGGGTAGGCAAATCAGAAAGTTCTTCTTTATGGATGGGGACCTGACAGATCTGAAAGCCCGTGGGGCCATGATATACTGATTATTTGGACTGATAACCTGAATGGATTTTCTGACACCATCCGTAGTATTCCCTCAATCATCCACCCAAATCTGTGTGGTACATCAGATCAGAAACTCCTGTAAATATGTCGTTTATTAGGATAAAAAAGAGCGTACGCCGGACATGAAGAATATCTATAATCACCCAACAAGGAAGTTGCTGCCACGGAACTTGACAACCTGGAAAAGAAATGAGGAGGAAAGTATTCTTATGCTAAACTGTCATGGAAGAACAATTGGGATGACCTGACTGTGTTCTTCCAGCTCCCACTGAAGATCAGAAAAATAATTTAATGGGAAAATCAGAAAGTACACAAAACCAAAGCTTTCATTCCCTTCGGACGATGCTATCAAAAAGACCGTCTATTTTTCACTTATAAGATTGAGAAGAAATGGACACAGCCGATTCATAACTGGAGTTTGATTATAAATCAATTTATTTCTATTTTTGAAACCAAAATCTGTATAATCGGTTTAGTTTAGTTTATTTTCCTTATATATAGGTACTAAATTAAACTGAATTATATAGAGGGCCGCGCGTGGTATTTTTTATTCCAAACATTATTATGATTTATGTAATATGTAAGAATAACCCCATTATCGGGAATAATCATATTTGTGACATAAAAAGATTATTTTTAACTCCAAGGTTATTCTAGAAAACAGTGACCTTTTGTTCTTGCAACTTCATATAAATGTTTGCAGCTTTACATTCTACTTCTCGAAAGAATAGATTCTTTGTTCTGATTTTTCCTGAATACAATATAAATTTTATTTCACCTTTACAAACTTCAATTCGATGATCTGGATATAAACTTAATGTTTGATGAATAGGATCAGAATTTACGTCAAGCATTAATTACCGAGTTTCTTAGTCAAGGTTTATAATTGTCTTGAAGATATTATATTCTTTATCCCAGCATATAGTTGTACTTGAAAATTATGCATTGCTTATAAATTTACGAACTGATGATTATTCAATGGGAGTGTAAGCCAAGAAACGATTTTTTTTTTTCGTATAATTGCTCTATCTTTTTTTGGGGCTTTTTATTCCTATTCTTAGCTCTAAAAAGCATCGTTATAAAATGCCCATATTTGTACCAAGATACGCATAACTAATTGATATACAGTACATGTTGCTTTTGAGGAAGTCAAATGATTCCGATAAGGAAACAGATAACAAACAATAAGCAAAAAGCGTGCAGCTCAATGAGCTGCACGCTTTTGTATTTTTTATTGTTATATACTTGTCGATATAAGCACACTGAGTTCTTTCTCTTTAATTCTAAAGAATCTATTTGCCGTTACAAGTATTTAAGTCCTCATTAAAATATAAATCATGATATTATATTTTTCTTTGATGATTTATTTAATTAACCTAGGTAATGGCAAATATGAGATTAGTAAAATTAAAGAACCGTCCGAGTAAGGGCGTTTTCGTTTTTGAATACATGCAGGAGCAGATAGAGCGTCTTAGAGGGCAAGGAAAAGAACGGACAGTCGAAACATATCAGTCCGCATTGAACAGCTTCATGAAGTTCCGTGACGGCATAGACTTATGTTTTGATGAGATGGATGCAGATTTGATGGAACATTATGAAACGGAGATGCGCTCCACTCACCATTTAAGTCGTAATACCACCTCTTTTTATATGCGTATTTTGCGTTGTGTGTATCGCAAGGCAGTGGGTGAGGGACTGGCCCTTCCTGCAGATCCTTTTGAGAATGTATATACTGGTGTGGACAAGACCTCAAAGAGAGCTGCCACCCTGACAGATATCAAACACATCAAGCAGTTGGATCTTTCCGATCATAAATCATTGGAATTTGCACGAGATATCTTTCTCTTTTCTTTCTATATGCGAGGAATGTCTTTTATAGATCTTGCCTATTTGCGTAAAAAAGATCTCAATAGTGGCTTTGTGAGTTATAGCCGTCGTAAAACAGGTAAGAAACTCATTATACGGTGGGAAAAACAGATGCAGGAGATTATTGACAGATACGGAGATTCGGAAACACAATATCTTTTACCTATTATAGAACGAGAAGATGGCACGGAGCGCAGACAATACCGGAATAAAATGTTGCTGGTGAACCGTAAGCTGAAGAAGATTGCAGCCCGGGCAGGATTGACCACACCACTTACTATGTATGTGGCGCGCCATTCCTGGGCAAGTATAGCTAAGACGAAAAACATCTCGATTGGTATTATTAGCGAAGCGATGGGGCATGATTCAGAAACTACTACACAAATCTATCTTTCGTCTATACAGACTAATCAGATAGATAATGCAAATAGAAATATTTTAAAAGATCTATAAGAAGGGGAATATTTGAATTATTTTGAAATTAGGACGCACTCTTATATAGAGAGCGTCCGATTTCTTAAATTTCTGATTTCCATTTATGTAGTAAGTTGTATGAATAAAATCAGCCCATAAGTTTATTATATATAGAGAGAGAAAAAACTTTTTTTATCAGTTTACAGTCTGTAAATGCTAGAAAATGAAAATAAATCTATACCTTTGCAGCCGATAGACGCTCTCTATATAAGAGTGCGTCTGTTTTTAGTCGGATTATTCCACTATGAGTATTGTAAATAACAAGGGCAAAGACATGCCACAACAAATTTTGGGAACGACGGTTCAAAAGACCGACGACGCCGTAGGCATATTCCGAAATGATCAGGAAAAAAAGCATTGGTATGTGGCTGTTGTAAATAACAGAAGTGAAAAAGCCTGTCAGGATAGATTACGAAAACGTTTGAAAAACGAAACTGATAGTGAGAAAGCTTATGAAGTTTATGTCCCTATCCAACAGGAGATGAGTATTCGTCATGATGGTAAACGTAAAAAAGTGGACCGTATTGTTTTCCCTGCTCTTGTGTTCATTCGCTGCACAGATTCAGTAAGACGGAAAGAAATAGTCTGCCTTCCTTATATAAAACGTTTCATGGTTAACATAGCCGGTTCTTCCCGAAATACTTGCCGTCCCGTAGCTATTATTCCAGATCATCAGATGTACAGCTTGATGCGTATGGTCAATGATGCCGAAGAACACGTCACTATTGAGTCATGCCCTCTGCATTTGGGCGATCGTGTCCGTGTAAACGGTGGCAAACTGGTAGGGTTGGAAGGGAATATATGTCGTGAAATAGATGGTTCTACTAGTCTGGTTGTAAAAATTGATATCCTTGGATGTGCTAAAGTTACCATTGCTAGAGAATTGCTGGAACCTATAGCGGAAAAAAACTCAGTTAACATATAATTATATATTGACATACAATGACCATAGCAGTAGACTTTGACGGTACTATTGTTGAGCACAAGTATCCGGCAATCGGCAGGGAGTTGCCGTTTGCCATTGAGACATTGAAAAAATTGCGTGACGAACATCACAGGTTGATTCTATGGACAGTGCGTGAAGGGCGTCTGCTTGACGAAGCTCTTGCCTTTTGCCGTGATCGCGGTCTTGAATTTTATGCCGTGAACCGCGACTATCCGGAGGAGGAGAAAGGGCGTAACAATCATTACTCACGCAAGCTCAAAGCCGATCTTTTTATAGATGACCGCAACTTGGGAGGCCTTCCCGATTGGGGTACTATTTATGGAATGATTCATGACGGAACCACTTTTTCGGATTTGATACGTAATGCCGGTGAATCTCCTGTTTCGGAGAATCACGGCAGAGGTCTTTTCTCGCGCCTGTTTGGCAGATGATTGAATAATAAATGAAAAAACTGATATGAAGACTTTAAAGAAACTATTATTGTTTGTTGTGGCATCCGCCTTGTTGGCAGGCTGCACCTCCTATAAAAATGTACCTTACATGCAGAATCCCGAGGTAGTGAACAGTTACAGGGAAGATCTTCCCCTTTATGATGCAAAGATTATGCCGAAAGATTTGCTGAGTATAACTGTGAACACGAGTGATCCTCAGGCTGCCGCTCCTTTTAACCTGACGGTACAGACTCCTCTGAATGCAGCCCTGACCAATATTAATACTACCACACAACCCACTCTCCAGCAATACCTGGTAAATAACAAGGGTGAGATAGATTTCCCCGTTATCGGTCGTCTGAAGGTAGGCGGCCTTACGAAAAACGAGGCGGAAGATTTGATCCGTGAGCAATTGCAGCCCTATCTGAAAGAGAGTCCTATCGTTACAGTCCGTATGGCAAATTACAAAATTTCGGTATTGGGAGAGGTGAACCGTCCGGGTACTTTTACCGTAGGAAATGAAAAGGTAAATATCCTTGAAGCTCTTGCCATGGCGGGAGATATGACTGTTTATGGCGTCCGTGACAATGTGAAACTGATTCGTGAAGATGCAAAAGGCAAGCGTGAGATTATCAATTTGAATCTTAATAATGCAGAGCTGGTTGTATCTCCCTATTACTACCTGCGCCAGAACGATATCATCTATGTAACGCCCAATAAGACAAAAGCCAAGAACTCGGACATTGGCAGCAGCACCAGCATATGGATCAGTGCTACATCCATTTTGGTATCTCTTGCAAGCCTTCTGGCAACCATCTTGAAATAAAACTCATAAATATAATTGTTGATTACAAACTGTTGATATGACTGACGAACAGAAGAACACCCCTTCGGGTACCGAGCAACGTGAGGAGAACGTTGATCTTTATGCCTTGTTTTTTAAATACTTTGCCTATTGGCCGTGGTTTGTAGCCAGTGTGCTGGTTTGTATTATATCTGCTTTCATCTATCTCCGTTATCAAGCTCCTGTCTATAATGTTGATGCGGCCGTACTCATCAAAGAAGGTGACAAGAAAGGTGGAAGCAGTAATAATCCTATGGGAGCCCTTCAGGATCTGGGTATGTTCTCCATGACTAACAATTTTGACAATGAGGTGGAAATCCTGAAGTCAAGAACCTTGATTAAAAAGGTGGTGAATCATTTGAATTTGTATATTTCAGTGGCCGAGGAACGTATGTTCGGCTATAACACTCCTTTATATAAGTCCACTCCGGTAAAAGTTTATATGACTCCTGAAGAGGCAGACAATCTGGAAGAAGGAGCCAAGCTTCATCTAAAATATACCATGAATGGAAAATTGGATGTAAAAGTGGAATATATGTTTGACGAGGAGAAGCAGGAGACTGAGGTAAGTTTTGACAGTATTCCGGCTGTTTTCCCCACTCCAGTAGGAGTTTTCAGTTTTACAAAGAACGACTCGGTCCCACCTTTGGAAGAAGATATGAATCTGGTGGCATACGTTAATTCTCCTACAGATGTGACGGAAAGTTATGTAGAGAATTTGTCTGTGGAACCCACTTCGAAGACTACCACAATTGCTGCCATCAGCTTGCAGAATACGGTAAAGCAGCGCGGTATCGATTTCATCAATTGTTTGGTTGACTTTTATAATCTGGACGCGAATGACGAGAAGAATGAAGTGGCTCAAAAATCCGCAGAGTTTATAGACGAGCGTATTGGCATTATCAATCGGGAGTTAGGTACTGCTGAAACGGAACTTGCCGATTTCAAGCAACGCTCCGGATTGACCGATTTGACCAGCGATGCCCGTCTGGCTTTGGAAGAGAGTTCGAAATATGAACAGCAACTGACCGAGAATGCCACCCAGTTGAGACTGGTGGAGTCCTTGCGTAACTATGTGAACAATCCGAAGAATGCAAACGAGGTGATTCCCGCCAATGTAGGGTTGCAGGACCAGAATTTGGGTTCTATCATCAACCAATATAACACGATGCTGATCGAACGCAAGCGTTTGCTCCGTACCTCTTCCGAAAACAATCCTGCGGTAATCAATATCAATACGGGCATCGAGTCCATGCGGCACAATGTGCAGACTACCGTGAACAGTGTACTGAGAGGGTTGCAGATAGCGCAGTCCAATCTTGAACGTCAGGCACGGAAGTTTGAAGGCAGGATCAGCAGTGCGCCGCAGCAGGAGAAAGAATTTCTTACTATCTCCCGCCAGCAGGAAATCAAGGCGACCCTTTACATTATGTTGCTTCAGAAGCGTGAAGAAAACGCAATAACCCTGGCATCCACTGCTAATAACGGACGTATCATCAAAGCTGCTCTTCCTAGTAAAAAGCCGGTTTCTCCTAAGAAGAAGATAGTTCTGCTGGCTGCCTTTGTATTGGGTATGGGTATTCCTGTAGGTCTTATTTATTTGAAGGATTTATTAAAATATAAGATAGAGAATGCCGAGGATGTGGAGAAGATAACGGATGTTCCTATTTTGGGTGAGCTTCCTTTAAGTAAGAAGCCCGAAAAAGGTGCCATTGTGGTTCAGGAGAATCAGAATGGTATGATGGAGGAGGCTTTTCGTGGTCTGCGTACCAATATGTTGTTCATGCTTGGTGCCAGTCAGAAAGTGGTGCTTTTTACATCCACACAGCCGGGTGAAGGTAAGTCTTTTATTGCTGGAAATACGGCAGTCAGTCTGGCCTATATGGGTAAGAAAGTTGTTATTGTGGGTTTGGATATCCGCAAGCCGGGGCTGAATAAGGTCTTTAATCTGTCCCATCGCACGGAAGGTATTACCAATTATCTGGCTGACCCCGAGCATACCAATCTTTTTGATATGATACAACATTCGGATGTAAGTCCTAATCTTGATATTCTTCCGGGTGGTCCTATTCCTCCCAATCCTACAGAGTTGATGGCGCGTACGGTACTGGAAGATGCAATAGAGAAATTGAAAGAGCGTTACGATTACATTATTCTTGATACGGCTCCTATTGCTATTGTGACCGATACTGCTATTGCCAGTCGTGTGGCTGATATGTGCGTGTATGTGTGTCGTGCAGATGTAACTCCGAAGTTGGGGTATCAGTATATTAATGTGCTGCGGGATCAGAAGAAATTCGATAAATTGGCTACGGTTATTAATAGCATTGATTTGAATTCAAGAAAGAGTGGCTATGGGTATGGTCATAAATATGGCTATGGATATGGGCACAAATATGGGTATGGCTATGGTATGGACAATAGCAAAAAAGATTGATAAAAATATAGGATATGAGAAGTTTTGAAAAACTTAAGATAGCGGTGGCTGGTACTGGTTATGTTGGGTTAAGCATTGCTATCTTGTTGGCACAGCATCATCAGGTGATTGCAGTGGATGTTATTCCTGAAAAGGTTGATTTGATAAACCAACGTAAATCCCCAATCCAGGATGATTATATTGAAAAGTATTTGGCGGAAAAGGAATTGAATCTTATTGCGACTTTAGATGCGACAAAAGCATATAGTGAGGTAGATTTTGTGGTTATTGCTGCACCTACAAATTATGATCCTTTGAAGAATTATTTTGATACTTCTCATGTGGAGGAAGTGATTAAGTTAGTAAGAAATGTCAACCCTAATGCCGTTATGGTGATTAAAAGTACTATTCCTGTAGGATATACCGAAAGTGTTCGTCAGAAGTTGGATACGGAGAATGTGATTTTCTCACCGGAATTCTTGCGCGAAAGCAAGGCTTTATATGATAATCTTTATCCCAGTCGCATTATTGTAGGCAGGCCGGAAGGTGATGCTCGCTTGGAAGAGGCTGCTCACATATTCGCAGAGTTGCTTCAAGAAGGGGCGATTCGGAAAAATATTGATACGTTGTTTATGGGGCTTACTGAAGCAGAAGCTGTAAAACTTTTTGCTAATGCTTATTTGGCTTTGCGTGTGTCTTATTTTAACGAATTGGACACATATGCCGAAATGAAAGGGTTGGATACTCAAGCTATCATCAATGGTGTTTGTTTAGATCCGCGTATCGGTACACATTATAACAATCCGAGTTTTGGCTATGGTGGCTATTGTTTACCAAAAGATACTAAACAGTTGCTTGTTAATTATACTAATGTACCTGAGAATTTAATACAAGCCATTGTGGAAAGCAACCGTACTCGCAAGGACTTCATTGCCGATCAGGTGCTTCATAAAGCTGGCTACTATGATTATTATAATCGGGATGACTATAATTCTGTAGAAGAGAAACGTTGCGTAGTGGGTGTTTATCGTTTAACGATGAAATCGAATTCAGATAACTTTCGTCAATCTAGCATCCAAGGTGTAATGAAGCGTATCAAAGCAAAAGGAGCAGAAGTGATAATCTATGAGCCGACCTTAGAGGATGGTAGCACATTTTTGAGTAGTAAGGTGGTGAATGACTTTACGAAGTTTATGGAACAAAGTCAGGTGATTATAGCGAATCGATATGATAGTTGTTTGGATGAAATGAAGGAGAAAGTTTATACAAGGGATATTTTTAGCAGAGATTAAATAAGTATTTTTTAGATTAAATATTGATTCTGATTTATAAACAAGATGGAGAATAATCCTTCTGGTAATAAACGTATTGCTAAAAATACATTGTTGCTTTATTTTCGAATGCTGTTGACCATTTTAGTAGGGCTTTATACTAGCCGTGTAGTGCTCAATACACTGGGAATAAGCGATTATGGTGTTTATAATATTGTTGGTGGTGTTGTGACCATGCTTGCTTTTTTGAATTCAGCAATGGTAGCAGCTTCCCAACGCTTTATTTCATTTGAATTGGGTACTGGTGATTTGGAAAAGCTGAAAAAGGTTTTTTGTACATCAGTATCCATACATATAACTTTAGCCATTCTTATATTAATTGTTGCAGAAACAATTGGCTTATGGTTTGTCAATGCTTATTTGAATATTCCTCTAGACAGGATGGAAGCGGCTAACTGGGTTTATCAATGTTCAGTCCTTACATTGATTTTGACAATAATAAGTGTACCTTATAATTCATGTATTGTTGCACATGAGCATATGAGAGCTTTTGCTTATGTTAGTATTGTTGAGGTAATTCTAAAACTAGCGATAGTCTATCTGTTATTAATTGGTGACTTTGATAAGTTGATATTATATGCTATATTGATAGCTGTAGTTGCTTTTATTATTCGAATAATATATGGTATTTATTGTAAACAGAATTTTGAAGAGTGTACTTATCATTTTCTATTTGATAGAAAACTATTTAAAGAAATGTTTGCTTTTGCAGGTTGGAGTGTTATTGGCAATTTAGGTTTTTCATTAAAAGACCAAGGCTCTAATATCATTCTAAATCTATTTGGAGGAACAACAGTTAATGCTGCACGTGGAATAGCAATGCAAGTTAATGGAATTATTAGTAATTTTTCTTATAATTTTACGATGGCTTTAAACCCTCAAATAACAAAACAATATGCGGCAGGTAATATGAATGAATCTGGAAGATTGGTATATACAGGATGTCGTTATTCATTTTATTTGCTACTATTGATTGCAATCCCAGTTATGATTAATGTCGATTATTTGTTACAATTATGGTTGGGAACTATTCCTAAATATACATCTCAATTCTTATTGTTGGCTTTAATTACAGCATTAATAAATGTTATGTCTCCTCCATTAACAACGGCTTTACAAGCAACAGGGAATATTAAAGTTTTTCAAATAGTGATATGCATTATTATGTTATGTGAATTGCCTTTTAGTTATTTTATTTTGTATACAGGGGGCAAACCTTATATGGTAATGTATCCTAGTATTTTTGTGATATCAATCGGTTTGTTCGCTCGTTTTCTCATTTTAAAAAAAATAAGCCCATTTTATAAACTACGTCATTTTACGTTTAATGTTTTTTGTAGAAATATATTGATTGCTATTGTATGTTACTATATTTCTTTTAAAATTAAAACCAGCTTCTTCTTTTGCGATTTTATTTCATTTTTGTTGACGAGTTTTATTGCTTTTATTGTGTCATGCCTTATTATTTATGTTATAGGATTTTCACCTGAAGAGCGTAATGCTTTATTGAATTTTATCAAAAATAAAATTAGAAAAAGATGAATAGAATAGACTTTAAAATAAATTCTTTGATCTCTTATATATTGCAAATCCTTGTTATATGTTCTATTCTTTGTGTTCTACCTGTTTTCCAAGAAATTCTTTCTGTTAGACTTTCTGAACGAATCTTAGCATTAATAGGTTTTTGTACTTGTTCTATCTTTTTTTGTAGGTATCATTCTTTGTTGGATAAAGTAGGCTGGGTATATTGTATTTCATTATTGGTTATTTCAATTGTTCATACTGATATGGTGACAGTTGAAAATACATTTATGAGTTCCGTAAGATGGCTTAATATTTTCTTGTTGATACTTCTGTATAAGAACTTAAACTTAAATACGAGGTGGCTGTTATATTTTGCGTTTGTATTTTACATAACCGAATGCGGAATATGTATTATTGAAAAACTAGGTAAGTTTTATGTTATAGATTATTCTATGGCAGATTCGATGCAAGCTACGAATGCAAAGGCATATCAGTATACTTTTATGGATTTCAGAAGCAGAGGATTATTGTTACATCCACTTTATAATGCGAATGTAATATCTATTTTTATGGGTTATATATTGGTTTCCAGTCGTTTAAAAAGATATTTTCAAATAATATTGCTGTTGTTGGGATTGTTTGCTGTATGGTCTTGTAATTCAAGAGGATGTATAGCTGTTTGGTTGTTGATATTGACTTATAGGCTATTCTTTTATAAACAGAATGTGTGGAAAGTCTTAATTGCACTGTTTTTTCTATATATGATAATTCCAAATGTTATTGTTCTTGTACAACAGTCAGGATTATTGGGAAGATTTAATTTTGATTTTAGCGATTCATCTTCCGAAACGCGACTAACAGCCTTTGAATTATTTTTTATATACCCATGGAAAACTGAGGATATTGTTTATGGATTAGGTGATTGGATTTATTATCCATTTACAGAAATACGATTGGAAAATGGTTTTCTTTTAAATTTATCTTATTGGGGATGGATTGTAGGTAGCATCAAGTCATTTGCGGAAATTTATTTGACTTATAAATGTTTGTCTTTTTACTCATTTAATGATAAAATTATCATTATGCTTGCCATTTGGGGTGTAGCAAGCTTAAATAATAACATGACATATATTATGCTGTTATCATTCTTTTTATTGGCAAATATATTCTTAAATACAGAAAATCATTGTGGCATGAAAATAAAAAATATTTTCTTCCTTTTTAAAAAATAGAAAAAGTCTTGTAAGCAGTCAAAAATTGGCTCATAATTGAAATCTCTATCTTCGCTGCGAACAA